>JACDJA010003097.1_pt1 | contig 11082 bp, 9 predicted proteins | sample 7449241 | NCBI WGS metagenome assembly JACDJA01 (sample SAMN14253289, study PRJNA609438) | sludge metagenome | isolation source: initial anaerobic sludge | collected 2018-12-20 | reverse complement strand
TGCTTTACTAAAGATATATTCAGGGATTTCGGCTTCAAACTCTATTTCGAGGACTACGAAATCTGTTCCTTTGCCGTCTTTCAGCATGTCTTTATAATTCATTTTTGTAGGATACCAGCGGCCATCAATTTGCTTCACTTCCTTGAGTTCTGTTTTCTTCAAAAGCTGGCCACTCTTGGCAAAGAGTTCTTCGCGCAGCGGCACATATCGTTCGCTATCCACCCAAATCTTCCGGCTTTCATAACTGGCATCCACCACTTTGGCGGTAAGCTGCAATATCCAGGTGTTTCTACCGTCAATTACCTCTTCGCCAATAACTTCTGAATCATACATTTCGGTCAACTTGCGGTTTTCCATCATATCTTCATACGAAAGGTCGGAGCCCATCACCGATTGTTTGAGCATGTGGCCCGACAATTGAATGGTACGGTCGGTGGATGGAGAATAAATCCACAGATTATCCTCCAGCTTGAGCATTTTTGTTCCCTTTTCGCGCGCTGGCGCCAGGTATTCTGAGAAAGATTTGTTCTTGCCTTGCGCATAGCCAACAGAAGTTACCGTGCGGCTGTTTCTTCGGCCATAAATAATCATATCTGATTTGGTAATGCTCGTTTCCGAGTTCATATTGTCATCAACCTTGTTCAGGATTTCCGTGGCATCCTGAGCAGGCAATTGTAAAGCAAAAATAATTGAAAAAAATATTATTATAATCTTCATTTTGAATATTTTAAGGGTTTTAATCAGACTTCTAATTCTTTAAATAATGTTGCTGTTTCGCGTTTGTAAATACCAATCCCGGACAGCATATTGCCAATAACCATCGCAAATAAACCCGGAATAAACCCAATATAAAGCAGTTGGGGCGTAAACTTAGACTTTAATACGGAAGGCATCATCATGGTAGCATCTTTCATCATTCCGCTGATGTCGATACCGTATTTTTGCATGAGAAGCGTAACAATAATTCCCAGTGCCGTGCCAATAATGGAACCAATAATACCAATGATAACGGCCTCGAAAATCATTGTTCTGTAGATATGTCCTTTCTCTTCGCCCAATGCCAGCCGTATGCCAAATTCCTGATACCTGCGCAAACCGCCAATTAAACCGGTATTCCACAGCACGATAGACATCACAAGCACAAAAATAATAACGAACATAGCCGATACCGAATCCACCAAATCCAGGTAAGTACCCATGCTATTTTGTTCGCCTAAAGTTTTCATTACGGGTGCGAATTCATCCTGGCTATCAGCATATTCAGCATTAAAGCTTTCCCGCATTCCAATCACCTCATCTTGCATAAAAACCTCATCCTTGCGAAAGCCCATGATTTCTCCGGTAGCATCTTCCATATTGAGTATTTGCTGCGCATCGGAAAAATCAATGATAACCGTGCCTTTATCCATGGCCATCACGCCAAAACGCACCGTTCCGCTAATCACGAAACTGGCGAAAGCCATGCTGCCATACATGGTGCTTCCCATAAAAGTAAGCTCATCACCTACTTTTGCACCTAATTTTTCAGCAAACTCATAGCCGATAAGCAACTCACCGTTTTTTTGAGGAACACGACCTTCCACCAGCGAATTTTTGAGGTTCAGGCGTTCTGCCTCGCCACTGCTTTTAGAAAACAGCTCAACGGCCATTCCCATAGCCGCTCCCTGACCTTTTGATTGTTCGTTTTCGTCGGGAGCATCAATGATGCCGCCGAAATTAATCCGGTTTACCCAGGTATAATTCGGGAAATCGCGCTTCAATTCCTCGTGTAATTCCTCGATGTCCATCAAGGCTAAATCGTTGGGCAATTGGTCGATATTTTCGGCATAAGCACGCGACATCACCTTTACATGGCCGGTTTGAAAACGCGCGGTCTGGTCAATCATATCGCCCAACATACCACTCAAATAACCGGTTAATGCGATAGTCAGAAACACGCCGATGGCTACCACCGTAACAGGCAGCACACTTCTGTTTTTGTCGCGCAGAATGGCTTTAAAAATAAATTTTATCATGATATTTTTCCTTTTAATGCGTAAACGGGATTTAACTTGGTAATTTTTCGCGCAGGCAAAAAACTTACCAGCGTGGCCGAAAATACGAGCAGCACAAAGGTTCCGGCAATTAATGCCGAACCAAAAACGGGGTAAATAATATCCGCGAATTGTACGCCCATCCCTTCGATGCTGCTACCCGCGTTTATGCCTTGTGTCGCTGTGAAATAAAACAAAGGCGCACCCAAAAGCAGGCCTGCAATTCCACCAAAAATGCTATACATACTGCCTTCTACCGTGAAAATTTTCAGCACCTGAGGTCGGGTCATTCCCAGGGCGATATAGGTGCCGATTTCTTTTTGCCTGCGGAAAATGGAAAGCACCTGCGTATCAAAAACAGCCAGCAAACCAAGGGCCAAAAGCACCGAATAAATGATTACCGAAGCAATTCGTTCGGCCTGAACGGCTGCGTCAAAGTCTTTTAACAAGGTGGAAAGTCCCTGAAATTCCCAACCGGAAATTTGCGTTGGCTGATAGGCTTCATTGGCGATAAAATAGCTGGCTTCGTTGGTTAAACCTGTCATTTCCCGCAACTTATCTAAGCTCATCCAAATTTGTCCATTGTCGATGGTGGCCACTTTCGATTCAAAAACAGCGGCGATGGTAATATTTGCGGCATCGTAAGTGCCGTTTTTATCTCTCCAGCGTAGCAACACATGATCGCCTTCTTTCATTTTCAAGGTTTCGGCCATTCGCGTGCCAATCAATACCGGAAATTCGGCATCGCTTTGGGCAAGCAATTCGATGGGAAGCTTTATAACATCCTGGTCTGCCGAAATTCCTTTTAGCAAGACAGGATTCATACGTCCTTTGGGATAAACGCTCGCTTGCCGAACTAAAACTGCGGATAAATTTTCAGTTTTTTCAGCGGATAAACTTCCATGCCCATCATTTATCGTAAACACATCATAGGGATTGTAATCGGCATGCAACAACTGTCCGTGGCCGTATTCCCATTCCATCGCATCTTGGCGTCCCTGATTTTGCCATCCATTTAAAAAACCGTTATAAAACACGATCACGATAAAACAAAACGACAACACCGCCACATTGAGCCAGGTTCGTAATCCCGCGCCTATCAGGTTTTTAAAGGCCAATTTGAAAGCTATTTTCATCTGTTAAATTTTAAAATATTCAAGCCCATGCTATTGCACCTTCCCTTTCAGGGCTTCAACAGGATTCATGCGGGCAATTTTGCGGGCTGGCAAAAAACTGACTACGGTTGCTGACAGAATAACGATTACTATAGTACCGAAAATCAGGCCGAGTCCATAAATCGGATACATGCGTTCGGCCATGATAATGCCCATTTCGGAGCCATCAGTGCCAAAACTAATACCGATTTTTGATAAATACCACAAGATGGGAATGCCGTAAACAGCACCCAAAATCACCGCAAAAACGCTGTACATACTTCCTTCGGCGGTAAAAACGCGAACCACTTGCCAGCGCGTCATGCCCAGGGCGATATAGGTTCCTATCTCTTTTTGCCTGCGGAAAATGGAGAGCACCTGCGTATCGAAAATCGCCAGCAAGCCGAGCGTCATCAATACAATATATAAAATTGAGCCTCCGATTTTTTTAGAATTTATCAGCTTGGTTTGCTCCCGCATCAGGTACTTCTGGTTCTCAAATTTCCAACCATCAACTTCTGCTGGCTTATAGTACTCATTAGCAATAAAGTAAGTCGTTTGATTTGTTAATAAAGTGATTTCCCTTAATTTATCAATCGCCATCCAAAATTGCCCGCCATCCACAAAAGGCACGGTGGTTTCAAAAATCCCGGCAATGGTAACCGTGGCGGCATCGTAGGTTCCGTTTTTATCTCTCCAACGCAGCAATACTTCATCGCCGGTTTTTACTTTTGCCGACTCAGCCATCTGCTTACCAATTAAAACAGGGAAATCAGCCTTGCTTTGCCTTAAAATTTCCGTTGGCAGGCGCAGGATTTTTTGGTCGGAATCAATACCTTTCAAGCGAATCGGCATCATCCTGCCACTTGGATAAATATGCGCCTGTCGGATCAAAACCGGTGTCAGATTTTCTTGTTTATCAGCGGTCAGTTTGCCATGCCCATCCTCAATGCTGAAAGCGTCATAAGGGTCGTAATTTTCGTTGAGCAGGTGGCCGTTGCCCCATTCCCAGTTTATGCCATCGATTTTGGCTTGCTCGTTCCAGCCGTCAATCAGGCCATTGTAGAAAATGATGACAACAAAGGCAAACGACAACACGCCAGCGTTGAGCCAGGTTCTGAGGCCGGCGCCCATCAGGTTTTTGTAGGCGAGCTGAAATGCCAGTTTCATTAGCGTGTAGATTTAGCGGTTATCCATTCATCTTGAGCTACTTTGCCGTCTTCCAAATGTATCAGGCGATTGAGATAAGCCATCACTTTTTCGTCGTGCGTAGAAAAAAGGAAAGTAGTTTTTAGCTCTTCATTTAGTTTTTTCATGGTTTGCAAAATGGCGTGCGCGTTTTTCGCGTCTAAGTTGGCCGTTGGCTCATCGGCAAGCACCAGTGCCGGACGTTTTACCATGGCACGGGCAATGGCAACCCGCTGACCTTCGCCTCCAGACAATTTTGAGGGTTTTTTATCGGCCATTTTTTCCAAGCCAACCCATTCGAGTGCTTCCATTACGGCATTTTTTCGCTCCGTGGCAGAACGTTTTTGCAGCAAAAGTGCAAATTCTACATTTTCAAAAACGGTATAAACCGGTAACAGATTATATACTTGAAAAATAAAGCCAATATGCAGATTGCGCAACTGTGCCGACTGCTTATGCGATAAATCTGAAATCCTTTTGCCCATCACCATGCAGCTGCCTTCGGTAGGCGAATCAAGCGAACCGATGATGTTTAACAAAGTCGTTTTTCCTGATCCGCTGGGGCCAACAATTCCGGAAAACTCTCCTTTTTCAAAGCTAAGGTTGATATCACTGAGGGCGGTAAATTCACCCTCGCCAACGGGAAAACGTTTGACCAAATTTTGGATAACAATAATTTTTTCTGACATGATTTATTCTTTAATGATTGTAAACCAGCATAAGCCGAATGCCCGGGCCCGAAAATGAATTTTCGTAGCGGATACTTCCAAAACCCGCCTGGTTTTCGGGATTGTAATACACCATAATGTAGCCGGTAAATTTTTTGAATTGATGCTCGTAATTCAAGAAGAGAGAGAAGTCATCTGATTCCCAGGAATAATAGAGCATTACGCTGATGTTATCAAAAAAACCTACAGGATAGGACAACGAAGTGGCTGTCATATTAGCAGTATTTTTGAAGGCAAAAGCATCTTGGTCGTAAGTAGAAAGTATATTTTCAAAAGCCATATTTAACCCATTTCCAAGTCCAAAGGTATAATCACTTCCGAGCGTTAAATAGGATTGATTGGTAAGCATGCCCATATTTTTCGCTTTATTGATATGCACGGCTTCAAACCACAGCCCAACTTCCACGTCCCATTTTCCATCAAGGGCAAAACGGTTTTCGGGTATATTATCAAAGGCAGGAAATCCTTGCATATTTTCAGCATTTGCATTTCGGTGATGGTAAGTTGCAGCAATTTCGCCGCGTGAAACCGGCAGTTGAACGCGTCCGCCAAACTCGGGGATTGTTGAGTTATTTTTAAGCACTTCAAAGCCGCGTTGGCTTTCATTTCCGTAGAGTACCCATGCCCAGATATTGGCATTGTTCAGGAAATAATACCGACCCAAAAGCCCGTAAACTCCTGTGGTAAACTTCAACGGATCGCGCGGATCTATTTCGTCGAACCACTGCAAAGGCCGGAGCATGGTGGCTGTTCCAAAATCAATTTTTTGCAGTCCGGCTCTCAGCTCAAACTGCTTGCCAACATAACGCGCCCAAAAGCGGTAAGGCCTGATATCTCCTTCGGTTTGCGCACTATCAAAAGGATGAAAAAGCACCGAAGCATACATATTTGCCGAGGCTTCAAAATCGAGCGTTGTGGCATTCTCAAAAGTATATCCGTAGTTTAGCTCGGGCAGATAGCGGCCTCCTACAAAGAAATTGAGTTTGTTGTCCGGACTATAACTGCCGTAAGCCGAAGCTTGCCCATCGAACTCAAAATTATGTTGTGCCTGCACGGTAACCGCAAAGCAGGTGCAGAGTAAAAATAGTAGCGGCCTGAACTTTCTAACTAAGGTTTTCATTTGCCGTATTTAGTATTCCATAAAAGAAATAATTTGTCAGCTCGAGGATTACAGCCTGCTTTGAAGGATAAAGTTTTGACAGCTTTTCGTCCATTACTTTATTCCCGATATCTTCGAGTAAGTATAAAATAAACTCGGGTTTGATGTCAGCACGCACTTGGCCACTCTTTTGGGCTTCAATCATGTCTTTTACAATTTCAGCATGATAAATATCTCTGTAATTGTTAATTAACTGCTGCAAACCTACAAATTCATTGTTATAAATATCGCCCAAAAACTCCTCACTCATATTTTGAGAAGCTTTCTGTTCCAGCGCAATTACTTGATTGATTTTTGCGGTAAAGGCTAGATCGCTGCTCATCACCGTTCGGTAATCGTTGTGCCAATCGGTCAGCATTTCGGTGATCAGGTATTCGGCAAGCACTTCTTTATTGGCGAAATATTTGTAAAAAGTCATCTTGCTGACGTTTGCACTGTTACAAATTTCAATTATGCTAATCCGCCTGAGGCCATGCCTCCAAAACAGTGATTTTGCTGCTTTTAAGATGGCTTCTTTTTTTGTCTCCTTCCGCTTTTTCATTTTAAATAAATACGTTTAGGCTGCTAATATACGTTTTTTATTTAATTTGACGCTTTTCGTACATTTATTATTCTAAAGTATTATTTTTCTTACTCCGATGGTTTTGAAAAATTTCGTAGTTTCACAAAAAACGACACAAAAAAAGCCATTCGAAAATCGAATGGCTTTTTTTGTGTCTTAAAAGGCGATTTATTTGATGCTCAATTTGGCTTTAACTTTGGCTGTTACATTGTCGGCTCCTGCACCAATGTGTAACAGAACGCCAGTAGCCGAATCCATAATATAGGTGTAACTATTTTCTTTACCCACGTCTTCAATAGCTTTTTTCACTTTGTTGATAAGCGGAGTAAGCAGTTCGTTTCTTCTTTCACCATACTCAACATCAGCATTTTGTTGAAAATCCTGGATACGTTGCTGCAAATCGGTCAGTTCTTTTTCTTTGGATTGACGAATCAGGTTTGACATGGTGGCCAGGTTATTTTGATAGTCGCCTAATTTTGTCTGGTATTCATTGGCCATTGCACGCAATTCGTTTTCGAGTTGTTTCTCAAATTGAACCAGCTTACTTTCGATCGTATCCCGCTCGGGCATCAATCCCATAATTTCATTGGAATCAATATAACCAATTTTCAAATTCTGAGCAGTAGCGAATGTTCCCATGCTAACTAAAGCAATCAATAATACTAAATTTGATAAAATTTTCATTTTTTGTTTTCTGGAGATTAATACTTCAATTTTAAGTCGCAAATGTAGAAAAATTATTCCATTCGCTATCGAAAAAATGCTGCCTACCTAAACGCTTAACATGCTTTAACTTATCTTATCGCCTGTCTTCGCGTCTTACGGTTTGCATCACATTCCCAATTTCGTCTAAAACATCGTCGCTAATATCAAATTTATCGCTGGCATACAGCATCATAGCACCTGAGGCTTTATCAAAAACGAATGCATAGTTACGTGTTTCGGCGATATTCTGAATGGCGTTAAATACCTTTTCTTGAATAGGTTCAACGAGTTCTGTTCTTTTATTGAACAAATCACCTTCTGGGCCAAAATATTTCATTTGAAGATCTTTAGCTTCTTTTTCTTTAGCGATGATTTCTTCTTCGCGTTTGCGTTTCATATCTTCGGGTAGCAAAACTGATTCCGTTTGATAGTCGCGGTACATTTTTTCTACCTGATCATATTTAGCTTTAATTTCTTTTTCCCACCTGGTGGAAAGCTCATTTAGTTCATCTTGTGCATCCTTATATTCCGGAATATTTTCTAAAATATACTCAGTGTCCACATATCCAAAACGTTGATTCTGCGCTTGTGTTGGTGTTATTGCTGCAAGCAGAAGCAGCATAACTGCGGCCATTGTTAATTTTGTTTTCATTGCTATACGTTTTAATTATAAATTATTTGCACTCATATCCAAAAAGCCTGCCAAAATTGTTAATCAAGTGATTGATTGATTGAGAAATGGAACTGGCTGCCATTGGCGTCAGGTAATCCGGGGATTTCGTCGAAGCCATAACCCCAGTCAAGTCCTAAAATCCCAAACATTGGTAAAAACACCCTGACACCAGCTCCTGCCGAACGTTTTACATCAAACGGATTGAAATTGTCGAAGCCCAGCCAGGAGTTTCCTGCTTCCACAAATGCAAGTGCATATATGGTTGCACTGGGATTAAGTGAGAGCGGGTAGCGCATTTCGAGGGTGTATTTACTGTAAATATTCCCACCAATATTACGGTCTTTATAGTAATATGGTGTGATGGTTTCGTTTCCATACCCACGCATCCCAATAATTTCGCGGCCATCAAGGTTATTATAGCCAGAAAGCCCATCACCGCCGAGGTAAAATCTTTGGAAAGGCGTTACGTCAATATCGGAATTGTAATAGCCCAAGAACCCAAATTTGAGGCGTGTTGCCAGCACCAATTTGGGCAAGGTTTCAATATAAAGTGAGGTATTCAACTTCCATTTATGGTATTCTACCCATTTGTATTTTTCATTTTCATCTAATGTTCTATAGTCTTTACCACTAAAAGCTGAATAGGGTGGTGTCAGTTCAAGCGAGATATTGATATCGGAGCCCGAACGCGGAAATATTGGCTGACTAATTGAGTTACGGCCAAACACAATATTATAGCTAAACACATTAAAAAATCCTGTTCCTGTTCCGACAGTAAATATCTGGGAATAGTTTTTCAAATCGTAGCGCATGAGGTTTGCAGCTTGATACAGGGTAAAGAAGTCATCTGGCCAAGTGAGGCGTTTCCCAATTCCGACGGTGAGTCCGTTGATGGTAAACGAAGCCCTATTCGTATCAGATTTTGCCAGCCCGTTTGAATAGAGGGAGTGAAAATACGAAACCGTGAGCGAGGTTGGTTTGCGGCCGCCTAGCCAAGGCTCTGTAAATGAGAGGCTATAGCTTAAATAACCTTTGCCGTAAGTTTGCAATCGAACGCTTAATTTTTGGCCGTCGCCAGATGGAATTGGACGCCAAGCTTTCTTTTTAAAGGTATTGCGAAGTGAGAAATTATTAAATGACAAACCCAGAGTTCCAATAATTCTGCCATAACCCCAACCGCCACTTAGCTCAATCTGGTCGGCTGACGTTTCTTCTACACCATAAATAATGTCAACTGTTCCATCAGCGGGATTAGGTTGCACATCAGGCGCAATGGTTTCGGGATTGAAATAGCGTAGGTTTGCCAGCTCGCGCGTTGTTCTTATTATATCAGCTCTACTGAAAAGCATGCCGGGCCTGGTACGCAACTCACGGATCACCACATGGTCGTTGGTTTTGGTGTTGCCTTTCACGCTGACATTGCTGATGCGCGCTTGTTTGCCTTCGCGAATCCTGATTTCCAAGTCGATAGAATCATTTTCTACCAAGACTTCAACAGGATCTGCTTGAAAGAACAGATAACCATCATCCATATATAAAGAGCTAACATCAAGGCCATTAGGATTGTAAGATAAGTTTGTTGAAAGCAACTCCTTATTATAGACGTCTCCAGCTTGAATACCCAAAATTGACGACAAAAATTCTGTTTCGTATTTGGTGTTCCCAACCCAGTTGATATTTCGGAAATAGTAACGATCGCCTTCGTTGATATTTATTTTTATTCCTAAAGTACTGTCGGGCAAGCGATACAGGCTGTCGGACAACACAATGGCATCGCGATAACCTTTCTGGTTATATTTTTCAACGATTTTAAGCTTATCGGCTTTATAGTTCTCTTCAATAAATTTTGAACTTTTGAAGATGCGCAGCTTATAATTCTCTGTAAAATAGGACTCAATGCCTTGTAAGGCGGGGAAAATTCTCAGGTTCACGATCTCCCATGTAGTGTTAACAACCAGAGGACCAAGTGGTTTCAACGGGTTAAAAAGTCCTCTTTGCTTGGTTTCCTTCATGAATGCCTTCACTTGATCATCGGTAAAATCGTTATTCCCATTGATAGCAATTTCACCAATTTTTACCTTCGAATTTTTATCAACTTTGATAAGCATATCGACATAATTCTCGCGGGCTTGATCAGGTTTCTGTTCAATGATCACTTCTGTATCCAGATAACCTTTCTTGTAAAAATGATCTTTAATGATATTTTTTGTTCTCATAAAGAGATGGTCGGTAGCCACATCGCCGCGGGTAAGATTTATTTTTGAGCGAATGTCATCAGCTTCACCTTTACGAACGCCTTCAAAAGAGAATTTGGAAACACGCGGCCTTTCTTTAAGCTGTATTTCCAGAAAAATTTTGTCTCCGACAATTTCAGTGGCATAGATAGCAACATCTTCAAACAAGCCCTGATCCCACAATTTGCGAAGGGCATCGGTAATATTATCACCCGGCACGCGGATTCTTTCGCCTACTGTAAGCCCCGAAAGCATAATTAACACATTGTTATCCAAGTATTTAATTCCTTCAACAGTGATACCTCCAATTTCGTATTCTTTTGGTTTACTATAGTCAAAAGCTGATAAATCAGAACCTATCTGAATTTGACCCAAGGCGGATGGCGTTCCTGCAAAAGATACAGCTAACAGCAAGAAAAATATTAGCATCCATTTTGAAAATGGCAATTCATTTCTCCTCATTACTTATTATTTCTTCTTTGTTATTTGTTCACTGGTTTTTCCAAAACGTCTTTCGCGGCATTGGTAATCCAAAACAGCTTCGTACAAGTCTTCTTTTCTGAATTCGGGCCAAAATTTTTGACTAAAAAACAGCTCGGCATAAGCAATTTGCCACAACATAAAATTACTTACCCGGCTTTCACCG
>JACDJA010003096.1_pt1 | contig 11083 bp, 10 predicted proteins | sample 7449241 | NCBI WGS metagenome assembly JACDJA01 (sample SAMN14253289, study PRJNA609438) | sludge metagenome | isolation source: initial anaerobic sludge | collected 2018-12-20 | reverse complement strand
ACTATAGTCATTACTTTCATAATCGTATTCCCCACTCCCGGTATTGTTCGGTCTCGTCGGCCAGGTCCTGCATTAATGCAGGCCAACTCGGCGAACGGTAGCCCGTGGCTTGTTCAAACTTGTCACCTCGCATGCTCCGATCAATCCAAAAATCCGCATACGCTTCGACATCCACATTCCTATTGAATTTTTCCCGGGCTAACATCAGTAAATCGAACTTGTTGATGGGCTCAGCCACGACCTGATACAATCCAGATAATCCGGCATGTTTTTCAAGAATCAACGAGACAATTTTGACCATCTGGGTCGTCGTCACACCTGAATATATGGCGTTGGTAAATCCCCGGATCGTTTTTCCTTCCTGGGCGAGAAACCAATCCAGAAGGGAAGCATGGCCAACAAGTTCTCGTCCAATAATGGAAGTTCTAAGGGTCAGAGCATTCTCTCCCGTCACTTCCCCAAGAGCCTTCGTTCGCCCATAAAGATCCGAGGCGTTGGGTAGATCTTCTTCTATATACCCGCCGGTTTTACCATCGAATACACAATCGGTGCTGAAATGAATTACACGTCCACCGTAGGAACGAGTCATCTCGACAAGTTTATGAGGCAATAAAGCATTCAGTGTAATACACGCAACAGGCGAAAGGTTGACCTTGATTTGTTTTATGACTCCCACACAATTCAAGACATAGTCTGGTCTGAGATCGTCAATCACCGAGGCTAGGCATCCAAAATCAGAGACGTCCACCCCTTCAATCACTTTGTCTGTATGTAAAAAAGGAACCCGGTCAAAAGGACTTTGTGAGACCGAACGCCTGACTGTTGCATACGTCTCATCATAGATTGCCCCAAGCCCCTGAAACAACTTGTGGCCAAGCATTCCGGTCCCGCCAACGACAAGCAGTCGCATCCTTTACCTCCAGTACTTAAGTTCCTGCTGCACATAGTCCAGACCAAGCAGCATATCTCTGAGTTCATCATCGGTCATCTGATGCGTATTGCCAGACGTATAATCTTCGCCTTCAGAAATTTTATCTTCCCCGGCGACAAAAAATTTATCATAGTTCAAGCCACGCATATCCGAAGTTATCCGGTAATAATTGCCCATGTCTTCAGCGCGGACAATTTCTTCCCGGTTCAATAAGGTTTCGTGTCTCTTTTCCCCGTGCCGGGTTCCAATCACCTTGATCTCGTTTTCACTCTTAAAAATATCCCGCATCACCCGAGCCAATTGCCCAACCTGCGCAGCAGGTGCCTTTTGCACAAAGGTGTCCCCGGGATGTCCGTGCTCATACGCAAAGAGCACCAAATCAATGGCGCCATCAAGAGACATCATGAATCTTGTCATGGCCGGATCGGTGACGGTCATGGGAACGCCTGATTTGATTTGAGAGATGAACAGGGGAATAACAGAACCACGAGAAGCCATGACGTTACCGTACCGTGTCACGCAGACGGTGGGCCGCTGATCCGCAAGGGACCGAGCCTTGGCCACTGCCACTTTTTCCATAAGGGCTTTGGACATACCCATCGCATTGATAGGATAGACCGCCTTATCAGTGCTGAGGATAATAACATTTTTAACTTTGTTTTGGACAGCGGCATTCAGGGTATTTTCGACCCCCAGAACATTGGTCCGAACGGCTTCCAGCGGATAAAATTCACAGGAAGGAACTTGTTTGAGGGCTGCAGCAGAAAAAACATAATCTACGCCGCGCATCGCGCTGTTAATACTGTTGAAATCACGGACATCACCAATATAAAATTTAACTTTAGGATGCTGGAGCTCATGACGCATGTCGTCCTGCTTTTTTTCGTCACGGCTAAAAATGCGGATTTCTTTTATATCAGTGTCAAGAAAACGATGAAGTACGGCATTCCCGAAAGATCCTGTACCTCCCGTTATGAGTAATGTTTTATTAATAAACATTTTCTTTCCTTTTCGAGTTAAAATTAAATTATCTAAATTTAGGTTATAAAAAAGACTAAAACTTACCAACTGATAGCGTGTGTAAATGACAACCCGGCACCTCGTCATGAACCGTTCGGGAATCCAGGTGACACGAAAAGAGACTATTTACCGTTTATTCGTGTTGAAATTTTCAACACACTGAGATAATGATTTTTTTCTTGCAATGATTCAATTTTATCGCACAAAAAAATCAATAAATAAGGATATTGCAGGAATTAACGAATGATGGGTATTTAAGTCCAGATTAATTTTATTTCTCGAGACAAAAACGAATAATAATGTCTAATGTCGAGGGAAATTCTTTTTTTGCTTCTTTTCTCATTTTAGGAAAAATCTTGAAAAGGAAAAAAAAGCCTCCGTGTATCATTGGAAAAAACATTCTTTTGGGTTCTTGAAAAAATCGATATACCCATTCAAGTGAACATTTTTGAATCAAACGCGGTGCCCTTTTTGTTTTCCCTGCCAAAATATCTATGAATCCACCGACTGCGATGTTAATAGAATTTGTATAACTTTTGCTGATTTTCAGCATCACTCTCTCTTTTTTGGGAGAAGAAATACCCACGAAAATAAAATCAGGAGCATAAACATTAATAACATTAATAATGGCATCCATATTATTTTCATCAAAGTATCCATGATGTCCAAATATTCGAATCCCCGGATATTTCGTTTTTACATTTGCAACGGCTAGGAGATTTATTTTTTTAGTTGCCCCAAGAAGAAATACTTTTTTTCCATTACAACAACTTTTTTTTAATATTTTTTCAGATAGAGTAGAAAGTGATATCTGATTTACAATATTTCTTTTCACGTAACGTGACATACGGACTAATCCATTTCCATCCGCAACAGTATATTCAAAAATCTTAGAAAAAGAATACATTTCTTGAGTAAATCTCTCAAGAGATGTTAGATTCAATGCTATTATATTTATAGATTTTTCTTTTCGTTTTTCAGATACTATCCTTTCCAAAAAATTAGAGTCAGATTCATCGATAATTGATACGCCAAAAAAATCAACAAGGGGTTTGTTTTCCCTTAAAGAATCACCACTAGACGGAACCATTAGCATAATCCTTGAATATTTTTAAGCAATTGAATAAATCTACATTCTAGGACAGAAAATTTATATTTTTTCTCAAATACTTTTCGTGCTCTGTCTCCCATCACTTTCGCAACATTATTGTTTTCAAGGATAAATTCCATTTTTTTTGCCAACTCTAATGGATCGTTAGGTGAAACTAAATAACCGGTTTCGCCGTCATTTATAATGCCTGGCAGAGAGTAAACATTACTGACAATTGAAGGAATCCCGGAACGCATGGCTTCAAGAACAACGATGCCAAAAGATTCAAATGTCGTCGGAAAAACGAAGCAACAGCTTTTTAAGAATAGAGCATCTTTTTCATCTCCATAAATGGCGCCCCTAAATTGAATGAAATTTTCAAGTTGTTCTTTTTTTATAAACGATTCTAATTCTTTTTTGTATTGAGAATCAACCACTTGTCCGGCCATAATACAATTGAATTTTTTTCCATTATCTCTTAATTTTTTTACTGCATTAAGAAATATCAACTGACCTTTCGATCTGACGATATTAGACAATAGTAAAAAATCAAATTCCTTCTTATTGTTTTCCCTACAACTGCAGGTTAAATCGGGAATTCCGTTATTCAAAACATGTATTCGAGAGTTAACCTTTTCAAAACAAGCAACATCTTTTTTTATCTCATTCGATAAAGTAATAATATCGGTATTTTTAAAAACACTGTAGTATAACCTCTTTCGAAAAAACGAACGATTCATTTCATCAACTATTCCAACGCCATGGATATGGATAATTACTTTTTTCCTCATCAATTTCATTAAGAATACAAATATGCTATCTCTCAAGAAGGCATTCCCCGTAGGGACAAGTGAAAAATAGACATAACGATACTTTTGATTAATGCATCGAACGAATAGCCTAAAAAGTAATCCAAACATTATTAAAATTTTATTTATAGATATATCACCAATTTCGTTGATTTTTTTTCCGTATGAAATAGGCAATAAATCATATCGTAGGCGCTGTTTAATTGCCTCGCTACAAAGAATCAACTCATTGTAATAAGTGACACCATTAAAAGGTGGTTTTTTATGGATAAAAAAAAGTATCCTATTTTCAATACGTTTCAATATCTATTCCTCATTGATTGTTGAAGCAATCACATTCATGGGGATACATCTGATTGTTAAGAGACTACTTGACAATAGAAAAGTGGGATTTCTGAACTCTCACAGCTTTCTTGTGGAAAATGCAGGGGACCAGTTCCTGAGATGCATAGGCAGGTGAACGCTTACAAAATGTTGTTCATAACGAGGCTCAAAAAAGGTCATATTTCTGTAATATGTTAAATTTTAGTGATCCGAATGATTAACCCGGTACCTCGATATAAATTGTCCGATGATTTGGGTTACAATGACCTGAATTCAGGTCGTAAAACATTTGTATCAAAAAATAAAAAAATAAAACATGCGAAAAAACAAGAACATTGTCACAAAGAAATAAAATATTTAAATACAAAGCTAGATATTTTTGAAATAAATGTTTAGTGCGATACAAAAAGAAAAAGAAAATTCCAAAGATAATAAAACCGTACTCAAAAAAAATTTTCAAAATATCACTATGCAAATTTGGATAATTAACGCCATTTGAAAAGTCCAAACTATGAAGAGTGAGAGGATACGCAGAACCACTTCCAAATCCAAATATCATAGAAAAAAAGTCAGTTGACATTTCGTTCAAGACACCTTGATACAAAACAGTACGCCCCATAGATAACCATTTCGAAGACATTCCAAGGATTTGCTGCAAATAAGTGTCAAAATAACCTTTGCCGAATAAATATAGCAAACAAAGGAAGATAAGATTAATAAAAACCATTGAGTACTTATTAAGAAAAATACATGTGATTTTTTTGGGAATAAACCAAAGAATTAAGACTACCAACAACGCAAGTAATGAAATTCGTTTCATATTTACAAGCATTAATAAAATATTAAATATGAACAAAAAGAAATTCTTATGGTACAAAGCAAGAAGTGCGAACATTCCTAAGATTGAAGAAATATTGGTTTCATAATCAATAAAAGATGTCGAATCCTTCAAAGAAAAAGAATTAAGCGAAAAGGATGCTAAGTCAGGTGTTAATAAAAAAAACAAAACAAATATTAAATAGTTAACATGTTTTAAATTGATATATGTTTTTTTTATGCATAAAAACACGACAACTCCGGAAAAAATAAAAAATAGATCCTTAATACCTCCAAAGTTAGCGTTATATATATTCAATATTCCGTAAAATATCAAAAGCATAAAAGGATAAACAGGTTCAGGAATATGAATTTTTAAACTATTTTGTTTTGAAATAACAATAAAAATAGCAAAAAAAGAAACCAAATACTTTACATAACGAAATGAAGACCATTCCAATATAGCAGAAATAGCAACAAGCGCAATGCAAAGAAACAAGATAGCCTTAGAGACAGCGGGTACAAATGGATTGTTTGTAACTGAAAATGCCATATTTTTTTATCATGAATCGATTCAGTATGTTTTTTTAGGAAAGAGAATGGTTCTATACCAATAAATCTTAGTGCTATTTAAATAACGAGTTTTCAAGATAATTAAACGAACGAGACCGCATCTTATCTAATAAGTTGTTTACTGTATGAAAATCAATTTCTCGCAAATTATCGTATTTTTTTGCTCCGGGTTCTAAATACCTATCCATAAGATGCAGATACTTGAGCAAATCAGTAATTCTGTTCCCCGACGATGGCGGTTTCGTAACGACAAAATTCTTATTAAATATTAAAGAAAAACAAGTACCGTGAAAAGAATTTGTTATCACAAAAGATGCTTGATGAAAATACTTAACAAATTCTGCAGGAGAAGCATCCTTAATATGCGAATCACAATGATAACCAGCGAAGGGATTTTGATCTATTGCGACAACTTTTATACCTAAGTACTTTCGAAAGTATTGAACCGTATCTTTTACATTCTTGTCTGAATTTAAAACATAGACAAGAATAAAAGGCTCATTCATGAAATTTTCATCAAAAATATTAAAAAAAGTAGACCATTGTTTTTTATTGTACAACAAGGTTGGATCAACTACCGTTTGAATTTTGCGTTCAAGTACTTCTGAAAGATAATCAGCAGTATCTCTTTCTCGTACAGAAATGTTTTTAAACAATGACAATAAAGGCTTAGCTTCAGTTAATTCATCTGGTGTATACCTATAAGAACCCATACTTGAAGCATAAGATATCTTTGGCTTATTAACAGCGAAATCTAACATGTAACGTTTATCAAGCTTACTGTTTTGGCAAATTATTTTAGGGTTCCAAATTTGATCACTTCCAGACACAAACAAATCAAATCGCTGTAAGAGATCGGCAAAGTCGGCGTCACTTAGCACTCTTCTTGAAATTGGCATGCTATAAATAAATTCTTTAAACTTCTGGATCACTCTTGACCGAGGAATAATCCGGAACAAATCCTTGCCCACTCTGAGAATGTCACGTGCCTTATTACCGCACCTAAGTAACTTCATGCCTTTTGCGACATAATTTGTGCGATAGTCAATCAGCGTTACTTCTCCAAATTTTTGCAACGCCTTTATTGTCGCAAAAGTTTGCAGGCTGGCACCATAGTTATTTACCCAGTGAATAGTTAGAAGCGCAATTTTCATCCTAGCTCCTCCATCACTATTTTATATATAACGGTAAGATTGTTACCGTTATAATCTCTATAATTATTTTTATGATTGATAAGTATCGACAATGGTTCTTTAGATTTTGTACCAGTCCAAATATCTTGTTTAACATCCTTTAAATAAACAGGCTTTTTTGAAATTAAAACTTCTTCAACAACCTGATTTCTATTAAAAAAAGGGGCGTAGCCATCTGGGACAATTACGTTAACATCCGGCATATAAAAACCATACTTACCCGTTTTATTAGTAACCACAGCTTTCAAACCGTGCTGTACCGCAACTTCACTCTCATTGATTTTTTTTACTATTTCAGCACAATATTTTTCGATCTCAGTTTTTCCAATTTGCCCACCAAAACGCTCTTGATCATTTATATAGACTCCCAAGAACGAGCTACCTAAAAATAAGCTAAAGGCTTTACTTTTACTCTTATCAAAACTTGTGAGCGAGCGGTATTGGTTTTTAACAACATCGATTTTTTTTGCTTTATTTTTTATCCACTGAGGAGATATATTTTTACACCAGCGCATTAAAGAAATCATCTTACTACCAGTCTTATTTTTGTATTGTAGACCTAACTCTTGCAAAAGCAAATTCAAATCGACCCCATATTTATGTGGTACCATCCCGTGATCTGAAACTAATGCAATTCTGTGCGCTCCTAAGGACTCACATAGCCTTTTAACTTCTGCATCAAAAAATATATAATAATCTTTAATTACACTGATTATTTTTTTATTTACATTATCGTCATTATTCAAATATCTTGAAATTTCAGCAGCTGCGATAAATTCTATCACGGCAAATGATCTAAAAGCTAAAAACCCAAAATCGACATTGTATTTTTTGTTTAAAAGAATGTAACAATCTACTCTCTTTTTTGTCATTTCCTTGAGAGCTTTAAAAAAATCTTCATCATTTATTAGTTTTTTTTCTTGGATGAGAGAGGGTACTCGTTCATCCAAAATATACCCTTCGTTATTTAACGATGATGCGATATTATTTGGATAACATTGGATTTCGGATATTCCTTGCTCCACAGTTTGCCCACCTCCACCTCCCGCAACAAAAAAGCCGTTAACTTTTGGTGCGCGAGGTGTCGTTGGTACATTCATAATTCCGACAGAATAACCTTTCTTATTTAAATCGTCCCACAGTGTGCTGACTTGATTATTTTTACCAACCTCATCTATGAGACTATATTTGTAAGTCCAATCATGATTGCCACTCATTACAGGACGTTCATAATACGCATTGTTTTCACGTGCATGCTGTCCTGTGCATATTTCAGTCCAGCCTCTACTAAGAAGATCTTCTTCAAGTGTTAGGCATTCACTCTTTTCTATAAGTCCCTGCATAAAAGGCATCTCGAAACGATAAAAAAGTTCTTTTTGACAACCATCAATGCCTATTAATAAATATTTCATAATTTCCCCTTGGAATCATTTAATAAATTGATATAGTTACAGAAAGGTCGACATTCCTATTGACAATTACCGAGGTTGAACATTTTTCAATTCGAAAATACATAAAACGTTGCTATATGAAACCGGGACGAATTTTAAGACGTTTAGCCACTAACAAAGCCAAAATTATATTCCATACCAAAAGGCCTACGCACGTTGCCAAAGCTGCCCCAACGGCTCCTAAGATTGGTATTAAAAATAGTGCCGCACAGACATTGAGAAACAAGGCAATGAATTGACCGCGCAATGTATCACACTCAAATCCACTCATCGTGAGAAATAACCCAACCGATCCAAACGCAGCATTGAGCAATTGGCCGATCGCCAAAATCGCCAATGGTAATGTTGCTATCTGGACGTATTCCGCACCGAATAGAAACCGAAGAATCGGTGATCCAAAAAAAATTAACGGCAGTGCTATTGGGAGTGCCACTAAAAAAACCAGTCTTGCAGAATGACGACAGAGTTCCTGAAGCCTAGTTCTATTTCCCGAACGATGAGTCTGTGTAATGTGCGGAGCAATTATCAAGTTTACGACTGCCAAGGAAAGTGAAACCATCCTGGCTCCTTGTTCGGCTACCTGCATGGCTGCTACTTGGTCATTGCTGCTTAACCATCCCAATAGAAGAATACCGATCTGGGCATTGAGCGTGCTAGCAGCTACCATTAAGGTGAAGGGCCCCCATGATCGTGTCCATAGCATGCTTTGCGCGGTATCAATCGGAACCACCGCATTTTTACTTTCTGGAAAAATACGCCTCAGCAATACAGCCCCGACGGCAAATGCCAATATTACTGCAGCTACGAACGTTGCCACGGCCGTTAAAGGATTCAAAAAACCAATCAGTAGCAAGCTTCCAAGGACAAACAAAAGAACAATTGGTCGAATGAAAAGCTCTGGCAATTGCCCCAGCACCACTCGCCGCAGACCAGCCAGAATGCCACAACGCAGGGCATTGAAGCCAATGAATGGCATAATGGGAAGGCTCAACAGCAAGAGTGTCCAACGATCGTCTGCTCGCCAGTCAGCTAAACAAAAGGCAATGAACCCCAGGACAGCTGAGATCATTACGCTGCCGATCCAGACATGACGGGTGGCCCAATGCAGAAACGCGCAAATGCGCCCTTTCTCTCCTGCTTGGTGCATCCTGGCAGTTTCTCTGGTGGTGAGCTGCATCAACGCCGGACCGAGAGGAATGGATAATATTGAAAGCAGCGCGATCACAAAAGCATACTGTCCGTATCCCTCCGGTCCGAGACCTCGAGCAAGTAAAACAGCTGACAAAAATGTCAGCGGTAGGGAGAGCATCTTAAGCCCCCCAACGCCAATTCCGCCGCGTAAAAGCTGAGCGCGGAGCCCTTCTCCTTTGCCTGAAGCCATCAAACGGGTTATCCATTTTTTGTTCAATACAAAAAACTCCATGTGAGTAGCGCAGACGAGGGCTCTAATCCTCTAAGCTACAGATATCACTCATTTTAAATTCTAAAAAATCCATTCTGGGCTAGGATCACGGTAGCGGGCTACCTGTTACCCGGCCCCCCCCGCACAGATCAGTACGTGAGGTATTACCTCATACGGTGCCTACCTGAGTTATACCCGAATTTGGTGTTTGAATAATCGGTAGGAGGTGGCGTATCCTTGGTTGAAACCTAACAAGTACCCAACCGTCCAAACCATTTGGAGGAGACGCCCCATGAATAGAATTAGCCCGATTCTTCCTGGTCAGCAAGTAGATGATCCGCTTACCGATTTGATCCGAGATGGAGCTCGTAAAATTCTTGCCAAAACATTGGAATTTGAGGTCGAAGAACTTCTCTCCCGATTTTCCAATCAACAGATCTAAGTAAAAAAAGCTGTTATCCTGAAGGGTTATCCCGATGAGCGAAAAATTCAGGCAGGCGTTGGCGATGTTTATGTGAGGGTACCCAAAGTCAGAAATCGGAGCAAGACGGGCATCAAATTTCACTCAGCCCTTGTGCCCCCTTACTTGCGAAGAACCAAGAGTGTCAAAGAACTGCTTCCAGTGCTCTATCTGAAAGGAATTTCTACCGGTGATTTTCAGGAAACCTTGGTCGCCCCGTTTGGCCCCGCTGCGGGTGGTCCTTCTTCAGCTACTATCGGTAGGCTAAAAAGGGTTAGGAAAGGATAAGGCAGAATCTGTTTCCGGTTTTGCGGTCCTTGACTGGAGCCTGGAACGCATAAAAAATTAGAATACCTAAACGAATTTCATTCTTTTTCTTACCCCTTAAGCCCTTAAATCTTAAACCTTTTAACTCCTTATTCAACCGTTACGCTTTTAGCCAGGTTCCTAGGCTGATCCACATCTCTTCCCAAAGCCACGGCTGTTTCATAGGCAAATAGCTGTATCGCAGGCAATACGATCAATGCATCGACAATTTCATGGACGTGGGGAAGAACCCATGACTGCAACCCGTCGCATTGCCCATCACCAAAGTTGAGCAACACCCCGTTGCCTCTTCTGGCTGCGATCTCTTTGAGATTTGAGACTACTTTGGGAAAAAGGTTATCCTTCATGGCAATGGCAAAGGTGGGAAAGGTCGGATCAATCAAGGCGATAGGGCCGTGTTTCATTTCACCTGCCGGATAGCCTTCGGCATGGATATATGAAATTTCCTTGAGCTTGAGAGCTCCTTCAAGAGCCAAAGGGGCTGAGAATGCCTGAGTCACCGAGACCAGCAACATACTGATTTTATTTGTTTTCCTCTTCAAAAACAGCCTTTTTTTTGCGTTAGAATGCACCCAATCGCCCTAAAATGGCTGTTCTCAACCATATCTCACCGATATAAAACAAAAAACTCAAAAACTGACATCCAGCCCCTCGATATCCCATTCCAGCATATTCTCTGGAATCGGT
>JACDJA010003094.1_pt1 | contig 11092 bp, 6 predicted proteins | sample 7449241 | NCBI WGS metagenome assembly JACDJA01 (sample SAMN14253289, study PRJNA609438) | sludge metagenome | isolation source: initial anaerobic sludge | collected 2018-12-20 | reverse complement strand
CGCTTACCGGATTCGGTCGGATGAATCATGTCGACCAGTCGAATGGCCTCACGCTCCATTTCGATGATGCGCTCGTCCACCAGACCACGGAAATAGCGGTGAAAGATATAGGCAGGTACGGCAACCATGATGCCGCCCGCCGTCGTGACCAGTGCCTTGGAAATCCCCCCGGCCAGCAATTCGGGATTGATTCCGGCCGCGCCGCCACTGGTCGTAATCGCCTGAAATACGTCAATAATCCCCACAACGGTTCCCAGCAATCCGAGCAAGGGCGAGATGACCGCAATCGTCCCGAGCGTATTGAGATACCGCTCCATCTGATGCGCGACATGACGACCGGCATCTTCGATCCGGTTGCGCATGGCTTCGGCACTCCCGACATCCTGCAAGCCTGAGGCCAGCACGAGACCGAGCGGCGACATGCGCGCAAGTTCCGCAACCTTGTTCTGCGTCAATTGCTTGCTTGCGATCCAGCTTTCCACGGTTCCGACGGGGTCACCGCCCATCAGGCGGCTGTAGCGCAAGGCCCACAACCGCTCGAAGATGATCGCCAGCGCGATAATCGAGGCCAGAATGATGGGAATCATCATCCCGCCGCCCGCCAATACCAGTTCCATCATGTCGCATTACTCCCTGAATAAATATCACAATTCAATCCGTATCCTGAACCAGCTCACAGGCCGGATAAGGTTTTATCACTCGGCCAGCGCAAGCGGAAGCCGAAATTCAGCGTGATTTTCTGACCCGGCTTGATCTGGTTGGACCAGGCCCAAACGCCATCGATCCCGTCGAACTGTTTGGTCATCGGTGGCGTCGTATCGGCCAGCGATTCCACCGAGATCTCACTGTCTTCGGCGATCGGCAGATTCATGATCACCGTGACGGCCACCGGTTCCTTGTGCTGGCTTTGCACTTCGACCACCGTGCGGCGCACCATCTGGGTCGATTTACCGATCACGCCGTTTTCCTCTCGCTGATCCGGCTTCTGGTCGACGGTGACCTGGATACGCCGATCAGGGCCGAATCCCAGACTCATCTTCTCGGATGGCGCCTGGGCCTGCCGGAATGCCGATCCCAGTTGCGCCCCATTGACGAAAAATTCCCAACGCCCGGCAGGCAGCGGTAATGGATTGTGCAGAATAAATGTACCCGTCAGCACACCCAGAGGTGAAATTGTCGGGGCAATGAGCACCGTCGCATTTGCGGGCACTTGCTCGTGCTGCAATGGAATCACGGTGGTGGTCGAACCACTATCCACCGTGAGCGGCTGCACGCTTTTGTACTCGGCATTAAAACCGGTTTCATCAACGGGTTGCGCCACAGGAGCCGCCATCATGTTCATGGCAAGTTTCGATCGAACCTCCAGCGCAGGCTCTGCTTGCTGATGACTGTCAAAGCCAATCGTCCAGCGCGGTAATTTCGGCGCCGGGTAGTAGCGCCGGTTGTCGAGTAGCGACAGGGTAATCGGCACATGCGTCCAGTCCTCGCCAGTGTTCTGATGCACACTGGCGGAAAAGGACCAGTCGAGCCGTGCATTCTCGTCACCAATCGTTTTGGCTGACGCGTTCGCAGTGGCCGCCTTCAGCGCTGGTTTCTCTGGCGTGTTCCTGGCTTGAGCACCGGTCGGCGGCGTAGTAATCAAATCGGCACGATAAACCGGTTGCCAGCCCGCATCACTGACGCGGTAGCGCAGATAGACAGGAAGAAGTCCTGAATCCGTCATGCCGCCCGCCGATTTTTTACGTTCAAGCGGCAGGATCAACTTCATTTTTTCCGGCCGTTTGCGAAGTTCGGCCAGTTGGGCCTGCTGTTTGGCCAAAGCGACATTGACCTGATCCAGATCATTTCTTGCTTTACGCTGCGCAGAAATCAAATCCGCCAGCAGCTTGTCGAATGACTGCCGGGCGGCTGGCTGAGTAAGAAACGCACCTGCCTGATGCCCGGCCTTGCTCGTCACCGTCGCAGGTGCGCTCATCTGCGCCTGAAAAATACTCAAGCGAACCCGCGCGGCCTCGAGTGCATCGCGCGCATCCGCCTGTTGAACGCGCAAGGTATGGATTTTCGCTTCAATCGCCACATAGTCCGGCGAGGTTTCCACCGCTTGTTTCTGCCATTGCAGCGGCCCGGATTGCAACAGATCGGTGGAGGAAATCTGTACGCTTTCCTGATCGATATTTCCTGGCAGATCAAGCACGGTAACTGATTTATCGGCTTGATCATTTTTGGATCCGGCAGTGCGATCGGCGTCAACAGGCACCATGGCGGCGGGAACATTGATTCGGCGCGTAACCCAAGCCCCCTGAGGCAACACGGTCACTTCTGTAATCCGGCTCGTCAAACCGGTCGGCGCCGGTTCGCCCTGTTCGACAGATGCGGGCTTTATTGCGGAAACGGCTTCGGTCACGGGCATCAGCCATAAAGGCCCGATCACCAGACAGAGCAAGAGACAACGCAACGCCACGTGGAATTGCCGGGCGGCGAATCTATTCAAGTTGCAATAAAACGCGTCGTTTTGCTTTGCATTGCCTTCAACCATATTCTGGCTCATCCCTCTGATCCTGCCTTGGTCGAGCGAAGTTCATGGCTCACCGTATCCATGTACCAGTCAATGCGCTGGCTGTTCATGACTCGCACAAGCATCCACCAGTACACCGCCGCCGGATCGTCGAATCCGCACCGCCTCGGCCAGACGGTGGATAACGCCCACGCTGTCTTCCCAGGCGATACAGGCATCCGTGATGCTCTGCCCGTAGACGAGTGGCCGACCCGGAAGCACATCCTGCCGTCCACCGACGAGATGGCTTTCAATCATTGCCCCGATGATGCCGGCATTGCCTGCGGCGATCTGCGTGGCGACCTCTTCGGCCACCTGAATCTGTCTTGCGTGCTGCTTCTGGCTGTTGGCGTGCGAAAAGTCGATCATCAACCGCTCGGGCAGTTCGGCACCTCGCAGCTTTTCAAGCGCTTCATTGACACTGTTGGCATCAAAGTTCGGTTTTTTGCCACCGCGCAAAATCAGGTGGCAGTCTTCGTTGCCCGCAGTCGAAAAAATCGCCGAGTGCCCGGCCTTGGTGACCGACAGGAAGTGATGGGGACGTGCCGCTGCCCGAATCGCATCGATGGCCACCTGCAAACCGCCATCGGTACCGTTCTTGAAGCCCACCGGGCAGGAAAGGCCTGAGGCCAGTTCACGATGCACCTGGGATTCGGTCGTCCGCGCGCCGATTGCGCCCCAGGCTACCGCATCCGAAACATACTGCGGGCTGATCAAATCCAGGTATTCGGTGGCCGCAGACACGCCCATATCCGCCAGGTCAACCAGCAAATGACGCGCCACACCCAGCCCCTTGTTGATTTCGAAACTGCCGTCGAGGTTCGGATCGTTGATCAAACCCTTCCAGCCGACGGTCGTCCGTGGCTTTTCGAAATACACCCGCATCACCAGCAGGATGTCGTTTTTTACTTCATCGGCAAGTGTTTTCAGGCGCGAGGCATACTCGCGTGCGGCTTTAACATCGTGGATCGAGCACGGCCCCATGACGACCAGCAGCCGGTCATCCTCGCGGTTCAGGATCGCCTTGATGGCCTGACGCGTCGCGTACACCGTCTCGCTACCGCGCTCGGTCAGCGGAAACTGCGCACGAATCTGATCTGGCGACAATAAATTATGGATATCGAGAATACGTAAGTCATCGGTACGATGCGTCATGGTCTGCGGCCTGCTACAAAATCGGTAATGGGTGTCTCATTGCAACCCTGAACCGGTAATAGTACTTGGCTTGGCGATGTACGTCATCTTCATACATGCAGCAAATTCACAAAACCAACCGCCGCAGATCAAGTACCGGAAATTGCTGGCGGATGTGCGCCTGGGCCTCGGCGTCGATTTCCGCCATGACGAAGCAGTCGGCCAGGGTTTTGGCATTGGCAAGCACGGTTCCCCAAGGATCGACGACCATGCTGTGACCGAAGGTTTTGCGCCCGCTGGCATGCACACCGACCTGTGCGGCAGCCACCATATATACCTGATTTTCGATGGCACGGGCACGCAGCAAGGGTTCCCAGTGCGCCCGCCCCGTGGTTTCCGTAAAGGCCGAAGGCAGACAAATCCACTCGGCGCCCTGCTCGGTCAAACGGCGAAACAACTCGGGAAAACGCAAATCAAAGCAGATAGCCATACCCAAGCGTCCAGCCGGGGTATCGACCAGCACCAACTCGGTGCCGTGCAGGAATTGATCCGACTCCCGATAGGATTCAGCGGTCGCCGATTGCGCGGACCGACGCGGTGGCACATCGACATCGAACAAGTGAATCTTGTCGTACTTCGCCCGGATTTCACCCTGTGCATCGATCACATAACTGCGCGACCACAATTTGCCTTCATCCCTACCCTTGCCATCATTTCGAATGGGCAATGTACCGGCCACCAACCAGACCCCCTGGGAGCGAGCCTGCGACTGCAACCAGTCCAATGGGGCATTTTCACCCTCTGCGCCAAGTCCCAGAGCGAATAGTTCACGAGGGTCGGCCGGCATGGCATACAGGTTTTCCGGCAGCACGATCACTTCAGCACCGGCATCCGCTGCATCACGCACCAGACGGGCGATCACCAGTTGATTTTCGGCCCAGGTTGCTTTGCCATTGAGCTGTATTGCGGCAATTTTTGATTTTTTCATGCGAATGCCTTCAGAAAGGGTGGTCATGGGGTAGAGCGGTCTGCAACGGCGTCGGTGGTTTTAACGACGGGATCTGCGATGGTTCCGGTGACCCGGTAAACCAGCGTCGGCACCGGATTTTTATCAATGGTCTTGAGTGCCTGCTGAATCGCCAAAACGGCGCCACCGACAATCGGGCCGCCGGCCACAGTCCCGATAATGGGCAGGAGCATACCGATATCGGCATAGACTTTAACGGTGTAGTCGAGGCTGTTGTCGCTTAGCTGGGTTTGTCCCGACGCCGTCAATCGCAATGAGGCATTTTTGAGTGTCAGAGGATCAATCGCCAACAATCCCTGATTAATGGTCCAGTCGGCGCTGAGCGAATCGAACGGCAGACCCTGATCGACCACATCGCTGAAATCAAGTCGCAATCGACGGGTAATCGCCCCCAAACTGAGTAATCCGGCCAGTCGCCCTGCACCGGGATTGACTTCGTTAAGTTGACCGTTCTGCATCAGAATCGCACCGGAACCACTCAGCCGCTCAAGGGCAAATGCCACCGGTGAACCGGGCCAGGATAGCGAGAATGAAGACGGTTTGAGATCCCCATTACTGATCGGCGAATTATCGCCGGCCACCTGCGTGAACACAGCACCAATATCTGTCCCCTGGGCCGACAAGTTCAATTTCGTCTGCTGTTTGTCACCCGCTTTGGCTACCGTACCCTGACCGATCAGGCGAAAACTCGCTGTCGGTTGCCAGTCGATGGTCGGAATCTCCAGCGTGTCGCGCCCCGGCGTGGCGGCCTCGCTATTGAGCACAAGTTTGCCCAATCGGTGTTTACCGAAGCGCAGGTCATCGATGATCACCTGTACACCGGGAATCTGTTTCAGATCCCACGAACTTACCGGTGTCACCTGACCGGAAGATGCCGAGTTGGTTGAAGACTCATCTTCAATGTGGAGCCGTTTGAACTGCATGGCTATCTGGCCGGACGGATGTGCAGCATTGGGCTGTTGATACGTCAGGTTACCATCCAAGGCATCACCGCTGGCCTTGATGAGATACCGTTCATCCGCAAAGCGGACATTCAACCGGGTCGGGCCAAACTGCAAACCGGCCACCTTGAGACGATCGGTCTGAATATTCAGGTCGAAGGGCGCGACAGTCGTGCTGGAAGATACTTTTCCCGGTCGGGAGAACGCGGGACTGCTCAGGATCGGTTGCCATGCATCCCAATCAAGCACTGGAGTATTGAGATTGATGGCCAGATTCGCCGGAGGATTGATCGCAGAGTCAGTGACGGAACGGTCGGCACTTTCAGCGCGATTACTGACATCTCCGCCACTCAAAGCGCCACGATCATTGAACCCCAGAGTGGCTTGCCACGGTACGCTGCCTTGCGCTTTAAGATCCAATTGCCGCAAAACGCCGCCGGTGAATCTGAGGTCGGCTCCGAGTGGCCAGACCGCATCGGCAACTTTGCCGAACGGCGGCGGCAGCTGGCTCGATACGCCGACAAGATCACTGTTTGCCTGGACCGTAAATTGATCGCCGTGATGAGGAATGTTCAGCTCAATCGTGGTATCCGCCTTGCCACGCACCCGATCAAGCAGGGGCTCAAATGCCGAGACGGGCTTCTCCCGCAATGCGAACAGGGGATCGAGGCGCGTTTGCAGGCTCACGATGGTCGAATCGTCTGATTTACTGGGCTTCAATGTCATCGTTGCCGGTTCGTCATTAAAACGGGCAGAAAGGCTCTTGGCAGAGAAATCCGTATTATGGAAATCGATGGCTCCGGAAATCTGGCTCAATTTGATCGGCGTCTTATCGAGAGACAGGCCATTGTTTTTCAATACCAAATGGCCGTTTACGTCAGGCTTGTCACCTTGCTTCAATCCCGCGCGAACCGAGACATCCAACCCGGCCTGTCCCGTGGCCTTGAGCGCGTTCAAACTGCCGGCACCCAATAGCGGGGTTTGGCCGACAAACCCGATCAACTGGCTCAAAGGCGCTTTGGCTGTTACGGCAATATCGAGTGCGGCCTTGTCCAGATCAAAAATACTCACCCGCGAGCCATCCACCGGCACGTCGGCCAGCGTTCCGTGGTCAATCGATGCGTGGAACTGCTGATTGACGAATGCGATATTGCCATCGGCATCCTTGAGCGCCGGCCAATCAGGTAGAAAAGGCAAATCCAGATGTTTGAAATCAAACACCACGGAGAACCACCCGCCGCCTTTGATAAACGGGAATCGAGCCGGATCACCATTGAATACAAAATGCCCGCGATCCACTCGACCAGGTTGCCCGCCCCCTTTCTCGGGCAACTCCAGATTCGTATCCAGCCAGTGCAGTACATTCTTGCCCAGCAGGTTTCGCGGCAAATACGCCGGAACGCGCGCAACGTGGATATCGCCGAATGCGCTATCGATGGCGAGTTGAGCCGGATGATCCTTGTCTGCGGCCTGATAGCGGAAGCTTGTATCCGTGAACAGATCGGCATTCTTGATGCGCAGCCCCGAGCTGTAGATCATAAGCCGCCCTGAATCGGCATCGTGCAGATACACATCCCCTTTCAGGGCATCGATGGTCATCGGTTCACGGAACATGCCCGGCACGGCGAGCACCAGATTCGACTGATCAAAACGCGCCAGCCAGCCGGATGGCTGTTTGTAGAGCTTGAGGTTCAGACCGCCGAGTCCATCGGACTGACCGATGACCGGCCACAAGCGCCGCCCCGGCACATTGCCGAAGTGCTGCAATTCAAGATAGCCCGCCACAAGCGTATTGCCGACCAGATGCAGGCGAATATCCCGGGCATCGCCCCGCAGCGCATTCTGCCCCAACAATTCCAGAAATGACTTGGGCAAAGGTGCGGTCGCCAACCAGACGGCAAGCTGATGCAGGTCGACGTAACTCGATGCGTAATCGGTCCGGTTTCCGGCGTGGATCAGGTGAATTGAATGAACGGGCCAGTAAGTATCGTCCGCGGTCACTACGTGGACATCATCGGCATCCATGCGCCAACCATCCGCAGTTTTCTGCCAGATCAGCCGCCCGCCAATCCGATTCAAATCCGCCTGGGACTGAGTCGCAGCCAGCGCACCGACGCCCGCAATCTTCGCCATCCGGCTGACCTTGAGGTTGGAAATATCAAAATCGGCCGAAACCGAGCGCAGACTCGTTCCGGCAAAGCGCAACCACAACTCGCCGGTCAGTTGCCCTTGATCGATGAGTGGCATCCCCGCCGAACAATCCAGGTCTTCGACCTGTTCGGCACAGCCGCCGAGCTCAGCGCGCACCGATCCATGAGTAAAGTCGCGAACGGCCAGCTGCATGGCGGGCAGGTTCCAGTTACGGGTTCCCAGATACACTTCGGCGTTTGGCTCATCGCCCAAATGTCCATCCGCCCGCAAACGAACCGGCGTGGTGCCGAATCCGGGTGCGAACAGCTCCCCGGAAAGCGACCAGCCATGCGACGCCAGCCGCGCCGTCGCATTCAGATTGATGGTCTGATGGGATTCGGGGAGATCGGATGTCGCCGGTCGAATCCACTCAACCACGGCATCATGAATGGATACATCGCCCAAGTCCGGCAATCTGGACAACCAGTCCGACCATGAATTAGCTGTCTTTTCCGGTTCATTTTGCGGCGATGTTTGCGGCGCGCCTGAGAGTGTCCATTTTCCATCGGCTTGCTGAATGAATGCCAGGTGCGGTTTGTCGATCACGATCTTCCCGGCGACCCAATGCCGGGCAACCAAACTGCGCCACGGCGCGAGCGATACACCAAGACGCGAGATGGCCGGGCCATTCTTTCCCAGGCGAAGATCCGTCAGCACCAGCTGCGGGCGATAACTGACGAACGCCACATCGATCGAACCAAACTGCACCGGCGCACCCCAGGCCTTGGACAGCACAGTCTGCACTTCTTCCCGATAATTGGTCATATGCGGCAAGGCAACGCGTAACGCGCTGAACGCAAGGGCGAACAAAACCAGAATCACGGCCACAGAAGCCAGCAAAAACCGCATCAAGCGGCGCAGAGGCCGGGAAGAGAGATGGACGACGTGGGGCAGATGAATATGCGTCACTGCGGCAGATTACCTTAGGTGAAATTACCTTGGGAACAGTATATCAGCGCCACGTGCCACTCCGGTGAACTGGAGTCTGGAGCGATACATTCACATAAGAACGATGTCGTACTGCTCCGGTAAATAGTGAACATCGGCCTGCAAGCGCAGCGGCACACCGATGAATTCCTGCAACTCTGCCAGCGAGGTCGAATCTTCCTCGCGCAGACGATCGATGACCGCAGATGAGGCAATCACCAGCATCTGCTTCGCATGGTACTGGCGTGCCTCGCGAGTCACCTCACGGAAAATCTCGTAGCAGACGGTTTCAGCCGTTTTGACCGTACCGCGCCCACCGCAGGTCGGGCAGACCTCGCAGAGAATATGTTCCAGCGATTCGCGCGTGCGTTTGCGGGTCATTTCGACCAGCCCCAATCCGGAAACCTCGCACACCTTGGTGCGGGCATGATCGGCTTCGAGTGCGCGCTTGAGTGTTTCCTGCACCGCCAAACGATGATCCGGCTCGATCATATCGATGAAATCGAGAATGATGATGCCGCCCAAGTTGCGTAGCCGGAGCTGGCGCGCAATGGCGCTTGCGGCCTCCAGATTGGTTTTGAAAATGGTTTCCTCGAGATTTTTCGAACCGACAAACCCGCCGGTATTCACATCGATCGTGGTCATCGCTTCGGTCTGATCGATGATGATGTACCCACCGGATTTGAGCGGCACGCGGCGTTCCATCGCATTGGCGATTTCCTGCTCGATGTTGTGCATGTCGAACAGGGGTCGCTCGCCGGGGTAATGTTCCAGTATCGGCAGAATATCCGGCACCATTTCCTGGGCGAACTGAATGGCCCGATGATAGGTCTCGCGTGAATCGATACGGATTTTCTCGACATAGCGACCGAGCACATCGCGCAAAGTCCGCAGGGCAATCGGCAGATCTTCGAAAATCAGCCCCACGCCGTTGGTCTGACTCTGGCGTTCCTGGACACTGGCCCACAACCGCAGCAGAAAGTCGTAATCCTGTCGCAGCGCTTCGGCAGTCGCCCCTTCGGCAGCCGTTCTCAGAATGAATCCACCGATCTCGTTGTCGCCCGTCCGCTCGATCGATTCGGCCATGAATTTGCCCAGAATATCCTTGAGGCGATCACGCTGCTCCGGGTCCTCGATCCGGCTCGATACACCGATATTCCGACCATTGGGCAGATACACGAGATAGCGCGACGGGATGGTGATTTCGGTCGTCAGGCGCGCGCCCTTGGTGCCCAAGGGGTCCTTGATGACCTGTACCACGAGATTCTGCCCCGTTCGCAGCAGGTCGTAGATCATCCGCGGGCGCGTCTCGACACCGGTTTCCTTTTCCTCCGGCTTGAGCTCGATATCCGAGACATGCAGAAAGGCGGCGCGCTCCAGCCCGATATCCACGAACGCCGCTTCCATGCCCGGCAATACCCGGCTGACCCGCCCCTGATAGATATTGCCGACGATGCCGCGCGACCGTGAGCGTTCGATATTGATCTCTTGCAGCACCCCGTTTTCGACATAGGCGATCCGGGTTTCCTGCGGGGTCACATTGATGAGGATTTCTTCACTCATGAATCGAATCTCGTTGTGTTTGCAGCCAAACAGGATGAATGCCAAATTCTGCCAGCAGTTGCGCCGTTTCACACTGAGGCAGACCGACCACCGCGCCCCAGGAACCGCAGATCCGTTCGACGAACCGGGCTGCAATGCCCTGCAAGGCATAGGCCCCGGCCTTGCCCTGCGGTTCGCCGGTCGAAAGGTAGGCGGCGATCTGTGCCTCGCCAAGCGGCATCATCGTGACATCCGTTTGCACGATCACCGATTCGCAACGCAGGCCGTCGGCGACAGCGATGGCAGTTACCACGGCATGCGTCTGTCCGCTCAAGGCTGACAGCATCGCGGCCGCTTCGCGTTCATCGACCGGCTTGCCGAAAATGCGGCCCTGATGGATCACGACGGTATCTCCGGCCAACACGACGCTGCCGTCAGGCAAATCGGCCATGGACAATGCCAATGCTGCCTTGCTGTGCGCCAAGCGTTCGACCAGAATCCATGCTGATTCGTTCTCTTGCGGCGTTTCATCGATCGAACAGACATCAGCCGGCAAGGTCTGAAACTCGAACCCCATATCTGCCAGCAACTGAGCGCGGCGCGGCGAGCTGGAAGCCAAAAACAGTGGTTTGGAGGGATTCATTTGCGTCTATTCACGGTGATAAGGATGTCCATTCAATAACGACCAAGCCCGGTAAAGCTGCTCGGCCAGAAGCACACGAACCAGCGGATGCGGCAGGATAAGATCGGACAGGCGCCAGAGCCGGTCGGCACCTT
>JACDJA010003093.1_pt1 | contig 11095 bp, 9 predicted proteins | sample 7449241 | NCBI WGS metagenome assembly JACDJA01 (sample SAMN14253289, study PRJNA609438) | sludge metagenome | isolation source: initial anaerobic sludge | collected 2018-12-20 | reverse complement strand
ACGTCATGCAGCCGATGGGCTGGGATGCATTTGGATTACCGGCTGAAAATGCTGCCATCCAGAAGGGTGTGCCGCCTGCAAAATGGACGTATGACAATATCGCCTACATGCGTAGCCAGTTGCAGAGTCTGGGGTTGGCTATCGATTGGAAGCGGGAGCTGGCCACGTGTGATCCAGAATATTATCGCTGGAATCAATGGTTGTTTTTGCGCATGCTGGAAAAGGGTATTGCGTATCAGAAAACACAGGTAGTCAACTGGGATCCGGTTGACCAGACCGTACTGGCCAATGAGCAGGTCATTGATGGGTGTGGTTGGCGTACCGGAGCGGTGGTCGAGAAACGGGAAATCCCCGGTTATTACTTGGCTATTACCCGTTATGCGGATGAACTACTGGCTGGTCTGGAGAATTTGCCTGGTTGGCCGGAGCGTGTAAAAGCTATGCAGGCTAACTGGATTGGTAAAAGCTACGGCGTGGATATTATTTTTTCACCAGATATTGCATCCGGAATGCCGCAAGCGCTGAAAGTCTTTACCACCCGGGCGGATACGCTGATGGGAGCGACTTATGTGGCAGTGGCTGCAGAACATCCGGTTGCTTTATACGCAGCACAAAATCAGCCCAAGCTGGCCGCTTTTATTGAATCCTGCCGGCAAGGCGCAACTATGGAAGCCGAGCTGGCGCTCCAGGAAAAAAAAGGCATGGCTACCGGGCTGTATGTCCTGCATCCATTGACGGGCGAACGCTTGCCGGTGTGGGTCGCCAACTATGTGCTGATGAGCTATGGCGAAGGGGCTGTTATGGCAGTGCCGGCGCATGATGAACGCGATTTTGATTTTGCCCGCCAGTATGCTTTGCCAATCAGACCTGTTATCAAGCCGGAAGATGGTGAATTACCTGCACCACTTGCGCAGGCTTTTACTGGTTATGGTGTGACATTTGATTCCGGCGAATTTTCCAGTCTGAAATCAATGGATGCGGTTGATGCTATCGCTACGAAGCTGAAACTGGAGGAACAGGGGGAGAAGCGTGTACGGTATCGTCTGCGTGACTGGGGCATTTCACGGCAGCGTTACTGGGGTTGCCCGATTCCGCTGGTTCATTGTGATCAATGTGGTGTGGTACCGGTACCGGATGATCAGCTACCCGTTACTTTGCCGGAAGACCTGGTGCCGGATGGCTCCGGTAATCCACTGACAAAAACACCGTCGTTCTATGAGTGTACCTGCCCGCGCTGCGGGCAGCAGGCGCATCGTGAAACCGACACCATGGATACATTTGTTGATTCTTCCTGGTATTTCATCCGTTACGCTTGTCAGGATCAGCAGGCTGCTATGACTGATCAGCGAGCCAATTACTGGTTGCCGGTTGATCAATATATCGGTGGCATTGAGCACGCCATCCTGCATCTGCTGTATTCACGTTTCTGGAGTAAAGTCATGCGTGATCTCGGGCTGGTGTCATTCGATGAGCCTTTTGCCAATCTGCTGACGCAAGGTATGGTGCTGAATGAAATATTTTTCCGTAAAACCGGCAACGGCCGGATTCAGTACTTCAATCCGGTAGAAGTCGATGTGCAGTATGATGCAGAAGGGAAAAAAATCGGTGCCGTGCTGCAGGCAGATGGTCAGCCGGTTGAATCCGGTGGTATTGGCACCATGTCGAAATCAAAAAATAATGGCATCGACCCGCAGGAAATTATCGAACAATATGGTGCCGATACTGCCCGTTTGTTTATGATGTTTGCCAGCCCGCCCACGCAGACACTGGAATGGTCAGATGCCGGTGTCGAAGGTGCTTTCCGTTTTCTCAAACGGCTATGGCGACAGGTTTATCTGCACAGGCAGCAGGGAAGTGACATGTCTGCAACTGACGCAATACCGCATTTGGAATATCCAGCCGATCTGCGGGATTTACGTTGTCAATTGCATCAGACGATAGTCAAGGTAACTGATGATCTTGAACGGCGCCACACGTTTAATACCGCAATTGCTGCGGTGATGGAGCTGATGAACAAGCTGGCCGGCGTACAAGATATCAGCCCAGCTGCACGCCAGCTCATGCAGGAAGCGCTGGAAAACAGCGTACTGCTGCTTTCACCCATTGTTCCGCATATCTGTCATATCTTGTGGCGTGAACTCAGGCCTGGTACTGAGCTGCTTGATCAGCCTTGGCCACAGGCAGATGAGCAGGCGCTGATCCAGGATGAAATCGAAATCGTGGTTCAAATCAATGGCAAGTTGCGCGGGCAAATACGTATTGCCAGGGAAGCAGATCAGGCCACTATTGAGCGGATAGCTCTGGAGCATGAGCATGTTCAGAGGAATATTGCCGGGCAGCCAATCAGGAAGGTAGTTATCGTGCCGGGAAGACTGGTCAATATTGTTGTTTAACAAAACAGGTATTTTGCGGATGATAACGTTGCGAGCTTTACTGTCCATCTTGCTGGTATTGAATCTGGCTGCCTGTGGCTTCAAGTTGCGCGGGCAGGTTTCCGAACTTCCTTTTGAGCGGATCTATATTAGAGCGCCTGCAGGGATGACTATTGGCTCTGATCTTGAGCGAGTAATTACTACCCATACGCAAGCACGAGTAGTAAAGAAGATCGAAAAATCCGACGCAGTTGTTCAGATTGTGCATGCGATCCGGGAAAAAAGAATTCTTTCTCTCTCGGAGGGAGGAAGGGTACGTGAGTTTGAGCTAATTTACCGGGTAGCTGCTCGGCTGCTGGATTCACATAATACCGAGCTGGCACCCTTGCAGGAAATCAGGTTGACACGCATTCTTCCGTACCTGGATGCACAGGAGCTGGCCAAGGCAGCAGAGGAAGAAATGCTGTACAAGGATATGCAGAAAGATGCCGTACAACAGATTCTTCGCCAGATTACGGCTGTTACCCTCGGGTGAGATGTGTATAACGCATGCGACTAGATCCGAAGCCTGTGACCAGTCAACCTGGTGAAGGTGTTGCCTCTCTGTATGTTGTGCTGGGGGATGAGTTACTGTTGGTCACGGAAGCAACCGACCGGATTCGTGCCCATGCCAAAGATCAGGGTTACATTGCGCGTGAAATCTTTATGATTGATCAGCGATTTGAATGGATAAACCTGTTTCATTGGGGACGTCAATCCTCCCTGTTCAGCGAACGTCGCATACTTGATTTACGTATTCCATCCGGTAAACCGGGCAGGGAAGGCAGTATGATTATCGAAAAATTTTGTCAGCATCTGCCGCGCGATACCGTGACCATTGTGACGTTACCGGAAATTGATAAACAGGGACGTGCCAGCAAGTGGTTCAAGGCATTCGAACGTACCGGCCGGATCACCGAAATAAAACCGGTCAGGCGTGATCAGTTGCCCCACTGGATCAAACAGCGTCTTGGGCAGCAGAAGCAAACAACGGATCGGGATACATTGCAATTCTTTGCGGATAAGGTTGAAGGTAATCTGCTGGCAGCTCATCAGGAAATAAAAAAGCTGGGATTACTCTATCCTGTCGGTAAATTAACTTTTGAGCAGATCAGGAATGCCATTCTGGATGTTACACGCTTTGATGTGCTGCAGCTGCCGGAAGCTATGCTGACAGCCGATATGGTACGTTATAACCGTATTCTGGAGGGGTTGCAGGGGGAGGGGGTAGCTCCGCCACTGATACTGGCTATTTTGTCAGAGCAGATTCGTTTGCTGATAAAAATCCACCTGACCAAGAACTCCAGTCGGGGTATGACGCTGGAACAAGCCATGGCAGCATTGCGCGTGTGGCCTTCAAGGCAAAAACTGATTGCAGGTATCTTTCACCGTACTCACTATCAATTGCTGGTGCGGGCTTTGCTGCAGGCGGCTGCCATTGATCGAATGATCAAGGGAGTCACGAAAGGAGATATCTGGGAAGCACTTTTAAAGCTCGGAATGTATTTTGCTGTTGATGACAATCGTTGTAAGGCAATCGAAAAGAATAGTTTTCTATCTACGATCAACTTATCTCTAAAATAAATGAAAGCAAAAATTGCATGGCAGGAAGGAGTCAGTTTTCTCGGACAGGTTGGGAGCGGGCATTCTGTACTCATGGATGGCGCACCGGAAGCAGGCGGGAAAAATCAAGGCCCACGTCCAATGGAAATGATATTGCTTGGCTTGGGAGGGTGTACCTCCTTTGATGTCGTACATATTTTGCGTAAAGGTCGTCAGGAAATTACCGGATGCCAGGTTGAAGTGGATGCGCAACGTGCAACTGAAGATCCGAAAGTATTCACCCATATTCATTTGCATTTCATCATTACCGGGAAAAACCTGGATTTGCGGCAAGTGGAACGGTCAATCAGTTTATCTGCCGAAAAATACTGCTCTGCTTCCATGATGCTGAAGGCGACAGTTAACATCACGCACGATTATGAAGTTATTGCTGGTTAAATAGGCACCTTAAAATACAGATTGAAACAGGATGGGGATATTGATTTTTCCAAACTTTCAATGAGTTCCAAAACGATCTCAAAGTCAGTCTACACGCCGCTTATAAATTTCTGGACAATAAATTTTTATTCTGATAATAATAGCGAGCGCTGGTTTTTCGGGAACGAAGGCCAGGCAGAAAAAGTGTAGAGAAAGACACTATATTATTTTTAAATAGCTATAGGGAGATAGGGAAAATGAAACTCTTACATATACTGATTGCCGCAATGATTACAGCTGTTACTTTGACTGGATGTCTTGATACGGATAAACCCGCCAACTATCCACCCAGCATGTCAATGGAACGTGATTCCATGCCTGACAATGTAGATAAGTCTGAACCTAAGACAGAACAAAACAAAAATTGAGAAGAGATATGGTTCAAATTTTCTAACCGCCCCTCGGGGCGGTTTTTTTATCCGCATAATTCTTTAATCATTAGCCGTTAGTATCAGGGAAGAGTTTTTCTGCCAAGGTTGGCATGCCGATGTAATAGCCCTGTGCAAAATCGACCTCCAGTTTGTCAAGGATGCTCAGTATTTCCTTGTTTTCAACAAATTCTGCAGTGATTTTTTTACCAAATCCCTTTGCTACGCTGCACAGTGCACTGACAAGTATCTGATCATCGGGATTGCTCGCCAGGTTACGGATAAACGAGCCATCGATCTTGACCGCATCAACCGGCAATTCACGAAGATAATAGAAAGAAGAGAACCCCACCCCAAAATCATCCAATACAAAACCACAGCCGAGTTGCTTGAGATCATACAAAAGGCCACGTGTCCCGGGTAAATTATCCAAGGCAGCTGTTTCTGTTATTTCAAACATTAACAGGCCAGGATCAATCTGGTTAACTGAAAGCGCCTGGCTGATGGTCGGTAATAGTTCCGGATCGTTAAAGGCGTGTGCTGACAGGTTAATGGAGAAGCCAATGCGCCTATTTTCTGCTCGATTGATTCTTGCGGCCAATGCAATTGCCTTGTGCAGCACCAGATGATCGATTTTGTGGATAAGGCCGGTATGTTCTGCTGCACGGATGAATGCTCCAGGAGGATGAATGGTTCCGTCTTCATCCTGCATACGCAGCAAGACTTCGTAATGATGGGTCATTCCGTCGCGCAAGGTTTGAATGGGCTGCAGATAGAGCAGATAACGATCATGCGCATTGGCGTATTCAATTTTTTCTTTCCAGTAAACCAGTGTACGCACGCGTTCACGTGATTGATCATCGCTGGAAAACAGATGCCAGGTTCCACGCCCCGTTTCCTTGGCCTGATACATTGCAAGATCAGCAGCGGCCAGCAAGTCGTGAACATTATTTCCATGTTCGGGAAAGATCGCAATGCCGATACTGGCTGAAATATTGTGTGTTCTGCCATTAAGTGAAAGTTGTGTTTCACCCAGCCGGGCCAGAATTTTTTTGGCAACTTCAATGGCAGCTCCGGGCATGATTTCAGGCAGGATAACAGCGAATTCATCCCCACCCAACCGGGCAGCAATATCAGCCGTACGAACGGTACGGGATAACATGTCAGCGACCATTTTCAACATCGCGTCACCCGCTTGGTGACCACTGGTATCATTTACAAACTTGAATCGATCAAGGTCGAAAAACAGCAATGCCCCGGGATGCTGATATCTTTCCGCCCAACTGAGAATCTGTTCCAGTTCTTCACTGAAACGGCGGCGGTTGTACAGATTTGTCAGTGGATCATGATCAGCAAGCCACGCCAGATGACCCTCCACCCGCTTGTACTCGGTAATGTCGAGTCCAACGGAAAGAATCACGGAAGGATCATCCTTGGATTGCCACGTCAGGCGAGAATGGAGCCAGGCAACATTCCGTTTTGAATCATCTTTACATAGTACGATTGCTTCATGCCGTAACTGATCACGATTTCCCTTACGGATTTCCAGTAAATATACATCCAGATTATATTGCTCACCATCCGGCGCCAACAGCTCCATAAAGTGCTTGCCCTGCAGCTCCTCTTCGCTGTACCGGGTCAGTATTTCACCGTATGTATTAGTCATGATTATTTTTCCGCTGGCATCCTGTGTCAGGACGACGACTTGTGCCGTATCCAGCAGATTCTCAATAAAATCTTTCTCCTTGCTGAGTTCGTCACGTTGTTGAACCAGCATGCGGGTGCGGTAGGCAACTTTTTCCTCCAATTTTTCAAGCTTATGTGAAAGCGTGAGTGATGCATCGTGCAGAAGATCAATTTCATCATTCAACCGACGCCTTCGCCAGTGCGAGGAAAGAGCGCTGCGGAAACTGCCGAATCCTCTCCCGGCCAGTAATGGCAGGAGCGATACGATATATTTGAGGCGGGATAGCGGTCTTGAAATCATGCTGAACAAGATGATCTCTGAAAATATCATCCCGATCAGCCCGATGACGACAATACGCCAAATGGAATTCTGGATTGCCTGGACGGTATCAGTTACTTCGGTAATGATAACCAGCTGCCCTTGGTCAGGTATACGGATACCATGCAGCGGGAGCAGCTTGATCTGATAATGTCTGTTATTCCATTCATGTTGGATACCTTGTTCAATTTCTGCAAGATTTGGGTGACTTTTGGCTACTTTGCTCAGGATGGTGAGATTTTTACCGCTGTTTGTCAGAGCCGTAATGGAGACATTCCATTCAGGTATCCCCATGAAAGCATTGTTATCTGACAGTATGTTGTTGTGTGTGTTATTCACAGTACGTCCGACAAACAGGCCAATATCAGAATCGGAAGCACGTTTGAAATTCAAAAAAACATCAACCAGAGAAGAGCCAATAACAATGGCACCCGTTCGTACCCCATCAATCAGCAATGGCTCAATGATATATTGAGTACAGCTTTCAACACAGATCATCAACGTAGCAGGATGTTCACGCGTATTGACTTCACGAACATGCTCAAGAATAAGGTTGTCCCGGTATGCATTGGCATCAAAGTTGCCCCACCGTGCAAGCAATGATCCGGAAGAACTGTAGAAACGAATATCTTCGATATCGCTCTGAATCTGGAACAATGTCCAGTACCGTTCAAAGGTTGTGAGTATTTTCTGTGAGTTAGCTGCTTGCAGGCTGGCCTTCATCCCTTTTAAGTAGGGAATAACTCTGACGAGTCCGTGTAAACTTTCAGAATTGCGCCCGATTAGGCTTTCTATTTCTCTAGCGTAACGCTGGTATTGTGTTTCTCTTTGTTGATCAATGCTATCGATCAGGCTGTTGTAGTTGATCATGCTGAACGTGGTTACCACAAGCAGTAAAATCAGGCTACTCAGCAGGGAAATTTTCCAGCTTAGCCCGATAAATATCCGAAAAAATTTATGGCCAGTATTTTTTAAATCAACTGGCCTCTCGGAGATGGCAGGTTTCACTTGATCTTGCATCAGAACCGATAGGAAATTTGTGCGGCAAACAGATTCCAGTTTTTCTTAGTACTGGTGATATCCGGATTATCCAGTGGAGAAAGCCAGGCAGTTCCATTGATCCGATGATATTCAGTGCTCAGCATGATGGATGGAGTAATATTCCAGCGTAATCCTACCGTCAAATCTCTGGCGTACTGACTGTATGCCGGATGGCCGCTTACGGCTGCAAATTTCTTGCCGTTGCGATCTTTTCTGTTGGCGAAAAGCAGATCGTAGCGCAATACAGCTTCCCAGCCTGGAAGGAACCGGTAGATACCTTGCAGATAGAAGCTATCCCCGGTAGAACTCTGATCAAGTCTGGGGTTGCCAAAACCATGACGGCGAGAATAACGTAACGCATATTCTGAAGTTATGCTCCAGCGTTCTGCATTGTATTGCGCTGACAGAATCAGGGGAGAGAATCTGAATGAACCCGATTCAAAAATATCATTTTGGCTGGGATCATAGCCAACATTGAGCTGAGCGCTGCTGACAGCCAGGCGTAGCCGCCCGTCAGGCAGTTCGTAGAGGATACGGCCGATATATGAAAGCCTGCTTTTCAGATATCCTCGGATCGGGGTTGTATGACCAAAAATAGATGTTTCGGTATCTTTGTCATCTACCTGCGGAAAAGCAGCACCAAGCTGAATGGTAATATTTCCCCAATCTGTGCGTGATTCTCCGTACAGCTGAGCGCCATCCGAAGCCAGTGCCAGGTTGCGGGTCCGATCAAAATAGATTGATTGAGGTAACAGTATACTTGGCCGGGTAAAGGGCACATCACGGGTATCGTTATAGAACCCAAACGGATTCTTCATTCTGCCCAGGCGCAAGCCAAGTTCTACCCCGGGCGTATTAATAAAATTGTAATCAAGGAAGCCAAAATCAATACGGATGCCACCGTCACTGCCTTCTCCCGCCCTGCGGTGAAGTAACTGTCCGGAGAATTGCAATCTGGGTAGCGGGCGCAGAGAGGCTGTCAGGCCCATTTCCCTGAAATCAAAGCTGCCCGAGTTGTTGCTGTGACCGAAAACATTGTTTCCGGTTGTCTTGATATATCCCTGGCTAAGGAAACCATGTACCTGCAGCTGCTTCAGAATTTGTACTCCCTGATGCCCATCAGCAAATCCGGATGGTGCGAAAAGAGTCAGAAGTAACCCTGCGATGCTCAAAAAGGGATTGGTGAAAAATTTTTTGCTATTCATTGATATGAACGACCTGGACACTTCCATCAATCTTGATTTCACTTAAATAACCGATTGATCCCGGTGTCGTCGCAATTTTTGTACGCATCTCTTCTTCGGAGTACACGACGAGTGGTGCTTGTCCGGTTCCTGAATAGACCAGGCGATCCCATGCGAGGCGTAATTGATAGGGGAAGACATTGAGTTTCTTTTTGGCAAATATACCGTGTAACGGCGCATCGTCAGGCAGCACGAAAACCCGGATCGGTACACCGCTTTGCCAGGTTCTAAGGCGCATACTAAAGACAGAGCGTAATAAATTCTTGGAAAGATAATTGACATTGGTGCCGGGATGGACTACTACTTCAACCGCGTTATCGGAGGATAAAACATTATCCGTGAAAAAAAGCATAATTAGCAGTGCGGGGAGAAGAGTGCCCCGAAGGCAGTAAGTAAAAATTCCCGTCACAATGGTGAATGTTATTGGTTTCCCGATATGCGAGCGCTACCGTAGTCAGCGAGTTGTCGCCTGTTTTGTTGGCGCAGAAGAGTCAGATCGGCCGGCCAGATATTTCCGTGGTCAGTAACAAGCTCCCAAATTGTCCGCTGATCGCGGTAAATTCTGTCCAGAACATCTAACAGGCAGACATGATAAGGGCTGCGAAGTCCGTGGTAATCAGTTGATGGGCCAATGGAATTCAATTGCAAGCCGTAAAATCCCAACAATTTGTTCAAGGCTGGTTCCATGGATGAAAGTAAGTAATAAATTTCATACTGAGCACATGTTTGTATAATTCCAACGACAAGCCCTAGCATCGGATGAGGAAAGCGACGTCGTTCGTGAGGTTTGCCAGCAGGTCGGGTTGGTATATCAACAGGTCCAGCCAGCGTATAGTGTTCATTCTTACGTTTAAAAAAATCGCTCAGTATGGCGAAGCGGGATATTTCAGCGGTATGTTTACGAGATGATGGATCTACCTGAAATTCAGGATAAAATTGGGTATGCAGTTCAGTTGGCAGTTTGTTTTCTGGATGTTGCAAATCAGGCAGAATCAGGCGAGTGGTTCCGATGAATGTATCGGTCGGCCGATGGCGCAGCAAGAGATGCGCAGAGCGACTATCGTATTCGTCATTTTCCAGTTTATCTGGATAATTTACTGAATTGAAACCAGAGATATCGTTATATACGCACAAAATACGAAAACGTAAGCCGAAAGCCTCTTTAAGCAGCTCCGGCGTATTAGCATGCACAATTTCAAAATATTGGTGAAAAGCTTTTTCAAGATCATTCATATTTCCCCTTGACTATAAGTTTTGTCTAAAACAAAAAACAGAGCCAAAAATGCTGGCTAATCAGGATGAATTTTACTGTTCAGGCCAATTTTCAATTCGGGGAATATATAAACGATATGACTTTATATTTTATTTGCATTTTGCTGCTTGCATCATGACAATCAATCGTATTTCCGAGAATATTAATCAACAAAATATAAACTGGATAATAGTGTCGTCTGGACAAGACACATTAAACTATACTTACGTCGCTAAAATATGACAAGCTGATGATATTTTTTGTGTTGTTTTTTGTGATGATTGGATGAATCTTGAATTTTTACCGGGTATGCTGTTTGAACCAGTACTCTAACATCATTAACAGCCACACCATGGTACCATGGTAGCTGGCGTGTTCGTGAAGGTGCTGATCAAGTAGCTTATCGATGAAATCGTTCCGTATGATGTTACGAGCTTTGAGGTCGCTCAGGCTATCTGCGGAAATTTCCCGTAGCGGTTTGTGCGATTGCAGCCAGACACCAAACGGTAAGCCAAACCCCTGTTTTTGCTTGGCAATGATCTCATTCGGCAAAAATCCCCGTAATGCCTGTTTGAAGAAATAGCGCAGCTGCGTCCCCTTCAGCTTCAGATCCGGATCCAAAGCGAGAGAGAAAGCGAGCATTTCATCATTGGCAAACGGAAAAGATACTTCCATACCCCCCAGACGACAAGCCTGAACTACTTTGGGAAAATCGTTATCTGCCAGCGTAAATT
>JACDJA010003090.1_pt1 | contig 11105 bp, 11 predicted proteins | sample 7449241 | NCBI WGS metagenome assembly JACDJA01 (sample SAMN14253289, study PRJNA609438) | sludge metagenome | isolation source: initial anaerobic sludge | collected 2018-12-20 | reverse complement strand
CCGCGCTGGCTCGTCGCCGGGAAACCCGAAAAGAAGACGAGCGTGGTGGAATGGAACAGGAAGATCGCCTCGTTCGTATAGGCGGGCCAGGCCAGCCGCAGCATGGTCGGCCAGACGACATGCCGGAACCGCGACCAGCCCGACAGGCCAAAGGCATCGGCGGCCTCGATATCGCCTTTCGGGATCGCCATCAGGGCGCCACGGAAGATCTCGGCCGAATAGGCTGCGGTATTGAGAAAGAGCACCACCGCCGCCCCTACAGCGGCCGAGGTGAAGGGCGAGAAGACCGGGTTCCAGTTCTTCAGCGCAAGAAAGCAGAAATAGCCGAAGAAGAACTGGATGAAGAGCGGGGAGCCGCGAAAGACGAGGATGAACCACTTGGCAGGCATCCGCCACAGCGGATTGCGCGCGCCGCGGGCGATGGCCACCAGCGTTGCCAGCAAGAAGCCCGCCGCCAGCGTCAGCACCCCGAAATAGATGTTCCACATCAGCCCCGAACCGATCAGCACGACTTGCTGGCAGATATCGAAATCTGCGGTCGGCAAGAGCCTTTCGGCCCCGATGGACAGGCTGATGTCATGCGTGTAGCCGCCCGACCACCATCCCCCGAGCGTGAAATCCCGGGAATAGCGGTCCGAGAAGATCGAACGCAGCGCATAGGCGCGAATGGTTTCCCAGCAACTCATGATGCGGGTGCCCGGCGCTGGGCCTCGCCACCCGTGGTGGCCTGCCCGCGCGTCAGCCGCGCCATCAGCCGGTCAAGCGCGATCTCGCTGATCCGCGTCAGCACCAGATAGAACACCAGCAGCGCGAGAAAATACCAGATGCGCCAGTCTCCATGCGGGTAATCAGTGAAGCGCGGCGTCTTTCCGCCGCCCAGTTCCCGCGCCCAATAGACAAGGTCCCGCACTCCGAGAAGAAACAGCAGCGGCGTCGCCTTGATGAGGATCATCCACAGGTTGGACAGGCCGGGCAGGGCATAGACCCACATCTGCGGCACCAGGATGCGCCAGAAGGACTGATGCCGAGACATGCCATAGGCCTCTGCGGTCTCGATCTGCTCATGCGGCACGGCACGCATCGCGCCATAGAGCACATTCGCGGCAAAAGCCCCGAAGATGATGGCAAAGGTAATGACCGCCAGCGAGAAGCCATAGATTTCATGGATATATTGCGGCGCGCTCGAGAGCGGAAGCTTGGCCTCGGGACAAACGAGGAAATTGCCGTTCTGCCGGATCGGCTCGGTCCAGTCGGGGCATTTGATCTGATGGCGGAAGTATTCGAAGAACTGGTCCAGCGCGATGACGAAGAACATGAAGAAGGCGATATCGGGCACGCCGCGCACGATCAGGATATAGGCCTTGCCCAGCCAGGACAAAGGCCAGATGCGCGAGCGCGCGGCCATGGCCCCGCCGAATCCCATGGCCAGCGCCGCCGGCGCAGTGATGGCCAGCAGGACAAGCACGGTGCCCACCGACCAGTAGAGGGCGGTGTGCTTGACCGTGGTCAGGTAGCAAGCCATCCACGCCAGCCGATCAAGCTCGGCGGGATCAGAGCAGAATTCGAACATCGCTCATCCTCGCGCGGGGCAGCGTTGCCGCCGCCCCGCCACGCAGCCCCGATCAGAACGCGGGGACTTGGTCCTCGCCCGCGAACCAGCGTGCGAGCATCTCGTTGAGTGAGCCGTCGGCCTTCATCTCGTCGAGAACCGCGTCGAACTGGCCGCGCAGTGTGTCGTCGCCCTTGCGGAAGGCTGGCGCGATGCCGCCACCGATCGGAACCGGCTCACCGACGAAGACCATCTCGCCGCCCGAGGCTTCGACGATGGGTGCGAGATAATCGTAGTCGGCGAATACCGCATCGGCCTCGCCGTCACGGACGGCCTGCACCGATTCCTCGGGATTGGCGAATTCAAGCAGCGTCGCGTCCGATTCGGCGATATGGGCCGACTGGATCGTGGCGGTCTGGGCCGAGACCACACCCGTCTCGTAATTGGCACCCTCCGACGCCGCCGCATAGGCCGAGGCGGTCGGCGGATAATACGCCTGGCTGAACGCGACCACCTGCTCACGCTCGTCAGTGATCGTCATGCCCGCCATGATGACGTCATAGTTGCCCGAGGTGAGGTTGGGGATGATCGAATCCCAGTCGTTCATCACCCATTCGCAATTCAGCTCGGCGCGCTCGCAAATCGTGTCGCCCAGCTCGCGCTCGAACCCATCGACCTCCCCGGCGTCGTTGATGAAGTTGTACGGAGGGTAGGCGCCCTCGGTGCCGATGCGCACGACATCCTGCGCGATTGCCCCCGTGGCAAACAATGCTGCCGCGGCGGCCGTGATGAGTCCTGTTTTCATATCGTCTTTCTCCCGTTGGTTTCAGGCTGGTTCAGATGGTGGTGCCAGGGGCGAACCAGTACGCCTCCAGCCTCTCGATGGTGCCATCCGCACGCAGGCTGCGGATGACGTCGCTGATGCGGTCGCGCAGGGCGTCCGCATCCTGGGCCACGGCGACGGCGGTACCCCAGCCGGGGATTTCCTCGTAGCCGAGCGCACGCAAACCGGGATACTGCCGCTCCTGCGCGGCCCGCAGCACTCCGGGTGAGGCAAAGAGCGCGTCAATCTCGTGCCGGGCAAGTGCTGCCAATGCCGCATCGTTCGAATCGAAGACGATGACCGCCTGTCCGCGTCGGCCCAGATGTTCGGCCTGCACCGTGCCCGCCTGCACCCCGATCCTGGCCGCGCGCAGCTGCAGGTTGGGGTCGGCGCCGATGAACACGCCCGCGCTCGGGCCGCCGACGCCGTAAGGCTCGGAAAAATCTACCAGTTCGCGCCGCCCGGGCGTCACCGCGATCGAGGCGAGCCCCATTTCGCAGCCGCCACTGGCGACCGTGGGCAGGATGGCGTCGAAGGTCATCACCTCCCATGTGCAATCCGCGCCCATACCGGCACAGAGCGCCATGCCAAGATCGTGCTCGAAGCCGTAGAGCACACCATCGGCATCGGCCGCCATATAGGGCGGATAATCGACCTCGGTGCAGATACGAAGCGATTCGGCCATGGCGGGGGACCCCGCCAGCGCCAGGACCAGTGCCGAACGAATCATGCGGCCACCGAATGCGAGAGGAACTGACGCAGCCGGGTCGAGCGAGGCGCACCGAAAACCGCCTCGGGTGGGCCTTCTTCCTCGATCAGGCCCTGATGGAGGAAGACGACGTGATCGGCGACATCGGCGGCAAGCTTCATGTCATGGGTCACGATGATCATCGTGCGCCCTTCCTCGGCCAGTGCCTTGATGACGCGGATCACTTCCTGCTCGAGTTCCGGGTCGAGCGCGGATGTGGGCTCGTCGAACAGCAGCGCCTTGGGCTCCATGCACAGCGCCCGGGCGATGGCCGCACGCTGCTGCTGGCCGCCAGAGAGCTGCGCGGGCCAGGCATCTGCCTTGTCGCCGATACCCACCTTGTCCAGATAACCGCGCGCGGCGGCCTCGACCTCGGCGCGGTCGCGCTTCAGGACATGGACGGGGGCCTCCATCACGTTCTGCAAGACGCTCAGATGCGACCACAGGTTGAACTGCTGGAACACCATCGACAGATTGGTGCGGATGCGGATGAGCTGCGCGTGGTCTGCCGGGCGGCGGTTCATCCCCGTCCCCTTCCAGCGCACGGATTCGCCGCAGAAGACGACATCGCCCTGCTGGCTGTCCTCAAGCAGGTTCGAGCAGCGCAGCAATGTCGATTTCCCCGACCCGGACGAGCCGATCATCGCCACCACATGGCCCGCTGGCGCCCGGATCGAGACGCCCCTGAGCACTTCGAGCGCCCCGTAGGATTTATGCAGATTCCGGATCTCGATGACCGGGGCCGGTTCGTTCACATTTGCTCCGAAGCTGTTGTTTGCGAGACTGCATCCTATCCGTGCCCAATTTGCAATGGGTCACTGCAGGTGACGCAGAGGCAATCGGTCGTGGATACCGTGCGGACAGGCGATATCGGCCGCTGATACGCGCCGGAAAAGGACGTCCGGGAGTGGGGGACCGCCGCCTTCCTGCTCGCTCCCCTTGCCCCCGCGCACCCGGACGTGCTTTCTCTGCATGGCGGACAATCGGGCGGGACAGCAGACATGGGCGACAAGGCGGTTGAGGAACTGAGCTTCGAGGAAGCCCTCCATGAGCTCGAGGCCGTGGTGGGCCGGCTTGAACGTGGCGAGGTCGCGCTCGAGGAATCCATCGCTCTTTACGAACGCGGTGCCGCACTCAGGGCGCGGTGCGAGGCGAAACTGGCCGAGGCCGAAGAAAAGGTCGCGAAAATCACCCTCTCGCCCGAGGGGCAGCCCACCGGGACGGTGCCGCTTGACGCTGACTGACACCATGGCGGCGACCCGTGCACGGGTCGAATCCCTTGCCGCGCGACATCTGGACGGCGTCGAGGGCCCGGTTGCCGAGGCGATGCTCTATGCGCTCTCGGGCGGCAAATGCCTGCGCGGGTTTCTTGTCACCGAATCGGCCGCGCTGCATGGGATTGCCCCGGACACCGCGCTGCCTGCGGCCACGGCCATCGAATGTATCCACGCCTACAGCCTGATCCATGACGACCTGCCCGTGATGGACGACGACGACCTGCGCCGTGGCCGACCCACGGTCCACCGCGCCTGGGACGAGGCGACGGCGATCCTTGCCGGTGACGCGCAGCAGGCGCTGGCGTTCGAGTTGCTCGCCACGAGCGGCGGGCCCCATGCCCTGCGCCTGATCGCCGCGCTGGCACGGGGGGCCGGGGTGCGCGGCATGGTTGGCGGACAGGCCATGGACATCGCGGCCGAAGGGGCCGATAACCCTTTGACACTGGAGGAAATTACCCGTCTGCAGGCGGGCAAGACCGGCGCACTGATCACCTGGGCGGCGGCCGCGGGCGCGCGGATGGCGGGCGCGGACGACCGGGCGCTCATCGCCTATGGCGACGCACTTGGCCTCGCCTTCCAGATTGCCGACGACCTTCTTGATATCGAGGGTGATGCAGTGGCGGCGGGAAAGGCCCTTCGCAAGGATGCGGCGGCGGGCAAGGCGACCTTCGTCTCGCTGCTGGGGGTGGCAGGCGCCCGCGCGCGTGCCGAGGCACTGGCAGAGGCTGCAATCCTTGCGCTTCAACCTTATGGTAATATTACCGGGAAATTATCCGAACTTGCCCGCTTCGCCATTAACCGGAATAGCTGACCATGGCAGAACGCCCCGCGACACCGATCCTCGACCAGATCGTCTCTCCCGCCGACCTGCGGCGGCTGGACGACGACCAATTGCAGATTCTGGCACGGGAACTGCGGCAGGAGGTGATCGCCGATGTCTCTCAGACCGGCGGCCACCTGGGCGCGGGGCTCGGGGTGGTCGAGCTGACGGTGGCGCTTCATGCCGTGTTCGAGGCGCCGAAGGACAAGATCATCTGGGATGTGGGCCATCAGGCCTACCCGCACAAGATCCTCACCGGCCGGCGCGACCGGATGCTCAGCCTGCGCCAGAAGGACGGGCTCTCGGGTTTCACGCGCCGCGCTGAATCGCCGTATGACCCGTTCGGGGCGGGCCATTCATCGACCTCGATCTCGGCTGCGCTCGGGTTCGCGGTGGCCCGCGATCTTGGTGGCACCTGCGAGGGCGGAATCGGCGATGCGGTCGCGGTAATCGGTGACGGGGCGATCTCGGCCGGCATGGCCTATGAGGCGCTGAACAACGCGGGCCATCTGGGCAAACGGCTGTTCGTCATCCTCAACGACAACGAAATGTCCATTGCCCCCCCGGTAGGCGCGATGTCGGCCTATCTGGCGCGGCTCTATGGCCAGGGCCCGTTCCATGACCTGCGCGAGGCGGCAAAGGGCGCGGTCTCCTTCCTGCCGCAGCCGCTGCGCGACGGTGCGAAACGGGCCAAGGGCATGCTGAAACACATGACCGTCGGCGGCACCCTGTTCGAGGAGCTGGGCTTCTCCTATGTCGGCCCCATCGACGGCCACGACCTGTCCACGCTTCTGCCCGTGCTGCGCGCGGTGCAGGAACGGGCCACCGGGCCGGTGCTGATCCATGTCATCACGCAGAAGGGCAAGGGCTATGCCCCCGCCGAAGGCGCGCGTGACCGGGGCCACGCCACCGCCAAGTTCGACGTCGCCACCGGCACGCAGGCAAAGGCGAAAAGCAACGCGCCCAGCTATACCTCGGTCTTTGCCGACGCGCTGATTGCGGCCGCCGCCCGCGATCCGCGCATCTGTGCGGTGACAGCCGCGATGCCCGACGGCACCGGCCTGTCGCGCTTCATGGAACGCTATACCAGCCGCTGCTTTGATGTGGGAATCGCCGAACAGCATGCGGTGACCTTTTCGGCCGGCCTTGCTGCAGGCGGGATGCGACCCTTCTGTGCGATCTATTCGACATTCCTGCAACGCGGCTATGACCAGATCGTGCATGACGTGGCGATCCAGCGACTGCCGGTGCGTTTCGCCATCGACCGCGCCGGGCTGGTGGGGGCGGACGGGGCAACCCATGCGGGCGCCTATGACATCGCCTTCCTGTCCAATCTGCCTGGCTTTGTCGTCATGGCCGCTGCGGATGAAGCCGAACTCGTGCGCATGGTCGCCACCGCTGCCGCGCATGACGAAGGACCCATCGCCTTTCGCTTTCCGCGTGGCGAGGGGGTGGGTGTCGAAATCCCGGACGATGCGCAGCCGCTTGAAATCGGCCGTGGTCGCCTGGTGCAGGAGGGCGCGCGCGTTGCCATCCTGTCCTTCGGCACCCGCCTGCAAGAGGTGATGCGCGCGGCCGAATCGCTGGAATCGCGCGGCCTGCGGCCCACGGTGGCCGATGCGCGATTCGCCAAGCCGCTCGACCGCGACCTGATCCTGCGTCTCGCGCGCGAACACGAAGCGCTCATCACCATCGAGGAGGGCGCGGTCGGTGGCTTTGGCAGCCATGTTGCCCAGCTTCTGGCCGAAGAAGGCCTGTTCGATTCCGGGCTGAAATTCCGCTCCATGTTCCTGCCCGACAGTTTCATCGAACAGGGCAGTCCCGTGCAGATGTATGACATGGCCGGGATGAATGCCGATGATATCGAGGCCCGGGTGCTGGCCACGCTGGGCGTCGAGCGGCTGGGAAGGCGCGCCTGAGCAGGCGGCCACTTCTGATCTCGATCAACGACAGGGCCACGCCGTCGATAGATCATGGCGCGGATGGTGCGACTGTGGCAGGATCGTCGTATCTCGCAAGGGGGAGAGGAACATGCGCAAGATCATGGCGGCCCTGTTCGCGCTGTCGATGACCGGCGTGCCGGGAATGGCCGCCGCCCAGCAGGTGATCGGCAGCTATGCCGCCTGGATAGGCACCGACGACCTCTACAATTCCGGCGGCCAGCGCCTGTCCGAGCCATGGCAGGTCATTCGCCAGGATCGGGCAAACTACCACCGCTTCCGCCTTCGTCAGTCCGGTGACGAGTGGGACCCGTTCTTCGCCGACGCCAACAACCGCGCCGCCCTCGAAAGTCTGGTCCGGCGCGGCCATATCGAAAGAAGTGCCGCGAACGCCATCCTGCGCGGCAACGTGATGATCCATGTGACCGTCTATGGTTCGGCCCGGGGCATCGACCGTATCGATGTATCGGTCGGTGACTGAACGGATCACGGTGAAAGGAACCGCATTCCATGTATGACAACCTCCTCGTCCCGCTCGCGCTCGCGACCGAGGACGATTCGGCCCGCCCGCTCGATGCAGTGAAAAGGCTTGCCCGACCCGGAGCCAAGGTGACCTTCATCCATGTGGTCGAGGACATCCCCCCCACCGTCGCGGGCTATCTGCCCGGCGACTATATCGCCGAGATTCATCGTGACCGTCTTGCCGAACTGGCGCGGCGCGTGAGCGGTACCGAGGGTGCCAAGGTCGAGGTGGTCGAGGGCAATGCCGCGACCCGTATTCTCGACCGTGCCGAAAAGCTTGGTATCGACTGTATCATCATCGCCTCGCATCGGCCGGGGCTGCGCGACTGGTTCCTGGGCTCGACTGCGGCGCGCGTGGTGCGTCACGCCCCATGCTCGGTGCTGGTCCTGCGCTAGGCGGCGTCAGTCCAGCCGCCGCAGCCCGTGCCAGCGGCGGTTGAGATAGACGACCGAGCTGTCCTCGGGGGTCAGGTCCGGCTCCAGTTCGGGCACCGGCGGCGAGGCCGAGAGCAGCTCGGCCACCACCAGCGTTGCGCCATCAACGCTCAGGCAATGGCGCTTGCGGGCGCGAAAACGGGTGCGAACTTCGGTGAAATAGGGCTCGCCGCCGGGCAGGCGGTCCCAGCCGGTCTCGGGGGTGAAGCGCTGTGCCCCCCTGGTGGCGCAGCGGCGGGCCAGCGCAATATTCTCGACGCGCAGGAAATGCACGACCATCGTCTCGGCCCGCAGGATCGGCGCGGTGGCCGATGAATGGTCGGAAAGCGAAAAGGCCACGGTCGGCGGTGCCGCGCTGACCGAGATGAGCGAGCCCACGGTCAGGGCCACCGGCCCGTCGCCCGGATCGGCCGAAATCACCGCCACGCCTGACGGGTGATGACGAAAGGCCTCGCGAAAGGCGATGCCAAGATCGGGCGGAGCGGGCGGTTTGTCGTCAGTCATGTATCTTTCCGCTGTCCCGGGCGAATGCAATCTAGGCGTCGCGCGCGGGCACAACAATGGCTGCTCTGGATGACGGGGATGGCGCGCCTGGCGACCCGGGATATTCCTGTCGCGCGAATGTGGCCCCCGCAGCAGGTCCTTGCGGGAAACACCTGCCGCGCGCCTGCTTGAATGTCGGGGAACCGGCTGGCTGGATCCGGTGGATGTCAACCGCGGGCCGCGGGGCGTCTTCAGCAAAAAGGGCCCGCAGCCTGCGCTGCGGGCCCCTTGTTTCAGGTCGCCGGCCTCAGTTCTCGCCCTTCAGCGCGGCACCAAGGATGTCGCCCAGGCTCGCGCCGGAATCCGACGAGCCATATTGCGCCACGGCTTCCTGTTCTTCGGCGATCTCGCGCGCCTTGATCGACAGGCCCAGCTTGCGAGCCTTGGAATCGACCGACACGACGCGCACATCGACCTTGTCGCCGGGCTGGAAGCGTTCGGGACGCTGCTCGGCACGGTCGCGCGACAGGTCGGAACGGCGGATGAAGCTCTTCATCCCCTCGTATTCGACCTCGATGCCGCCGTCCTCGATCTTGGTCACCACCACGGTGATGATCGAGCCGCGTTTCACGCCGCCGATGGCCTCGGCGAAGGGGTCGTTCTCGAGCGCCTTGATCGAGAGCGAGATCCGCTCCTTCTCGACATCGACCTCGAGCACCTTGGCCTGCACGATGTCGCCCTTCTTGTAGGACGCCAGCGCATCTTCGCCCCGGCCTTCCCAGGTCAGGTCAGACAGGTGCACCATGCCGTCGATATCGCCCGGCAGGTCGACGAAGAGGCCGAATTCGGTGGTGTTCTTCACCTCGCCCTCGACATTCGCGCCCTCGGGGTAGGTCTCGGCAAAGACTTCCCACGGGTTGCGCATGGTCTGCTTGAGTCCAAGGCTGACCCGACGCTTGGCCGAGTCTATCTCGAGCACCATCACTTCCACCTCTTGCGAGGTCGAGACGATCTTGCCCGGATGGACGTTCTTCTTGGTCCAGCTCATCTCCGAGACGTGGACGAGACCCTCGATGCCGGCCTCGAGTTCCACGAAGGCGCCGTAGTCGGTGATATTCGTCACCGTGCCCTTGTGAACCGAAGCGACAGGATAGGTCTGCTCGACCGTATCCCACGGATCTTCCTGCAGCTGCTTCATGCCGAGGCTGATGCGGTGCGTCTCGCGGTTGATCTTGATGACCTGCACCTTGATCGTCTCGCCGATCGAGACGATTTCGGACGGGTGGTTCACCCGCCGCCAGGCCATGTCCGTGACGTGCAGCAGGCCATCGACACCGCCCAGGTCAACGAAGGCACCGTATTCGGTGATGTTCTTGACCACACCGTCGGCCACCTGACCCTCAAAGAGGTTGGCGATGATCTCGGCACGCTGTTCGGCACGCGATTCCTCGAGGATCGCGCGGCGCGAGACAACGATGTTGCCCCGGCGACGATCCATCTTCAGAATCTGGAACGGCTGCTTCAGGCCCATGAGAGGGCCCGCATCCCGTACGGGCCGCACATCCACCTGCGAGCCGGGCAGGAACGCCACGGCGCCCCCCAGATCGACGGTAAAGCCGCCCTTCACACGACCGAAGATGGCGCCATCGACGCGGTCCTCGCGTTCGTAGGCCTTCTCCAGCCGGTCCCAGGCCTCCTCGCGACGGGCCATCTCGCGGCTGATGACCGCCTCGCCACGTGCATTCTCGGCGGCGCGAAGATAGACCTCGACCTCGTCACCGACGCTGATGTCGGGGCTTTCGCCAGGGGCTGCGAATTCCTTGAGATCGACGCGGCCTTCCATCTTGTAGCCAACGTCGATGATGGCTTGTCCGGCCTCGATGGCCAGGACCTTGCCCTTCACGACCGAGCCTTCCTCGGGCGTGTCAATCTCGAAGCTTTCTTGCAGGAGGGCTTCGAACTCCTCCATCGCGTGTGTCGCGCTCATGTAATCGGTTTTCCTTTGCGTATCGTGTTCCTGGCCTGACGGTTGTCTCCGCCGGTCTTGCATCCCGGACCGGGCGGGAAAACAGACAGGGCCGGAACATCCCGACCCTGCATGAACCTCGCGCCCGCGACCGTTCCGCCGCGTTGAAACCGGCCCATAGCGCGCATGAGGGTCAAGTGCAAGGCAAACGCACGCGGGTTGCTGCCCGGCGCGGGGCGCTCAATATCCGGCGACGGTATCCACCCGGTCACGCAGCGGCTCGCCCCGCTCCATCCCGGCGATATTGTCCGCCAGCACCACAGCGGCGCTTTCGGGGCGTGTCTCGGCGGCTATATGAGGGGTAACGGTGACGCGCGGATGATGCCAGAACGGATGCGAGGGCGGCAGCGGCTCTTCGCGAAACACGTCCAGCGTCGCATGTAGTGCATCGCCCGACTCCAGTGCATGCTGCAGCGCGGCATAGGCGATGATCGGACGGCGGTGCGGGTTGCTGTTGGCGGCGGCGGGGGCGAGAAGCGCGT
>JACDJA010003089.1_pt1 | contig 11107 bp, 9 predicted proteins | sample 7449241 | NCBI WGS metagenome assembly JACDJA01 (sample SAMN14253289, study PRJNA609438) | sludge metagenome | isolation source: initial anaerobic sludge | collected 2018-12-20 | reverse complement strand
TGGTCGGTTCGATCTCCCCCGAGCCTCCCAGTTTCACCGAGCCGCCCAGTTTCACCGAGCCGCCACGCTTCGACGCGCCGGAGCGGTCGACCCCCACCGGCACCCCGGCCGCTGCACCGAAGGGGACCGGCCAGGCCACCGCCCAGGCGGAGACCCTCGAACGTGTGCTGTTCGAGATCAAAAAGGTCATCGTCGGCCAGGACCGGGCGATCGAGCGCCTGCTGGTGTGTTTGATCTCCGGTGGCCACTGCCTGCTCGAGTCGGTGCCGGGCCTGGCGAAGACCATGTCGGCCGAGACGCTTGCCAAAGCGGTCGGGGGCACGTTCTCGCGCATTCAGTTCACACCCGACCTGTTGCCCTCCGACATCACCGGCACGCGGATCTACCGGGCGAGCTCGGAGACCTTCGACGTCGAGCTCGGGCCGGTGTTCGCCAACTTCCTGCTCGCCGACGAGATCAACCGGGCGCCGGCCAAGGTGCAGTCGGCCCTGCTCGAAGTGATGGCCGAGCACCAGGTGAGCCTCGGCGGCAAGACGCACACGCTGCCCGACCCGTTCCTCGTGCTCGCCACCCAGAACCCGATCGAGTCCGAGGGCGTGTACCCCCTGCCCGAGGCCCAGCGGGACCGGTTCATGATGAAGGTGGTCCTGGGCTACCCCTCCCCCGGCGAGGAGGTGGCGATCGTCGAGCGCATGGGTCGCACGCCTCCCAAGGCCAGCCAGGTGATCTCGCCCGACGCGGTGCTGGAGCTGCAGGCGGCCGCCCGCGACCTCTACATCGACCGCAGCGTGGTCGAGTACGCCGTCAACCTGGTGCTCGCCACGCGGGCACCGGAGAACTTCGGCCTGGGCGACCTGCGCCCGCTGGTCGAGTTCGGGGCCAGCCCCCGGGCCAGCCTGGCCCTGGTCAAGGCCAGCCGTTCATTGGCGCTGCTGCGAGGCCGGTCCTACGTGCTTCCCCAGGACGTGTTCGACGTGGCGCCGGAGATCCTGCGTCACCGGTTGGTGCTGACCTACGAGGCGCTGGCCCAGGACATCGACACCGAGGCGGTCGTCACCCGCATTCTCACCACGGTGCCCGCCCCCCGGGTGGCGCCATCGCAGTCCAACGGCCACGGCGACGCCTACCACGGCACGACCACCGACGCCGTCGCCTGGCCGGCCTGAGCGGCGCCATGGCCCGGAGTTCCCAACGTCCGTCAGCGACCGGCCCCGACCGGGCAGCGCCTGGCCACTCGCCGGCCGCCGGCACCCAGGAGGTGCTGCGGCGACTGGAGCTCAACGTCAACCGGCGTCTCGATGGCATCCTCCACGGTGAGTACCGCGGATTGGTTCCCGGGCACGGCTCCGAGCCGGGCGAGACCCGCATCTATGCGCCCGGGGACGACACCCGACGCATCGACTGGAACGTCACCGCCCGCATGCAGACGCCCCACATCCGCGAGGCGGTCGCCGACCGCGAGCTGGAAGCGTGGCTGTGCGTCGACCTCTCCCCCAGCCTCGACTTTGGCACCCACACCTGGGAAAAGCGGGACCTGGCGCTGGCCACCGCCGCCGGGATCGGCTTCCTCACCGCACGCTCGGGCAACCGGATCGGTGCGGTGTTGAACCTGGGATCCGAGCTGTCGGTCATCCCGGCCAAGCAGGGCCGTCGCCACCTCCAGGCCATCCTGGGGCGCATCCAGTCGGCGCCTCGCGCCGCCCGCGGGCAGATCGGGCTGGGCGAAACCCTCGAGCGGCTCGGCCGGGTGGCACGTCGCCGAGGTCTGGCCGCCGTGATCTCCGACTTTCTCGATCCGTCCGAGCAGTGGCGCCAACCGCTGGCCGCCCTCGGGCTGCGCCACCAAGTGGTCGCCGCCGAAGTGATCGACCCGCGTGAGCTCGACCTCCCGCCGCTCGGCTACGTCGAGCTGGTCGACCCGGAAAGCGGTCGCACCCGCGAGGTGCACGTCACCAAGGCCGTGCGTGCCCGCTTCGCCGAGGCAGCCCAGGAACAACGCCGGGAGATCGGCCTGACCATCCGCAACGCCGGAGCCGACCACCTGATCGTGCGCACCGACGGCGACTGGCTATTGGAGCTGGTCCGTTTCGTGGCCAAACGACGGCATCGGGCCGCCAACCTGGGTGCAGCCCGGGTCGCCCCGTGAGTTGTGATGATGCAACCACTTGAACTTGTGAGGAGTTTCCAACCGTGAGCAACTTCGTGAGCCCCTGGTGGCTCTTGGCCGAGCTGGTCGTGGTGGCGCTCGCCGTCGCCTACGTCGCCTGGTCGCTGTTTGGGCGCCAACGCTTTGCGGTGCGCTTCTCCAACGTCGAGCTGCTCGACAAGGTGGCGCCCAGCCGGGCCGGTTGGCGACGCCACGTCGTGTCCGGCGTGTTCCTCCTCGCCTTGGCGGTGATGGTCGTCGCCGTGGCCCGGCCTCAGACCGAGGTGACCGTGCCCACGGAGAAGGCAACGCTGATGCTGGCGATCGACACGTCGCTGTCGATGGAAGCGACCGACGTCGATCCCAACCGGCTCAAGGCCGCCCAGGACGCAGCGGTCAACTTCATCGACAACCTGCCCGAGAAGTTCAACGTCGGGCTGGTCGAGTTTGCCGGGTCGGCCCAAACGCTCGTGCCGCCGACCACCGATCACACCCGGGTGCAACGCTCGATCAACAAGCTCGAGCTGAGGGAGGGCACGGCGATCGGCGACGCGGTCGACGTCAGCCTGAAAACCATCGCCGATTTCACCGCGGACGCCGAGCTCTCGGGCGACAGTGCCCCGGCGGCGATCATCGTGCTCTCCGACGGCGAAACCACCGTCGGTCGCCCGACTGCGGACGCCATCCCGCTGGCCAAGGAAGCGGGAGTGCCCGTGTGGACCATCTCCTTTGGCACCCCCGACGGCGTCATCACCATGCCGGGAGAATTCGGCGGCGAGCAGGCGATCCCGGTGCCGGTGGCTCCCGAGCCGCTCGAGCAGCTGGCAAAGGACACCGGTGGACAGGCCTATACCGCCGAGTCGGCCAATCAGCTCAACGACGTCTACAAGGAACTCGGCTCCGCGATCGGCGACGAGACCGAGCTGAGCGAGATTGGCTGGCGCTGGACGCTGGCCGGCTTCGCCCTGCTGGTCGTCGCCGGTGGCCTGTCCACCTGGTGGTTCCGACGCATGATCTGAGCCTCGGTCAGGTCACCAGCCAGGCGGACAGCAACAGCTCACCCACCAACTCGTCCAGGTCGTCGCCGTCACAGCCGGCGACCTGAATCGGCTCGATGTAGCCCCGGCCGACCGCCTCCGAGCTCAGGCCGGTCAGGAACAACACCTTCGGGTCAGCAAGCGCTGCGGCGAGCAGCCGGTTCTCCGGCTCGTCGCCAACCAGTTCCGGATCTACGACCGCTCGACGCCCCTCGGCGGTGAGCATCACCGCAGCGCCGGCGTCGTCGGCACGCTCGAGGCAGGCCCGAATCCGGTCGGCGCGCGCAGACCCGTCCCCGGCGGTCGGCCGGGCGACGACGAAGCCGATCGGCTCGCCGACCTTCGGGGTGACGGTGGCGCCATCCTGCAACAGGACGTAGGGGGGATCGCCGTTGGCGGCCAGCCGGTGATCGCCGTAACCGGCCCGAAGCGCCTTGACCCCGCCGACGGTGAGGGTGCCGGCGCCGTGCTCCTCCATGTCCAGCATCAGCGCCGGTTGGAGGCCGCCGGCCGAGATGGGACCGACCGAACGAAAGCGCACCGGGCCCCGATCACCCCAGGCTCCGCGCACGGCGGGGGCCAGGGCTCGGGATCCGCCCAGCCACGGGTCGGCCACCGTCGGCTCGAGGGGCCGCGTGCCCACGAGCGCAGCGCTGCCGGCCAGCACGATCACCGCAACCAGCGCCCCGACCCGTCGACGGTTCCGGGCCTGCCCGGTTTGGCCTTCGGCCTGGCGTCTCACCCGATTGGCCATCATCCGCGACGAGCCCAGCGTCAACAACGCCCCCAGCCAAACGACCGCCCCCGCGATCACGATCCAGCGATTGTTGTTCGGTTTCAGGACGGCAAGCCCCCGCAACCGGCTGGCGAACAGGACGCCGATCAACGCCAACACCACGCCGCACAACAGCACCGTCGCCCCGCTGGTCAGCCGGCGCGCCGCCACCATCGCGTCGGCTCGATCCTCTCCGTCCGGGAGCTTCGTGGCCCGGCGGCCCCGGCGAAGACCGATCACGAACGAGGACAGACCCGCGATCACTGTTCCGGCGCCGACCGCCAAGCCGACGTTGGTCTGGGCATCGCTCCGATCGAAGTACCACACCCCCAGCGGCCGATCCGGCGGGGCCAGCAGAGCGGGGATGGGGCCGAAGACCGACGCCAGCCCGCTCGTCAGCTCGTCGGTTGGACGCTCCACGCCGGCCGCTGCGGTCCCGCCGCTAGCGGCGCTGAACACCTTGGCCATGTTGCCCGTGTCGGAGAACTGATCGATCAGCGGCGGCGCCCACATGGCGACGCCGATGACGACACCGGCGATCGCCCACGGGACGAACCAGGCGGCCCGGCCCCGCCGCGTCCGCCGGAGGCCGACGACGAGCGCTGCGACGAGCAGCGGGATGACCAGCAGCCCGTATCCGACCAGGCTGAGGTGTAGCTGGAGCACATAGGACGACACGGCTACTGCCAACGGAAACAGCCGGAGATCGCCGGTGACGACCATGGCACAGATCAGCACTGCGAAGAGGACAGGGAGCTGGCCGTGGGTCGAGCTGATCACGTCGACGAGGGCACCGGCCCCCAGCTGCGCCTCGACGGCGATGACGATCAGCGCAGCTGCTGCTGCGCCCAACACCCCGAAGCGGCGCAGGATCACCCAGACCACACCGACGGCGGCCGACGCCGATGCGATGGCGGCGAACAGCAGCGACCCCAGGTCACCCCCGAGCCATCCGATCCACGGCGCCTGGGCAAAGAACTGGGCCGGGCCGGGTTGCATGATCATGACCTTGGTTGCGGCCGAGCTCTGGCTGCCGACGAGAGGAGTCGGCCCCGCGAACACGTCGCGACTGCGAAGCGCCAGGTAGGCGGAATCGCCAAACGCGGAGAAGCGGGGCGCCGATCCGACGAGCCCCTGCATGCGAAGAAACGCAATGACCACCGGCGCCGTCACGCAGACGACGAGGAACAATGCGGTCAACCGGGCCGCAGGTGAGAGCGCCCGGATAAGCACGACCTGGTCATCGGGCCGTGGACCCCTTCGACGGGAATACGTCGCAATGGCCACTTCCTCGATCGCAACGACCTCGATCGGTACGTGTTCGATCGGTACGTGTTCGATCGGCACGTGATCGATCGGCACGTCGTCGAACGCATCATCGCCCTCGGTCCCAACGACGTCCCCAATGTCAATGTCATCGTCAAGCCGCGCGATCAGGCGTCGGTCGCCCCCCGGCGGCACCTCGCGGCCCGGAACAGGGCGCCCGCGGCGGGCGTTGCCGTGCGCGATCAGTTCGCCCAAGAGCCCGAACGACAGCAGTTGCACCGACATGATGGTGAAGAGCACCCCGGCGATGAGCGCCGGACGGGTGCCGATGGTCGCTCCACTCAGGCGATCGATCAGCATCCAGACGAGGAGCCCGCTGCCGACGAGGCCGCTGAGCAATCCGATACCGCCGAAGAGGTGAAACGGACGGCCGGTGTACCTGGTGAGAAACCGGACGGTCAGGAGGTCCAACAGGCCCCGCCAGAACCGGTTGACACCGAACTTGGTGTCGCCAGCGAGCCGCTGTCGGTGGGTCACCGGCACCTCCCCCACCGAGAAACCCGACCACGCCGCCAGAACGGGAAGGTAGCGGTGCAGTTCCCCGTGGATGGTCAGGGCGTTGGCGGTCTCGCGTCGCATCACCTTGAACCCGCTGTTCATATCAGCGGCGTCGATGCCGGTGACCGCGCGGGTCACCCGGTTGTACACCCTGGAGGTCGAACGCTTCACCAGCCGGTCTGCCCGATTGGCCGACCGGCTGCCGGTCACCATGTCCAGGCCGTCGTCGATCGCCGACAGCAGCTTGGGCAGTTCGGCCGGATCGTCCTGGCCGTCGGCGTCCATCAGCACGATTACCTCACCACCCGCCCGTCCCAGCCCGGCGTCGAGAGCCGCCGACTTTCCCAGGTTGGAGCCCAAGCGCACCTGGCGTAGCCCCGGCACTTCGGTTTCCAGGCGGTCGAGCACGGTCCGAGTGGCGTCGGTGGAACCGTCATCGACGACCACTATTTCCCAGGGCAGCTGGAGGCCGTCGAGCACGTCGCGCAGTTCGCTGAGCACGACGGGGAGGTTCACCGCTTCGTTGTAGGCCGGCATCACGACGGAGACGGCCAGCGGGTCCATGCGGGGCAACACTAACGACCGCTGATCGACCTTCGAACCCTCAAGCCGCCGACCAAGGTGTCGGCGGCAGCCGAGGGAATCAACCCGGGAGCAGGTGTTCTGGCACGTCGAGGTCCAGTTCCTCAGCCAGCGCCAGGCCCTTGCGATCCACCTTGACGCCGAGGGTGTCCAGCAGGCGGTTCATCATCTGGAAGGTGCCGACGCAGCCAGCGGCCCGAACGACGGCGTCCCGGCCGCCCAGCGCTGCCAGCGCCGCCCTCGTCGAAGCCATCGTCTCGGGATCCCGACCAATCGCTGCATCGGTGAAGGCCAGAAGCTCCCGTCCCCACCTCAGGTGCGAGTCGGTGTCCGGGTCAACGATCGCTTCCAGCGAGAAGCTGCGGTTGGTTTGGATGGCGCTCGCACGGAGCATGCCGGCATGTGCGAGCAGTCAAAAGAAGCACTCGTTCAGCAACGAGGTGCGTGCGGCCACCAGCTCCATCTGGGTGCGGTGCAACCCTCGCTGCACGTCAAGCTCGCCCATCTCACCTGCTGCCAGATAGAAGGCGGCCTGAAGCTGATGCATGGCCCGGTTCTCGCTGGGCACGGCCGAGAGCGCATTGGTTGGCCAGGCCGGTCCAACGGTCGGCAGCCAACCGCCGTTGCAGGCCGCAGAAGCGTCGACCTCTCCGTGAGGACCGGCCTCCACGTGAGCCCCACTGGGCGGGTCCGGGAGCGGCCATGCATCAACGCCGAGGGCAAAGCAGAACGTATCGATCGCCATGGTTCTCGCGACAACACCGAGCAGTTCGACCAGGTCGAGGGGCCCCACTCCCCGCTCTGACAACGACGCGATCCACTCGGGCCGCACGCCCTGCGCGTTCAGCGCCAGCTGGGCGATGATGTTGGATGTGACCCCGTCGGTGGAGACCGTGGCGCCCATGGCGACCTGGCGGGTCCCGGTTGCGACCGCCTGACGCCGAGACCCGGCGAACAGCGCGCCTGGGCCGCAGATCTGGTTCACTGTTTCGTCGAGGATCAAGGCCTCGGCGGGCGGAACGGAAGGACGGACCATGCTCAACCCTAGGAGAGGTGACACGACCGACCACTCAGGTCGATACCGTCGTCGTCGTGGACGAGCACACCTTCCGCCCGTGGATTGCGGCCGATGTGCCGTTCCTGTGGGACATGTTGCACCTGGCGCTGTTCGTTCCCGTCGGGGCCGAACCGCTGCCGCGGTCGGTCCTGGACGAGCCGAAGGTCGCTCACTACCTCCGCAGCTTCGGCGAACGCACCGGGGACGACGCCCAGGTCTGTGAGGGATCGGATGGTCCGGTTGGAGCGGCCTGGTGTCGCAAGCTCGACTCGACCGACCCCGGGTACGGATACGTCGCCGACGAGGTGCCGGAACTGGGCATGGCGATCGTTGGCTCATGGCGAGGTCGGGGCATCGGCCGACGCCTTCTGGGCGACCTGCTCCAACGCCACCCGGCGATGAGCCTGAGCGTCGACGATGCCAACACCGCCGCAGTCGAGTTGTACCGGTCGTTGGGCTTTCGGCCGGTTGCGAGCGCCGCCGGCTCCACCACCATGGCGCGCACCCAACGGGAGGTTCCATCGGCACTCCTGCTGGAACAGCCTCGGCCGCCCCAGACCAATCCCGACGAACAGGACTCATCATGACCAGCTACGGATTCCTGTTGTTCGATGACGCCGAAGAACTGGACTTTGTCGGACCGTGGGAGGTGATCACCGCGTCGTCGATGCTCCGCGTCCGCGATGGCGCCGACCCGGACACGACGGTGATGATCGCCGAGACCGACAGCCCGGTGAGGTGCGCCAAGGGCATGGTGGTCCTCCCCCATCACTCGATCGACGATCATCCGCCGCTGGACGTGATCGTGGTACCCGGTGGCCAGGGCACGCGGGCCGAGATCGACAACGAGACGCTTCTCGCCTGGCTTGGCAACACCGGCCCATTGGCGACGTGGGTCACCAGCGTGTGCACGGGCTCGCTGTTGTTGGTCGGTGCCGGGCTGGCCACCAACAAGCGGGTGGCCACCCACTGGTCGTTCGAGGGCACCCTGGCCGAGCGGGGCGACTGCACGGTCGTCCGTGACGCCCGCTGGGTGCGCGACGGCAACGTCGTCACCAGCCAAGGCGTCTCGGCGGGCATCGACATGGCGCTGTGGCTGATCGGCCAGATCCACAACCCGGCCCACGCCCGGGCCGTTCAGCGCTACATCGCCTACGAGCCGGCGCCGCCGTACCAGGCCGACGTGTGAACGGATCGGCTTTGAGGGCCACCGCGGTCACCGACCTGCCGGTGGACGCCGGGTGGTCCAATCAGGCTCGTCGGAGGGCGGGGGCGATCGTTGCCTGCCTCCTGTTTCTTATCGCCGCTTCAGGTTCCCTGGTCACAGCCAACCGCACCAACTACAACGATGAAGTCTTGTGGCAAGAGCGGTCTCAACAGTTCGCCACCGGTTTGATCACCGGCGACGCCCGCCTCTTGACCGCTTACAACGTCAACTTCGACACCACATCCGCGAGCATCACGATGCCGGGTATTCCAACGCTGTGGGTTGGCTCCGGGGTCATCATTGCGGAGTGCGCCACATCGGACACGCCAGTGTCACTGGGCGAGTGCGTCAAGCAATCCAGCGGACCGAGCCTGCCGAACGCCCATCGGGCGATGGCATTGTTTGGGGCGGCATCGGTTGCGCTCCTGTGGCTGGTGAGTCGTCGGCTCCTGGGCTCGATGACCGCGTTCCTTGCCTGCCTTCTGGTTGCAACAGAACCGTTCCTGGCAACCCTCCGCACCATGTTCCATACCGACTCGCTGGTGATGTCGTTCTCATTGATCGGTTTCGTGGCCCTCTGCCGAGCGCTCGAGTTGGCAGGCAAGGAACACAACCGGGTCGCGCTGGGTGCTCTGGCCGGTGTCACACTCGCTGGTGCTGCGCTGACCAAACTGTCGGCTGCAGCCGTGGTTCCTGCGCTCGTCGTCTGCGTGACCTGGGCAGCTGTGCGAGTGTGGCTCAAGCAATCCGGCTCCATGAGAACCCGGATCCGGGGACTGCTGAACAGCCATCTCACTGCGGTGCTCGGGGCCTGCCTGGTCGCCGGGCTGATCACGGTTGTGGTGGCCTGGCCTGCCCTTGCCGTGGACCCCACTCGACAGCTCGGAGCCCTCAGGTCCTCAGCGCTCCTGGCGGACGAAGGGCATATCCAGTTCTTCCGAGGGGCCGTGACCAGGTCGCCGCCCTGGTACTACTACCTCTGGGTGCTCGCATACCGCCTGACCCCGTGGTCGTTCCTCGGCCTGCTCGCGATTCCTGGAACGCTCGTCGCTCGGCGAGTCGACTCGAGGTGGCTGCTCTTCGGTGTCTTCAGCGCATCGCAGTTGCTCATCATCGGAGCGTCTGCGAAGAAGTTCGACCGCTACGGCGCAGCCTTGGTTGCAGGGTGCCTGGTTCTGATCGCCATCTCGATCGATCTACTCGTTGGCGACCGGGTCCGCCGCTGGGCTCGGAATCGACCAGCGGCGATCACCGGGGCCGTCTGCACGACGGTCGTGATTGCCCTCTGGGGTCACGTTCTGCTGGTCGCTCCTCGCGACATCACCTACTTCAATCCGTTGGTAGGCGGGCTGAGGTCGGCCTCTGGCCAACTGATGGTGAGTTGGGGCGAGGAACGATTCGTCGCAGACGACTGGCTTGACGACCACTTCGGAGACGGCGGCTACACCCTCTGCAAGGTACGCGTGCTCGGGGTGATCTGCCCGCCTGGGAAGGGCCCTCGCGTTGCGGTCACCTACATCTCCAATACCCAGCGCGGACTGCTGGTGATACCCCCTGAGGAGAAGGACCGCTGGACTCAGATCGGCTCACACCAGATTGACGGCGTTGAGATGGTTCAGTTCTGGCAGGAGCAATAGCGGCGACAGATGTCCGCTCGATGGCTGATGGCTACGGGCTCGCCGTTGGCTCTGGTGCGAACCGCCCGGTGAGCTCCGCTCGGATCTCGTAGTGGCGTGTCAGGAAGGTGGCCTCGTCGAGGCGTTTGCGCCGAAGCCAACCGGTCACCTCGTCGTTACACTTGCTGGCATTGCACGAGCGGCAGGCCGGAACGATGTTGTCCAGCGTGTAGCGCCCGCCCCGCGACAGGGCCAGCAGGCAGTCTTTCTGCATGGGCACGCCGGTGGCCCCGCAATAGGCACATCCGCCCCAGGCCGCCTGAACCGCGTCCCAGTGTTCGTCGGTGAGGTCATGTTCGACCCGATCCATGCGCCGTTTGCGCTTGCGGGACGCCCTGGCCCGGCGGCTGCGGTTCACTGCCATGGCCGACGACGGTAGGCGACCTGCGGGCCTACCTGGGCGATCCTCCTCGTCCGCACCGAAAGACGGGGTGAACGGCCGACCGGCGAGCTTTGGGATGATGACGGGTCACCCCCCGGCCCTTAATCGTCCCAAAGCGACCGAGCGACGGCTCAAAGACGTGGATGAGTGCCAGGAAGCCGAGGGAGCGGTGGGGTCGGTCCGTCGGGAGGGCCACAATAGGTGCTGTGAGTGAGACGGAGCGCACCAAACCGAAGGCAGCACCGAACCGCGTTGCCCAGGCTCAAGCACAACTGCGCCCGACGGTGGTGCTGGTCGCGCTGTTCCTGGTCGCCGCTGCGGTCGCCGGCGCCGTGCCCCACTCGACCGGATCGTGGTTGCCGTTGCACCTGGCCCTGGCCGGAGCGCTCCTTGTGGCGATCTCGGGCGTGACGCAGTTCCT
>JACDJA010003087.1_pt1 | contig 11117 bp, 11 predicted proteins | sample 7449241 | NCBI WGS metagenome assembly JACDJA01 (sample SAMN14253289, study PRJNA609438) | sludge metagenome | isolation source: initial anaerobic sludge | collected 2018-12-20 | reverse complement strand
GAATGCGGCGTTGAGCGCTTCCTCGCTGTCGAGCACGATGCCAAGCTCGGTGAGCTTGCTCTTGAACGCGGCACGCCCGGAGAGCTTGCCCAGGGTGAGCCGGTTCGCGTGCCAGCCGACATCCTCGGCACGCATGATCTCGTAGGTTTCGCGGTGCTTCAGCACGCCGTCCTGGTGGATGCCCGATTCGTGGGCGAAGGCATTCGCCCCGACGATGGCCTTGTTCGGCTGCACCGGATAACCGGTGATGCTCGAAACGAGTTTCGACGCCGGTACGATCTGCGTGGCGTCGATGCGCGTATCGCAATGAAACACGTCGCGACGCGTGCGTACCGCCATCACGATCTCCTCCAGCGAGGCGTTGCCGGCGCGTTCCCCGAGACCGTTGATGGTGCATTCCACCTGGCGCGCGCCATTCATCACCGCGGCAAGCGAATTGGCCACCGCCATGCCGAGATCGTTGTGGCAGTGCGTCGACCAGATCACCTTGCCGGAATTCGGCACGCGCTCGATCAACTGCTTCATGCGCTCGCCCCACAGTGCAGGAATCGAGTAGCCGACGGTATCGGGCACGTTGATGGTCATCGCGCCGGCCTTGATCACCTCGTCGAAGATGCGCACGAGAAAATCCATGTCGGAGCGTACTGCATCCTCGGCGGAGAACTCGACGTCGCCGGTATATTCGAGCGCAAGCCTGACCGCCTTCACCGCCGCCTCCACCACCTGGTCGGGCTGCATGCGCAGCTTCTTTTCCATATGGATCGGACTGGTCGCGATGAAGGTATGGATGCGGCCGTGCTTCGCCGGTTTGATCGCCTCGCCCGCGGCGCGCACGTCACGCTCGTTGGCGCGCGCAAGCGAGCACACGGTGGAATTCTGGATTGTCCCGGCGATGGCCTTGATCGCATCGGCATCACCCGGGCTCGCCGCGGCGAAACCCGCCTCGATGATGTCGACGCCGAGCTTTTCCAGCTGGCGCGCGATGCGCAGTTTCTCTTCCTTGGTCATCGATGCGCCGGGGCTCTGCTCGCCGTCGCGCAAGGTGGTGTCGAAAATGTACAAACGGTCGTTCATGGCGGGCTCCATGGAGGGTCGGGCCGGGTCAATGCGGGCCGACGCATTATATCGGGTTGCCGCAAGCGGCTTGCGGCGCGGGGTACTGCTCGGGGAGGAGGATTCAGTGTGCGCGCGCGACGCGCAGCAGCAGGCTGCCGAACAGGACGTTCGACAGGCAGAGGAGGAAGGAGGGGCGAGACCAATTGGACATGTTCCAGATTGTATTGATTTTTTTGCAATGATCAAGTGGCATACCGCCGCATACAGCCGCGCACCCACCCATTGCCCTCGCCGGGAGGCTCAGGGTTTGAGTCGCGCTCCGAACTTCGTCTCGGCCTTCGCCACCTTCGGCGCGACCACGAACCGGCAATACGGCTGGTGCGGGTTCTGCTCGTAGTAGCGCTGATGGTAGTCCTCGGCGGGATAAAACGTCGTCGCTTCGGTGACGTCGGTCACGATCGGCGCGTCATGCTGCCTCGATGCAGTGAGCGCCGCGATCGCCACGTCCGCTGCGGCCTTCTGCGCCGGCGTATGCCAGAAGATGGCCGAACGGTACTGGGTGCCGACGTCGTTGCCCTGGCGGTTGAGCTGGGTCGGGTCGTGGATGGTGAAGAAGACGTCGAGCAATTCCCGGAAGGAAATCACCTCGGGATCGAAGTCCACCCGCACGACCTCAACGTGGCCGGTGTCGCCATTGCAGACGGCCTGGTAGGTGGGGTTCGGCGTGTGTCCACCCATGTAGCCGGAGACCGCGGACTCGACGCCACGCAGGCGGTTGAACACGGTTTCGAGGCACCAGAAGCAGCCGCCGGCGAGGGTTGCGGTTTCATGCGACATGACAGGCCTCCATTCTTGAGTGACTCGAATTCACCCCCGCGCGGCGTGCGCGTGCGGAAGCGAAGATGATCCTTCGGACGCGATCCGCCTCTGGCCCGCCCGGGTACGTCGCCTGCTGTGATCCGCTTCACACGACCGGCACGCTTTCCCTGAACGAGGGGCGGGTCATCAGCTTGTCATGCAGCTTCGCCAGGTTGGGATGCGCGCTCCCCCAGGCGATCTCGGGGAAGCGCAGCCCAAGATAGCCGAGCATGCAACCGCAGGCGATGTCGGCGAGCGTCATGGTGTTGCCGAGAAACCAGGGTTTCTCGCCGAGCGCTTCCGACAGCGCTTCGAGGCCGCGGAACAGGGTCTTCTCCTGCAGGGTGAGCCAGTCGGAACTCTGCTTGTCGGTGGGCCGCTTCTTCTCCAGAAACACCGCGACCGCGGCATCGGAGACCCCGTCGGCCAGGGCCTCGACACCGCGCACCATCATGCGGCTCTTCGGTTCGCCGGGAATGAGATGGGCGACGGGCGTGAGATGGTCGACGTATTCGACGATGACGCGCGAATCGAACACCGACACGCCGTCTTCCAGCACCAGCACGGGAACCTTGCCGAGCGGGTTGATTTCGGGTACCGGGCTGTCGGGTAGCCAGGGATTTTCGACCTGAAGATGGAAGGGAACCTTCTTTTCCGCCAGCACCACGCGGACCTTGCGGCCATAGGGGCTGGTAAGCGAGGTGACGAGTTTCATCCGGTTTCCCTGAAGGTATTTATCGAAGGTGCAAGGCCGTCGTGCCGCCATTATCGCTCGCCGCCAGCAGCGTTCCAACCCGTTCGCGCAATATGGGCAGCACTTCGGCCTCGAACCACGGGTTGCGTTTCAGCCAGCCGCGGTTGCGCGGGCTGGGATGCGGCAGCGGCAGATAATCCGGAGCGAAGTCGCGCCACGCGGCGACGGTGGCGGCAAGTGTGCGGTGGCGGCGCTTGCCGAGGTAGTGCGCCTGCGCGTAGGCGCCGATCAGGAGCGTCAGGCGGATCGCGGGCATGGCGGCGCGCAGTTGTGGCTGCCACAGCGGCGCGCATTCCAATCGCGGCGGCAGGTCGCTGCCCTTGACGGTGCCTGGATAGCACAGCCCGGTCGGTACGATGGCGATGCGCGATTCATCGTAGAACTGCTCGCGCGCAAGACCCAGCCACTGGCGCAGCAGGTCGCCCGACGGATCGTTCCACGGGATGCCGGTCTCGTGGACGCGCCGCCCCGGTGCCTGGCCGACGATCAGCAGACGCGCGGTGGGCGAGCCACGCACGACGGGACGCGGCGCATGGGGCAGGGATTGGGCGCAGACGGTGCAGGCGCGCACGCGCGCCAGCAGGGCGTCGAAGGGCTCAGCGGGCGTGCTCGACGATGTACCGCTTGACCGCTTCGACATCGGCATCCATGACGTGCTTCTTCTGCGGGCGCGCCTCGAGGTCGGCGAGTTCGGCCGGACGCACCGGCTCGACGCCGAGCGCCTCGCGAATCGCGTCCTCGAACTTGGCGGGCTGCGCGGTTTCCATGCACACCAGCGGCACGCCGGCCTCGCGGTGCTCCAGCCCCACTTTCAGACCGTCCGCGGTATGCGGGTCGATCATCACGCCCCAGGCCTGGTGCACGCGGCGGATGGTGTCGATGCGGTCGGCGTGGCCGCTCGATCCCGACACCATGCCGAAGCCGGCCACCTTCTCGAACAGGCCATCGTCCTTGAGGTCGAAGCTGCCGCCGGATTCGACCGTGCCCCACAGGCTGCGGATTTTCGCGGCATCGCGCCCTGCGAGGTCGAACACGAAGCGCTCGAAGTTGGACGCTTTCGAGATGTCCATACTCGGGCTCGATGTGTGCCTGGTCTGCGGCCGCGGACGGTAGACCCCGGTGCGGAAGAACTCGTCGAGCACGTCGTTCTCGTTGGTCGCGACGATGAGCTTGCGGATCGGCAGGCCCATCTGGCGCGCGATGTGGCCGGCGCAGACGTTGCCGAAGTTGCCCGAGGGCACGGAGAACGACACTTCCTCGTCGTTGCTGCGGGTGGCGGCGAAATAGGCCTTGAAGTAGTACACGCTCTGCGCCGCGACACGCGCCCAGTTGATCGAGTTGACCGCGCCGATGTGATGCTTCGCCTTGAAGGCGAGGTCGTTGGAGACCGCCTTGACGATGTCCTGGCACTGGTCGAACACGCCACGGATCACCAGATTGTGGATGTTGGCATCCTGCAAAGCGTACATCTGCGCCTGCTGGAAGCGCGTCATGCCGTGTTCGGGCGAGAGCATGAAGACGCGGATGCCGCGCTTGCCGCGCATCGCATATTCGGCGGCGGAGCCGGTGTCGCCCGAAGTCGCACCGAGGATGTTGAGTTCGCCGCCGGTCTTGCCGAGCACATACTCGAACAGGTTGCCGAGGAGCTGCATCGCCATGTCCTTGAACGCCAGCGTCGGGCCGTTCGACAGGGCCAGCACGTGGAGGCCGGGTTCCAGCGTCTTCAGCGGCGTGATGTCGGCGGGATTCTCGCCGGGGCCGGCATAGCGGTAGACATCCGCCGTGTAGGTCTTGTCGATGAGCGCGCGCAGGTCGGCGGCCGGAATGTCGTCGACCAGGCGCGACAGCACGGCGAAGGCCAGCTCGCGATAGTTCATGCCGCGCATGGCCGCGAGTTCGTCGGCACTGAAGCGCGGATAGGCATCAAGCACATAGAGGCCGCCGTCGCTGGCGAGCCCGCCGAGCAGGATTTCGGAGAAGCGTAGGTGCGGTGCGAGGCCGCGGGTGCTGAGGTAATTCATTGCCCGATCTTCTTTACTTGGATGCCAGCTCTTCGAGGCGGATACGCATCACCTTGCCGGCGACGCTATCGAGCGCCTCGACCCTGGCGATCGCGGCATTGACGTTCTTCTCGACCGTGATGTGGGTGAGCAGGATGATGTCGACCTGCTCCTCGCCCTCGGCCGGCTCCTTCTGCACCATGGCGTCGATGGAAATGTCTCCGTCAGCGAGGATGCGGGTGATGTCGGCGAGCACGCCCGGACGGTCGAACGCGCGCAGCCGCAGGTAGTACGCGGTGCGCACTTCTTCCATCGGCAGGATCGGCGTGTCCGCCAGCTGGTCGGGCTGGAACGCCAGGTGCGGCACGCGGTGGTGCGGGTCAGCGGTATGCAGGCGCGTGACGTCGACCAGGTCGGCAACCACGGCGGAGGCGGTCGGCTCGGCACCGGCACCGGCACCGTAGTAGAGCGTCGGGCCGACGGCGTCGCCCTTGACCAGCACCGCGTTCATCGCGCCATCGACGTTGGCGATGAGGCGGCGCTCGGGGATCAGCGTCGGGTGTACGCGCAGTTCGATGCCATTCTCGGCGCGGCGCGCGATGCCCAGCAGCTTGATCCGGTAGCCCAGTTCCTCGGCGTATTTCACGTCCTCGCGCATGAGATTCGAGATCCCCTCGGTGTAGGCGTGTTCGAACTGCATCGGGATGCCAAAGGCGATCGCCGACAGGATGGTAAGCTTGTGCGCGGCGTCGATGCCCTCGATGTCGAAGGTCGGGTCCGCCTCGGCGTAGCCCAGGCGCTGCGCTTCCTTCAGCACGTCGTCGAAGGCCGCGCCCTTGTCGCGCATCTCGCTGAGAATGAAGTTGGACGTGCCGTTGATGATGCCGGCCAGCCACTCGATGCGGTTGGCGGCGAGGCCTTCGCGCAGCGCCTTGATGATGGGGATGCCACCGGCCACCGCTGCCTCGAACGCGACCATCACGCCCTTTGCCTGGGCGGCGGCGAAGATCTCGTTGCCGTGCTTGGCAACCAGGTGTTTGTTGGCGGTAACCACGTGCTTGCCGCTGGCGATCGCCTGCATCACCAGCTCGCGGGCGGGTTCCAGGCCGCCGATCAGTTCGACCACGATGTCGATCGCGGGATCGTCGACGACGTCGAAGGGGTTGGTGGTGAGCGGCAGGTCGCCGGCAAGCTTCTTCGCCTTGTCGATGTTGCGCACCGCCGCACGCAGCACACGAATCTCGCGCCCGGCGCGGCGGCTGATTTCTTCGGCGTTGCGACGCAGCACGGTGAGCGTGCCGCCGCCGACGGTTCCCAGGCCCAGCAGGCCGACGTGGATGGGTTTCATTGTGTAATCTCAAATAAAAAAAACTTTATCCGCGAAGAACACGAAGGGACGCGAAGCAAGGTCAAAAGCATTTCCTGAAAAATACGCCTTTGAGGTTGTCTTCGCGCTTCTTCGCGTCCTTCGCGGATGAAAAACAAGAATCACCGATGCGTCCGCCGGCGCTCCAGAAAACGCCCCATGCGACCGATCGCCTCGGTCAGGTCTTCGTCGTGCGGCAGGAACACCACGCGGATGTGGTCCGGTTTCGGCCAGTTGAAGCCGCTGCCCTGCACCACCAGCACGCGCTCCTCCTCCAGCAGGTCGAGGATGAACTTCTGGTCGTCTTCGATGCGGTAGACCTTGGGATCGAGGCGCGGGAACAGGTACATCGCCGCTTTCGGCTTCATGCAGGTGACGCCGGGAATCAGTGTCAGCAGTTCGTGTGCGAGATCGCGCTGGCGTGTCAGTCGCCCGCTCGGCGCGACCAGATCGTTGATGCTCTGGTAGCCACCCAGCGCCGTCTGGATGGCATATTGCCCCGGCACGTTGGAGCACAGGCGCATCGAGGCCAGCATGTTGAGGCCTTCGAGGTAGTCCTTGGCGTGGCGCTTGTCGCCCGACACGATCATCCAGCCCGAACGATAGCCGCACGCGCGGTAGTTCTTCGACAGGCCGTTGAAGGTGACGATGAGCACGTCATCGGCGAGCGCGGCGATCGAGGTGTGCTCGACGCCGTCGAACAGCACCTTGTCGTAGATCTCGTCAGCGTAGATGATCAGCTGGTGCTGGCGCGCGATCTCGATGATCGCCTGCAGCACTTCGGGCGGATACAGCGCACCGGTGGGATTGTTGGGGTTGATGATGACGATGGCACGCGTGTGCGGGGTGATCTTGGCGCGGATGTCGTCGAGGTCGGGCAGCCAGCCGGCGCCTTCATCGCAGATGTAATGCCGTGGCTTGCCGCCACCGAGGCTCACCGCCGCGGTCCACAGCGGGTAGTCCGGCGCCGGCACCAGCACTTCGTCGCCGTTGTTGAGCAGCGCCTGCATCGCCATCACGATCAGTTCGGACACGCCGTTGCCGACGATGATGTCGTCGATCGTCACGCCGGCGATGCCCTTCCTCTGGGTCTCGTGCATGATCGCCTTGCGCGCCGAGAACAGGCCCTTGGAATCGCTGTAGCCGGAGGCGTTGGGCAGGTTGAAGATCACGTCCTGCACAATCTCTTCCGGCGCCTCGAAGCCGAACGGCGCCGGATTGCCGATGTTCAGCTTGATGATGCGCTGGCCTTCCTCCTCCATCTGTCGTGCGCGCGCCATCACCGGCCCGCGGATGTCGTAGCAGACGTTGTCGAGCTTGTTCGACTTGTGGATGGTGCGCAGGCGGGGCCTGGTGTCAGCCGTCACGGTATTTTCCCGGTTGGTAAAATCAAGGCAAAACAATGCCTTGGCAAGCGGAGCATTTTACCGGAGCCGCCCTGCGGCGGCAAACGCGCGCCGCGCGAATCTGCTATGGTTGCCACACCATGAAACTGCACCTCCACACCGACGCCGGCCTGCTGCTGTTTACCGGCTATGGCGACGATCACGTCCTCATCAACGGCGAACGCCACGCCGCCGGCCTGCTGCTCAGCGCGCATGGGGTCGAGCCGGCGCCGTGGGCCGGGCTGGGGTTCACGGCGCTGAACGCGGCGCATTTCGAATGGGTGGCGGCGCGCGCGCCGGATATCCTGCTGCTCGCCACCGGCACGCGCCTGCGCTTTCCGCACCCGTCGCTGACGCGCGCGCTGGTGGAGGCCCGAATCGGACTGGAAGTGATGGACATCGGCGCACTGTGCCGCACCTACAACATCCTCGCGGGCGAGGGCCGCAAGGTGGCGGCAGCAGTGGTGTTCGACAGCGCGACGTAGGCGCGTCAGCCGATAGGCAGCACCTGCGCGAAACTCGAAATCGCATCGAATTCGCCGCAATCCTTGTGTGGCAGGCGGGAATCCGGATTGCACACTGCCAGGATCTGGCCAATGCCATAAGCCCGGGCGCTTTTCAGCACGGGCAGACTGTCATCGACGAAAAGCGTCCGTTCGCGGTCGAACGGCTCGATGGCCTGAAAGCCTTGCCAGAAATCCGGATGTTCCTTGGGCAGACCGACCTGGTGCGACGAAATCAGCCCGTCGAGATGGAGGTCGAGCCCGGTTTCGCGCATCTTCAGGTCGAGGCTCTTGGGATGGGCGTTGGTTACCAGCACGGCACGCCGCCCGGACGCGCGCACGGCGTCGAGGAAGGCCGGCACGTCGGGCCGCACGGCGATGAGATGGGCGACTTCCCGCTTCAGTTGCACCACGTCCATCGCCAGTTCGCTGCTCCAGAAATCGACGCAGTACCAGTTGAGCGTGCCGCTGTGACGCGTGTAATGCGCGGTAAGCCGCGCGTGCGCTTCCTCGTGGGCAAGGCCGTGGTATTCGGCATAGCGTCGCGGCATGTGCTCGAGCCAGAAGTGGTTGTCGAAATACAGGTCGAGCAGCGTGCCGTCCATGTCGAGCAGCACGGTATCGACGCGGTTCCAGGCGAGCATGGCGTCGGTGCGGCTCAGAACAGTTCGTCCTTGGATACGCCGCGCCGCTTCAGCGTCTGGCGCAGCACGCGCAAGGATTCCATCTGGATCTGGCGCACACGTTCACGCGTCACCTGCAGTTCCAGCGCCAGATCCTCCAGCGTGCAGGCCTCGAGGTTGTTGAGGCCGAAGCGCCGTTCGATCACCCAGCGCTGCTTGTCATTGAGCTGCCCCAGCCACTCGTGCACATGGTGCTCGATTTCCTCCAGTTGCAGCATTTCCTCCGGCATCTGGGCATTGTCGTCGGCGATCGCCTCGCCAAGCGAGAGCGAGGGATCGACGTCGAGCGGCGCATCGAGCGAGGCCACGCGCTCGTTGAGCTGCATGATGCGGCGCACGTCCTCCACCGGATGACCGGTAAGCGCGGCGATGTCGTCGAGACCGGGGTCGACGACGCCGTGTGCCTCCAGGTGGCGCTGCGCGCGCAGGTAGATGTTGAGCTCCTTGATCACGTGCACCGGCAGGCGGATGGTGCGCGACTGGTTCATGATGGCGCGCTCGATGTTCTGCCGGATCCACCACGTGGCGTAGGTGGAAAAGCGGAAACCGCGCTCGGGATCGAATTTTCCCAGCGCGTGGATGAGGCCGAGGTTGCCCTCCTCGACCAGGTCGAGCAGGGTCAATCCACGGTTGGCGTAATGTTTCGCGATGTTGACGACGAGGCGCAGGTTGCGCTCGATCATGATCTGGCGCGCCTCGAAGTCCCCCTGCACGGTGCGACGCGCCAGCGCGACTTCCTCTTGCGCGGTGAGCAAAGGCGCCTGGCCGATCTCGTTGAGATAGAGCTGGGTGACGTCGACCTGCGGCTCGTCGAGAATCGCGCTGGCGAGATCCTCCGCCGAATCGGTCGCGGGTGTATCGCGCCCTTCGGCTTCTTCCGGTGCAAGCTCGTCGGCTTCGTCGTTGGGATCTGTGCTCATGAACGCTCCGGCAGGTAGTCCATCGGGTCAAGCGGCTTGCCATAACGGCGGATTTCGAAATGCAGTTTCACGCGGTCGGCATCGCTGTCGCCCATCACGGCGATCTGCTGACCGGCCGCCACGACATCACCTTCCTTCACCAGCACGCTGTCATTATGCGCGTAGGCGGAAAGAAACTCACCCGCATGCTTGACGATGAGCAGGCGGCCATAACCGCGCAGGCCACTGCCGCTGTACACGACCTTGCCCGGTGCGGCGGCACGCACGGGCGACTGGCGCGCGCCGACGATGTCGATGCCCTTGCCGCCGCTCCCACCGAAGCGACCAGCGAGCGCGCCGTCGGCCGGCCACAGCCACGGGCTGTCCGCCGCGATGACCGGTGCCGGCGCGCCGCCCGGCGACGCCGCGGCCGGTGCGGCGGTAGCCGGCGCCGGCACGACGGCCGCCCGCGCGGCGCCGGACACGCGGGCCCAGTTGGCGTCGGAATAGGCGATCAGCACCGCCTGCGGTTCACGCACCAGCGGCACATCGGCAAGCGGGCGTGGACGCAGCTCCGCCCCCGCATCCAGCGGACGCACCTCGACGGCGTTGGCCGGCGGCGTCAGGCGCAGCACCGTGCCAACCCGGATGACATCGGGCGCGGGTAGTTGGTTCCATGCTGCAATGTCGCGGTAATCCAGGTTGTTCGCGAAAGCGATGGCATACAGCGTGTCGCCACGCATAACGGTGTGCAGTCCGTTGGGCGAGGGCAGGATGGGACGCGTCGCGACCGGCTGTGGCACCGCGGATGCGGGGGGCGCAGGTGTGACGCCAGCCGGCGCCCGCTCCGCGATCGGCGCCGGACCCCGCGCCGCGCAGCCGGCCAGCCCCGCCAGCGCGAGCAGCGCCCACGCGTGCCTCACGCCACCCCCGGCAGCAACGGTACGAACTTCACCGCTTCGAGATGGCGCTCGCTGAACTGTTCGCCATTGCGCTCGATCACACACAGGGTTTGCGCGGCATGGCCGAGCGGCATGACCAGACGCGCGCCGTCGGCGAGCTGGGCCAGCAGCTCCTGCGGCACTTCACCGAACGCCGCGGCGATGACGATGGCATCGAAGGGGGCGAAATCCTTCGCGCCGTGCATGCCATCGCCGTGCTTGGGGCGCACGTTGTTGACCCGCAATTCGCGCAGACGCACGCGCGTCTTGCCGACCAGTTGCGCGATGCGGTCGAGCGACACCACCTCGCGCGCGAGCTTCGCCAGCACCGCCGCCTGATAGCCGCAACCGAGGCCGATTTCCAGCACGCGGCCCAGTGGGCGGCCCGGTCCGGCCTCGCCGTGGCGCGCGAGCTCGGCCATGCGCGCGACGATGTAGGGATTGGAGATGGTCTGGCCGAAACCGATGGGCAGCGCGTTATCCTCGTAGGCACGCGATTCCAGCGCCTGGTCGACGAACAGGTGGCGCGGCACCTCGCCCATCGCCGCCAGCACGACCTCGTCCCTGATGCCCTGCTCGCGCAGGCGCTCGACCATGCGGCCGCGCGTGCGCGCCGAGGTCATGCCGATGCCGGTACGCGAGTTCATGGCTTCAACCATTGGCTGACGCCTT
>JACDJA010003085.1_pt1 | contig 11120 bp, 8 predicted proteins | sample 7449241 | NCBI WGS metagenome assembly JACDJA01 (sample SAMN14253289, study PRJNA609438) | sludge metagenome | isolation source: initial anaerobic sludge | collected 2018-12-20 | reverse complement strand
TGATGAGATATTTTTAACACGCCCAATTCTACCATAGGGAGCTCTGTTAGTTGTTCATGTGTATAATGGATGAAGAACAACTACAGGAGGAAAATATGACAGCCAGGGTGATCGATGGGAAGTTGATCGGCGAAGAGATCAGGAAAGAAGTTGCGGAAGGCGTGCGACAAAGATTGGAAGCTGGAAAGTCGCGACCGGGTCTGGCAACCGTTCTGGTGGGAGAGAATCCAGCTTCTCAGGTATACGTTAAATCCAAGCAAAAAGCCTGCGCCGAGGTTGGAATTGAGTCCTTCGGGTATGCGCTGCCACGCGAAGCAGGACAAGAGGAAGTGGAAAAGTTGGTTAAAAAACTGAATGCTGAACCGGCTGTAAACGGCATCCTTGTACAGCTGCCGCTTCCCTCCGGTTTTGATGAAGAGAAGATACTGAGTGCCATTTCCATCGAGAAAGATGTGGATGGCTTTCATCCTCTAAATATTGGAAGGTTGGCGCAAAAAGGACGCGACCCGCTCTTTGTTCCGTGCACACCCGCTGGGGTGATCTACATGCTTGAGCGTGAACTCCCGTCGCTTGAAGGTGCAAACGCGGTTGTGTTAGGGCGTTCCAACATTGTTGGTATGCCTGTGGCGTTGTTGCTGGTGCGGGCGAATGCGACCGTGACCATCTGCCACTCGCGCAGTAAAAACCTGCCGGACATCGTCAGAAATGCTGATATCCTGGTGGCGGCGGTGGGCAGGGCTGAGATGGTGCGCGGTGATTGGATCAAACCTGGGGCAGTGGTGATCGATGTGGGAATCAACCGGGTGGAGGACGCTACCCGACCGCGCGGCTACCGTCTGGTGGGCGATGTGAACTACGCGGAAGCAGCCGGAAGGGCTGCCGCCATCACACCCGTGCCTGGCGGCGTTGGCCCGCTCACGATTGCGATGTTACTTCGCAACACACTGCGGGCAGCCAACCTGGCGGATTAATAGCAAGATTGTCAGACAATTGACTTTTGCCTGTTTTTAAATTAAACTCAAAGGTATGAGAATTTTCAGATAATTCTCATACCTTTCATAAAGTGAGAGAGCCATGAGTACACTCTTAGTTAAAAACGCACAAATTCTGGTTACAATGGACGATCACCGTAGGGAAATCCCTGACGGTGGTCTTTTTATCCGGGACGGGTTCATTGAGCAGGTGGGACCTTCATCAGAACTCCCGCAAGATGCTGATGAAACTCTAGATCTGGCGGGGCATATCGTGCTGCCGGGGCTGGTCAATACGCATCATCACTTCTATCAGACGTTGACTCGGGTGGTGCCTGCTGCGCAGAACGCCAATCTCTTCAAGTGGTTGACCACTCTTTATCCAATATGGGCACGAATGACCCCGGAGCACATCCGGATCTCAACTCAAACCGCTTTAAGTGAACTTGCCCTGTCCGGGTGCACCACCGCTTCTGATCACTTGTACCTGTTCCCCAATGGATCTAAATTGGATGATGAGATCGAAGCCGCCGGTTCAATCGGGCTGAGGCTGCACGCTTCGCGGGGGTCGATGAGCCTTGGGCAGAGCAAGGGCGGCCTGCCCCCGGATAGCGTCGTCGATAGCGAAGAGAAGATTCTCGAGGATAGTGAACGGCTGATCCAAACCTATCACGACCCATCGCCGGGCTCGATGGTGCAGATCGTGCTCGCACCATGTTCGCCTTTCAGCGTCACTGGAGATTTAATGAAGCAAAGCGCTGCGCTGGCGCGTCGTTACGGTGTGCATCTACATACCCACCTGGCGGAAACCCAGGATGAAGAGGAATTCTGCCTTCAGAAGTTCGGTTACCGGCCACTGGCTTACATGCAAACTGTGGATTGGGTGGGGAATGATGTATGGTTTGCTCATTCCGTTCACATCAACCCTGAGGAGATCCAGGTTTATGCCCGTGAGGGGTGCGGCGTTGCCCACTGCCCCAATTCGAACATGCGCCTGGCTTCTGGCATTGCGCCGATTGAGGCGTTTCTCAGAGCCGGGGTGAATGTCGGCATAGGTGTGGATGGCTCAGCCAGCAATGATAGCTCACACCTGTTGGCGGAAGCCCGCCAGGCAATGCTGCTCGCCCGTTTGAACGCCGGTTTGAAAGGGGCGTCATTATCCTCCACTGGCAGCGAAATTTTTTCAGCGCGCCAGGCGCTTGAACTCGCCACTCGCGGCGGGGCGGCAGTGCTTGGTAGAAAAGATATCGGATCGCTGGAAGTGGGGAAATGCGCGGATTTCATCGCGTACGATCTCAACCATCTTGATTTTTCCGGTGGATTACACGACCCTGTCGCGGCACTACTGCTGTGTCAATCACACGGGGTTGACTATAACTATGTACACGGCAAGCCTGTTGTGAAAGAAGGCATGCTGCTGGGTATCGACATTGATAAGCATGTACGGTTGCACAACAAAGCTGCCGCAGGATTGATGGAAGGATAAACATTACTATGGGCATGGATTCTTTCTGGCTGCAAAACTCAAGAAAACTGGTCGACTGCGCAATGGGGCGCATACCGGCGCACTTGGTGATTCTTAACGCCAAATGGGTGTGCGTACAAACCGGTGAGATCATACCGGATACGGATGTCGCGATTCGCTCCAAGCACATCGCGTTCGTGGGTGAAAACGCCCGGCATACCATCGGGAATAAGACACTTGTCATTGATGCCAAAGGAGCTTTTCTTGTTCCCGGTTTGCTGGACGCGCATATGCATGTTGAATCCGGAATGGTGACTGTGACGGAGTTTGTGCGCGCGGTGATTCCTCACGGCACAACCGGGATGTTCATAGACCCGCACGAGATCGCGAATGTTTTCGGTTTACGCGGCGTGCGCCTGATGGTCGACGATGCGGCGTTGCAGCCAATTCATGTTTTTGTACAAATGCCTTCCTGTGTTCCCTCCGCACCGGGATTTGAAACACCGGGTGCGGTGCTGGGACCGAACGAGGTGACCGAAGCCATGACATGGCCGGGCATCATCGGTTTAGGTGAAATGATGGATTTCCCAGGGGTTTTCAATGGTGATGACAAGGTTCACGCTGAAATGGCAGCCACCCGTGCCGCGGGCAAGGTAATTGGCGGACATTACGCTTCTCCTGATTTGGGCAGGCCTTTCCATGGTTATGTTGCCGGTGGACCCCAGGATGATCACGAAGGCACCCGCCTTGAGGATGCGATTGCACGGGCGCGCCAGGGGATGAAAGTGATGCTGCGCTATGGCTCAGCGTGGCATGATGTGGCAGCCCAGGTGAAAGCTGTCACCGAGATGGGGCTATCCAGTCGCAATTTTCTGCTTTGCACTGATGACAGCCAGTCGGAAACTTTGATCACCGAAGGACACATGGATCGTGTGGTAAGGCACGCCATCGAGCAGGGGCTTGATCCTATGACAGCCATACAGATGGCGACCATCAACACGGCAGAACATTTCGGTGTTTCACGCGAGATCGGTTTAATTGCCCCGGGTCGATACAGCGATATGTTACTGGTGGACGATCTGCAAAATTTCCGTCCTAGAACAGTAATCGCTAAAGGCAAGATTGTTTACCAGGATGGTGAAATGCTCGTCGACCTGCCAGAGCGCGAATATCCTGAGTGGGTGACCAGTTCGGTGCATTTGCCGCGCAGGTTAACCGCTGATGACTTTAAACTGACCGCCGCCGGAACGAAAGTGACAGCGAACGTGATCGGCGTGATCGAAAACCAGGCGCCAACACGCCACCTGACATTTGAAATGGTCGTGGAAAATGGAGAAGTTCACCCGGATATAGAGCGTGATATTTCAAAAATCGCCCTGGTTGAACGCCATCGACCGACTGGAAGGGTACAGGTAGGGTTTGTGAACGGATTTGGATTCAATAAAGCCTGCGCTGTTGCCACAACCGTTGCCCACGACAGCCATCAAATGATCGTAGCGGGCACTGACGAGTCGCAAATGGCGATCGCTGCGAACCGCCTGGCTGAAATCGGGGGTGGTCAGGTGGTCGTCTGTGAGGGCAGGATTCTTGGCGAGATCAGACTGCCTATTGGCGGTCTCATGTCCACTCAGAATGCCCAAAAGGTTGCAGCTGAAGCTGCCGAATTACTCTACGGATTCCGGGAGTGCGGATGCCTGCTCAACAGTCCTAACATGACACTGAGTCTGCTTGGCCTGGTTGTGATACCTCAATTGAGGATCTCGGATCTGGGGTTGGTTGATGTGGACCGCTTCGATTTTATACCGGTCATAGAACCGTAATTCAGCTTTTTGATTCTACAAAGGCGCCATCATTATGGAGAAAAAACCAAAGAAGATCGTGGAACATCCCTTTGCACGGCTGCAGAATGAGCTTGATCGTCTCATCCGGGAGACCAAGCCGGGTGAGAAGCTGCTTTCAGAACCGCAATTGGCGAGGGAATTAGGCGTATCACGCGCAACTTTGCGGGAGGGAATGCGCACTTTTGAGGCGCAGGGACTGATCCGGCGGCGGCAGGGTGTTGGCACTTTCGTGGTGGGTGAAACCAGGGTGATCGATAGCGGATTGGAAGTGCTTGAGAGTATTGAAAGTCTTGCGAACCGGATCGAGCTGAGTGTTTCAATGGGCGCGCTTGAGGTGAGTGAAGTGACCGCCACAAACGAAGAAGCGGAAAACCTTCAGGTACCTGCAGGTTCAACCCTTGTAAAAGTTTCACGCATCATTTACACCGAACAGCGGCCGATCGCTTACCTTGTGGATATCCTTCCACCTGATATTTTGACAGAGAAGGACCTGTCTGAAGGTTTTACCGGGTCGGTGCTGGATTTTCTGCAAAAGAAGGGTGAGCCAAGGTTAAAGGAGTCATTCACGGATCTCAAGGCGGTGGCAGCCAAGCCAAAAATTGCAAAAATGCTGGAAGTACAGCGGGATGATGTTTTGCTGCTTTTCACCGCCCGTTTATTTGATATCGAAAACCGGGTGATCGACTATTCCTTGAGTTATTTTTTACCGGGTTATTTCCGGTTTCATGTGATCCGGCGGCTCGGCAATCTGCCAACCGGTAATTAATGTTCTGTGTAAGGAGGTAATCATCAACACCTGTCTTAGTAAGATCAGTCTTTGTTCTTCATTCGAGAAAAGGAGAAAAAATGAGAAGCTTTGCTGGACGGGATATCCTTTCACTAAAGGAATTTGAACGGGAAGAATTTTTCCATGTTTTTGAGGTGGCTGATGAGATGGCACCCGTTGCAAAATCGCGGCGCAACACCGATCTTCTGGCAGAGAAGACCCTGGTTACCGCTTTCTACCAACCCAGCACCCGCACCCGGTTGGCGCATGAAGCCGCGATGCACCGTCTCGGCGGTCACGTTACCGGGTTCTCAGATGCAAAAATGACTCGCGCCGGGGATTTTTACCAGGAGTCAATCAAGGACACCGTGAAAATGCTGGAGTATTACGGCGATGTGATCGTGATGCGTCATTTCCAGCAGGGCGCACCGCACGAAGCGGCTAAGTGGGCGTCGATACCTATCATCAATGGAGGCGACGGCTGGGGTGAACACCCCACCCAGATCCTCACCGATCTCTACACTGTCCTCACCGAAAAAGGCACCATTGATGGGTTGACCTGGCTGGCAGTTGGTGACATGCGGATGCGCACGATGCACTCGCTTGGGTATGCGCTCTCGCAATTTGACTGCCCGATTACCTTTGTTTCACCACCAGACATGGCGTTACTGCCGGAATTCAAGGAGGAGTTGAATCGCTTCAGCGTGAATTTTTCTGAAGCGGAACATGTTGAGCAGGCGATTGCCAATGCGGATGTGATTCTGGTGGAACCTGTGGTTCAACCGGATTATACAAAATCGCGCCAAGAGGCTGGAGAGCATGGGCAGACCCCTGATAATTACAAGATTACGAGGGAATTACTCGCTTCAAAAGCAAAACCGGATGCGATTCTGTTACACTCACTGCCGCGCATGGACGAGATTCCCACGGACGTGGACAGCACACGCTGGTCGCGTTATTGGCAGGAGGCGTTCAACGGCGTGGTCATGCGAATGGCGTTGCTAGCTCTTGTACTCGGAAAGATGGAATAAGGGTAAAATTGCCCTAAATTAAAAAACAGGAGGAGAAATGCAATCGTTTCTTCATGGACGGGATTTGATCGGAGACCTCGATTTTTCAAAGGAGGAGGTCGAAACAGTATTGGAAGTGGCGTTTGATCTCAAGCGCAAGCGTGCTTTGAATGAGTTGACGCCATATCTGCGTGATAAAGTACTGGCTATGCTCTTCTTCTTCAGCAGCACACGCACCCGGGGATCGTTTGAGGCTGGTATGGCTCACCTGGGTGGGCACGCTGCTTTCATTGAATCACGCACCACGCAGATCTCCCATGGTGATACTCCCAAGGAGATTGGTGAGATCTTTGGCCGTTATTTTGACGGTATTGCGATCCGCCATGTGGACTGGGGTGTGGGGAATGGCTATCTGAACGAAGTTGCCAAAGCTTCGCGCGTACCGGTGTTGAACATGCAATGCGATGTCTATCATCCTTTCCAGATCCTGGCTGACCTCATGACGATCATGGAGAAGAAGGGACGCGACCTGCGAAAAAAGAAGATGGTTGTGTCGTGGGCTTACGCGGCATCTTATCAAAAACCGATGTCAGTACCTCAGTCGCTTATTCTGCAAATGCCGCGCTTTGGCATGGATGTTGTGCTCGCCCACCCGCCGGAATTCAAACTGATGCCGGAGATCATGGACCAGGCTTACGAGCAGGCAAAGAAGTTCAACGTTGGCTTTGAAGTGGTCGATGACATGGACACAGCGTTTAAAGATGCGGATATAATATATGCCAAGTCCTGGGGCGCGATGGTCCACACACCTGATGTTGAGGAGGGCGCAAGGATCATCAAGAAATATGAGAGCTGGATCACCGATGATCGCAGGTTGAAGCTCGCCAAGCCTGATGCCATCTACATGCACCCGCTGCCGGCAGACCGGAATATTGAGGTGACGGACGCAGTAATTGATGGACCTCAATCTGTGGTTTATGATGAAGCAGAGAACCGAATGCATGTTCAGGAAGCCGTAATGGCTCTTACAATGAGTTAATAAAATTTATAAGAAAAGGATATTAGTAAAAATGACAAAGAAGTTGGCAGTAGTTGCAGTTGGTGGAAATTCACTCATTCTTGATCCTAAGAAGGTTACTGTTGAGGATCAGTACACGGCCGCCGCAGAAACCTCTAAACATATTGCAGACATGATTGAGGCGGGATGGGATGTCGCGATCGGACATGGCAATGGACCGCAGGTAGGATTCCTTCTGCGCCGTTCTGAGATTGCTCACAAGGTTGAGGGCATGCATGAGGTTCCTCTCGACACTTGCGGAGCCAATACACAGGGATCAATTGGTTACTGGCTTCAGCAGTCTTTGCAGAACGAATTGGTTCGCCGCGGCATTAATAAACCGGTTGCCACTGTTGTTACCCAGGTAAAGGTTTCCGCCGAAGATACCGCGTTCCAACACCCCACCAAGCCAATTGGTGGTTTCATGGAGGAGGAAGAAGCCAGGCAACGCAAAGAGGAACTTGGCTGGAATGTAGTCGAAGATTCCGGGCGCGGCTGGCGACGCGTGGTTGCCTCCCCCATACCAACGGAAGTAGTTGAGATTGAATCGGTTCGTGCATTGATCGCTGCAGGTGTTGTAGTTGTCACAGTGGGTGGTGGTGGAATTCCTGTAGTTGACAATGGTAAGGGTGGATGCGCAGGTGTAGCAGCAGTGATAGACAAAGATTACGCCTCGAGTCTGCTGGCTACCCTGATCAATGCTGATTTGTTTGTCATTTCCACCGCGGTTGAGAAAATCGCGATTAACTTTGGCAAGCCTGATCAGAAATGGCTCGATCGGATGACCCTGGCAGAAGCTAAAGCCTACCTTGCGGAAGGCATTCACTTTGCCAAAGGTTCCATGGCACCCAAGATCCAGGCGATTATCAACTTCCTGGAAGCCGGTGGCAAGGAAGCACTGGTCACCAATCCTGAAAACATTGGTCGCGCGTTGCGCGGTGATACCGGCACCCGTATCGTAAGGGAGTAGGTTGTAAGAGATAACAGCAAAAAGAGCCTTACCTGACGATTGTGTAAGGCTCTTTTTCATTTTTTTAAGATTAAAGTATCAGTTTAATGCGATTATTAACTGCTACTTCGTGTAAAATTAGATTAGAAAAACCCCCATAATTTTGAGATTTTTCGCAGGACGTTAAACTGTGAATTTTTTGTGTTGAAAGGAGGTGTAAGGAACCAGAAACCGGTTTGTGCATCAGTTATTCAGCATTTTAAGATTCATTCACTTGGAGGAGAAAGTATGTCTAATAAACGGATTTGGCTCGTTGTAAGTGTTATGTTAATCGCGGTTCTTGCACTCTCAGCCTGTGCGAAACCAACCGAGGCCCCTGTTGTTCCAGAACCTCCTGCTACCGAAGCTCCTGTTGAACCTGAAGCTCCGGCTGAAACAGAGGCTCCTGTGGCTACTGAAGCACCTGTTGAGCCTTTGACAATTGGTTTGTTGATGGTAGGTCCTGCAAATGATGCCGGCTGGAGCCAGGCGCATTTTGACAGCATGGCTTATGTCCAGGAAAAGATTCCCGGGACTGAACTGCTTTACCTTGAGAATGTCTACACCGGTTCCACCGCGCACACCCAGACACCCTCAGAACTCGCAGCAGATATGGTGTCAAAGGGAGCAAAGGTGATCATCTTTAACTCGGATGATCAGAAGGATCATGCGATCAAATTTGCCCAGGAAAACCCTGATGTGTTTGTGATTCATGCATCGGGCGACACCGCCTGGAAAGAGGGCAAGAATTACGTTGAACTTGCCAACATGAAGAACATTATGGGTCGGATGGAATACGGCAAGATGATCGCCGGTTGCGCCGCTGCAATTACTTCACAAACCGGTAAGATCGGTTTCCTTGGTCCATTGATCAATGATGAAACCCGCCGTTTTGCCGCTTCTTCGTACCTTGGCGCAAAATACTGCTGGGAAAACTACCTAGGCAAAGACCCTGCTGATCTTGAGTTCAAAGTAACCTGGATCGGCTTCTGGTTCAACATCCCGGGTGTCACACTTGACCCGACGCAGGTTGCGGATGATTTCTTCAACACCGGCTATGATGTGATCATCAGCTCCATCGATACCACCGAGGCGGTCACGGAAGCCAAAAAATTCTTCGCGGATGGCAAGCAGGTTTGGGCTGTCCCGTATGACTACGCCGGCGCTTGCGAAGGTGCTGATGATGTCTGCCTGGGCGTCGAATACTTCAACTGGGGTCCGTCATATGTTGAGGCGCTCAAATCTGCCATGGACGGTACATGGGAATCCAGCTTTGAGCTCGTAGGTCCTGATTGGGCTGACATTAACAATCCTGATACATCAGCAGTCGGCTTCAATAAAGGCGCGGCTCTCTCCGCAGAGAACTCAGCGTTCATCGACCAGTTCATCGCAGAATTGGGCGGTGGTTTGAACCTCTGGACAGGTCCCATCAACCTGCAGGATGGAACACCTTATCTTGCTGATGGTGAGGTTGGCACAGATCTTCAGGTCTGGTATCTGCCTCAACTGCTGGAAGGTATGGAAGGACAAAGCGAGTAAGTTGATTGATAAGCGTGGGGGAAGGTTTTTCCTTCCCCCACGCTTTTTCTTATAGAGGATGATGCGTGAAAATAACACTTCAGCATATCGATAAATCATTTGGTAAAGTTCACGCAAATGATGACATTAACTTAACGATTCCTTCCGGCACGATCCAGGGAATTCTTGGTGAAAATGGTGCAGGGAAGAGTACTTTGATGAAAATTCTCACGGGATATTACCAGGAAGACTCGGGTGATATCCTGTTGGATGATGAGAAGGTAAAAATCTCATCACCTGAGGACGCAGTACAAAGAGGGATTGGAATGCTGCACCAGGATCCGCTGGATTTTCCACCTATGAAGGTAATTGACAACTTCCTCCTTGGTTCAAAAGGCGGGTTGTTCCCCAGAAAAAAGGAAGTTGAGAAAGACATTCTCAGGCTTTCAAAAGAATTCGATTTTCAGATCGATCCGGATGCTTTTGTCGAGACGATGACCGTGGGGGAGCGCCAGCAGTTGGAGATTTTAAGACTCCTCTGGATGGGCGTAAAAGTGCTCATACTCGATGAGCCAACAACAGGCATATCCGCGAATCAAAAGGAGAAACTGTTTGCCACGCTGGTGAAACTAGCTGAGCAAGGGCTGACGGTGATCTTTGTTTCGCATAAACTTGAAGAAGTAGAACAGCTTTGCAACAGGGTGGCGGTGTTTCGCCAGGGCAGGCTTGTGGGAGAAGTTCAACCACCTTACGATACACAGCAGTTCGTTTATTTGATGTTTGGGAAGTCTGTAGAAATTGGTGAAAAAACCTCGTTTTGCAGGGATGATTCCTATATCAAACTTAAAAATATCGGGATTGAAGATTACCGTTTGCATTTAAAGGATATTAACCTTGAGATAAAAAGCGGCGAGGTGATCGGGCTTGCCGGAATGGAAGGCTCCGGACAACGGCTCTTCCTGCGCGCGCTGGCAGGTCTTAAACGTCCGGTAAGCGGTGACCTTTTCATAGATGATGTCAATTTTATTGGCAAGAATTACCTGGCCTTCCAGAAGGCAGGCGTGGCTTACCTGCCCGCTGCAAGACTGGAAGAAGGTCTCATACCCGGTATGACTTTAACTGAGCATTTTATTCTTTCAGAAGAACACCACGAGCTTTTTGTTGACCAAAAAACCGCAATGGAACTGACGGAAGAAAGGATCAGGGCTTTTTATATCAAGGGCACACCAGTCAGCCAGATCGAACAACTCTCCGGCGGTAATCAGCAGCGTGCTCTGCTTTCTTTGCTGCGCAATAACCTGCGCCTGGTATTGATGGAGCATCCAACACGCGGACTTGACATTGAATCTGCGATCTGGATCTGGTCCAAAATGAAGGAACGATGCAAAGATTGCGCATCAATTGTGTTTACATCTTCCGACCTGGATGAAATATTACAATACAGCGACCGCATTTTGGTTTTCTTTGGCGGTCTTGTCTCGCACCCGCTCGATGCAAAATCCAC
>JACDJA010003084.1_pt1 | contig 11122 bp, 12 predicted proteins | sample 7449241 | NCBI WGS metagenome assembly JACDJA01 (sample SAMN14253289, study PRJNA609438) | sludge metagenome | isolation source: initial anaerobic sludge | collected 2018-12-20 | reverse complement strand
CTACAAGACCTCCGACGCCGGCTACAAGGACGAGGACGGCTATGTCTTCGTGATGGGCCGCACCGACGACATCATCAATGTCGCGGGCCATCGGCTCTCCACTGGCGGCATGGAGGAGGTGCTGGCCTCGCATCCGGATGTCGCCGAATGCGCCGTGCTCGGCATCAAGGATTCGGTGAAGGGCGAGGTGCCGTGCGGCTTCCTGGTACTGAAGGCGGGTGTGACGCGCCCCGTCGCCGAGATCGAAAAGGAGATCGTTGCGCTGGTGCGCGAGAAGATCGGTCCCGTCGCGGCGTTCAAGCTCGCGATTACCGTGGCGCGGCTGCCGAAGACGCGCTCCGGCAAGATCCTGCGCGGCACCATCAAGAAGATCGCCGACGGCGAGCCGTGGACCATGCCCGCGACCATCGAGGACCCGATGGTGCTGGAGGAGATCAAGTCGGCGCTCAGTGGCCGAACCTGACAAGAGGAGTGTCCCATGAACGAGGATGTGTTCAACACCAGCATACGCAAGTTTCTCAAGCAGGTCGGCGTCACCTCGCAGCGCGAGATCGAGAAGGCTGTGCGCGATGCGGTTGATGCGGGCAGGCTGAGGGGTAATGAGAAACTGCCCGCCAAAATGGTGCTCACGGTCGGCGGTGTCGATCTGACGTTCACTGTCGATGGCGAGCTTGAGCTCGGGTAGCCGCAAGCAGCGGTCGCGCTGAATCTGAACGATTGCTGCGAAGTAGGTCTCTGGACGCGCGGCAATCACATTCGTCATCACCGGGCTTGACCCGGTGATCCGCGCCTTGCTTTTGCCGGTTGTTGAAGTCAAAGACGTGGATGGCCGGACGAGCCCGGCCATGGCGAGCTTGGAACGCTGATGCTGATAAATTTCCGGATACTGACAGTTGCCTCCGCCGTGTTGCTGGGTGGCTGCGCGCAATTCGAGCGCAACACCTCGCCGCAGGCCACGGTGGATGATGACGCCTATTGCCGTGCCAACGGCGGCGAGCCGGGATCGTCCGCCTATGTGGCCTGCCGCAAGGATCGCGACGTCCAGAGCAGCCGGGCGGCGGGCAGCAACTCGCGCATCGAGCGCTCTCACCGCAATCTGGCGGAAGACATGCTCAACAATCCGCGCTAAGGCTGGATTCTCGCGGCGAACGCCGCATCTTGTGAAGGACGTGTCATGGCGGTCAGGGACAGCAACGGAAACGAACTGAAGGACGGCGATAGCGTCGTCGTCATCAAGGACCTGAAGGTCAAGGGTTCGTCCAGCGGACTGAAGCGTGGCACCGTGGTGAAGAACATCCGTCTCACCGGCAATGAGGACGAGATCGAAGGCCGCACCGACAAGATCAAGGGCCTCGTCCTGCGCACGGAATTTCTCAAGAAGGCGTAGTGGTCTTTACGCTTGCGGATTTGAAGGCTGATGACCCCATGAAACTTGCTGCACGGTACACCATCGGTCTTGTAGTCATGGTCCTTGCGACGATGGCGCCGGTGCTCGACTCCGCCCGGACCGCGCCGGCACAGGGGCAGAGCACGGCCCCGGACATCCTGAGCAAGGATGCCGTGCTGCGCGATCCGGAGATTCCCGCGCTCGGCAATCCCAAGGGCGACATCACCATTGTCGAGTTCTTCGATTACCAGTGCCCCTACTGCAAGAAAATCTCGCCGGTGCTGGATCAGGTGCTGAAGGACGACGGCAATGTGCGGCTGGTGCTGAAGGACTGGCCGATCCTCGGCGATCCATCGGGCTATGCGGCGCGGCTGGTGCTGGCCGCGAAGTATCAGAACAAGTATGAGCTTGCGCACCGCGCGTTGATCGTCAAGGTCGGGCGGCTGACCGAAGCGGTGATCGACGAGACGCTGGCGCAGGCCGGGGTGGATGTGGCCAAGGCAAAGGCCGATCTCGCGGCCAACAAGTCGGCGATCGACGCGCTGCTCAGGCGCAACAGCGCGCAGGCGGAAGCCTTCGGCTTTCGCGGCACGCCTGTATTCATTGTCGGGACGTTCCGCATTCCTGGCGGACTGACGGCGGAGCAGTTCAAGCTCGCCATCGCCGACGCGCGGAAGGCGGCGAAGCAGGGCGGCGCAAAGGGGAAGTAGACCGGCTGAAGCCGTCTACTTGTCGAAACACTCGGCGACATATTGCGCCAGATCGCGCCGGGGGACTTTCGCGACCTTCGCGGCGTTGTTGCATTCGATCAGCTTCATCTGTTCGGCATGGCGCTTTTCGGCGGCCTCACGGAACTCGGGCGCGACGGTTTTGGGATCGACGATCTTGTCGGCGTGCGCAGGCGCTCCGCTCAGGGGCGCGGCGGCCAGAAGAGCAAGAAAAAGGGGCGTGACGCGATGGCGCATCACACCCCTTTACCATTCATCCGTGGATCAGGCTACGCGCCGTCCGGCGCATCCTCCAAAATGGTTACTCGTCCTCGGCCTTCTTGCCGCCGATGGTCTTGAGCTTGGCGAACACGGCGTCCACCTCGAGATCGTCGCGCTGCTTGTCGGACGCCGGCGAGCGCTCGTGCTCCTCCTCCTTGCGGGTGGTGTCCGAGGCCGGCAGCAGGGTGGCGCCGCCATACTGCTGGGCCGCCGGCTTTTCCTTGGCCGCGCGCTGCACCTCGAAATCGAGCTCGATCTGCGAGCACAGGCCGAGGGTGACCGGATCCATCGGCGTCAGGCCGGCCGCGTTCCAGTGGGTGCGCTCGCGGACGCTGGCGATGGTGGTCTTGGTGGTGCCGACCAGCCGCATGATCTGGCTGTCCTTCAGCTCGGGATGGCTGCGGACCAGCCACAGGATCGCGCTCGGGCGCTCGTGGCGGCGGGACACCGGGGTGTAGCGCGGGCCCTTTTTCTTCTTCGCTTCCGGCAGGATCACCTTGGATTCGCCGAGTTTGAGGCGATAGTCCGGATCGGCTTCGCCCTTCTCGATTTCCTCGCGGGTCAACTGGCCGGTGGAGATGGGGTCCATGCCCTTGATGCCCTGCGCGGCGTCGCCGTCGGCAATCGCGCGGATTTCGAGCGGGTGCATCTTGGTGAATTCGGCCACCTGGTCGAACGTCAGCGCGGTATTATCAACCAGCCAGACGGCCGTCGCCTTCGGCATCAGCGGTGCGTTGCTCATGGCAAATCTCCTTTAGGCTTCGCCCGCGAGAATTTTGGGGTAAAGCTGTCTGGTCATCGGGAATGACGGGAATTCGTCCCTATATAGTCCGCCAAGGGTGGCCCGTGCAATGGTTTGGATCGCCCTTGACAGAACCGGGACGGCGGCCCCAAGTCCTTTCCCGAAGCTCCCAAAACGCTTGATTCCGGCTGAAAAATGACCCCTGACGCTCAAAAACCGCAGCTCTCCGTCGTGCTTTGTTCCCCCCGGGGCTTTTGTGCCGGTGTGGTGCGGGCCATCGACACGGTGGAACGCGCCCTGAAGCTCTATGGCGCCCCGGTCTATGTCCGTCACGAAATCGTGCATAACCGCTATGTGGTGGAAAGCCTGCGCGAAAAAGGGGCCATTTTCGTTGCGGAATTGAACGAAATTCCGGAAACCGACGCGCCGGTTGTGTTTTCCGCCCATGGCGTGCCGAAGGCGATTCCGGCCGAGGCCGACAAGCGCAATTTCTTCACCCTGGACGCGACCTGCCCGCTGGTCACCAAGGTTCACCGCGAGGCGGCGATCCATTTCAAGCGCGGCCGGGAAATCATCCTGATCGGCCATGCGGGTCATCCTGAAGTGGTCGGCACCCTCGGCCAGTTGCCGAAGGGCGCGGTGGTGCTGATCGAGACCATGGACGCGGCGCGGACCTTCCAGCCGAAGGACGCCTCGAAGCTCGCCTTCGTCACCCAGACCACGCTGTCGATCGACGACACCAAGGAAATCGTCGCGGTGCTCAAGGAGCGCTTCCCGGATATCGACGGGCCGCACAAGGAAGATATCTGCTACGCCACCACCAACCGCCAGCTCGCGGTGAAGAAGGTCGCGCCGCAGGTCGAAGCCATGATCGTGGTCGGCTCGCCGAATTCGTCGAACTCGCAGCGCCTGCGCGAGGTCGCCGAGCGCGAAGGCTGCAAGGTCTCCGTGCTGGTGCAGCGCGCCTCCGAACTTGACTGGTCGAAGTTCAAGGGCATCAAGTCGCTCGGCATCACGGCGGGCGCGTCCGCGCCGGAAGTGATCGTCGAGGAAATCATGGACGCGTTCGCGGCCCACTATCATCTGAAGGTGGAAACCGTCTCCGCTGCGATGGAAAACGAATTCTTCCCGCTGCCGCGCCCGCTGCGGAACGACGCAGCGGAGTGATATTTTTATGGCGGTTTACACCGACGTCACCGCCGAAGAGCTTGCGGACTTTCTAACTCCCTACGGGATCGGCGAACTGCTCTCCTACAAGGGCATCGCCGAAGGCGTGGAAAATTCCAACTATCTGGTTCACACCAGCGGCGGCTCCTACATCCTGACGCTGTACGAAAAGCGCGTCGCGAAAGGCGACCTGCCGTTCTTTCTCGGGCTGATGGGGCATCTGGCGTCCCACAACATCACCTGTCCGCAACCGGTGCTGAACAAAAGCGGCGCGGCGCTTGGCACACTTGCCGGGCGTCCGGCTGCGATCATCACGTTCCTTGAAGGCATGTGGCCACGCCGCCCGAGTGCGATGCATTGCGCCGGCGTGGGCGCCGCGCTGGCGAAAATGCATCTGGCTGGCGCCGATTTCAAAATGTCGCGGCCCAATGCGCTGTCGGTGAAAGGCTGGCGGCCGCTGTTCGATCAGGCGGCAGATCGTGCCAACGATGTGCATCACGGCTTGCGCGCCTTGCTCGGTCACGAACTCGATCATCTCGAACAGCATTGGCCCAGCGATCTGCCCAAAGGCGTGATCCACGCCGACCTGTTCCCGGACAACGTGTTCTTTCTCGGCGACAAGCTGTCGGGCCTGATCGACTTCTATTTCGCCTGCAACGACATGCTCGCCTACGACGTCGCGATCTGTCTCAACGCCTGGTGCTTTGAGAGCGATCACGCCTTCAATGTCACCAAGGCACGTGCGTTCCTCAATGCCTATACCCGCGAACGCAAATTGACTGCTGCCGAGCAGGGCGCGCTGCCGCTGCTGGCGCGGGGCGCGGCGATGCGCTTTTTGCTGACGCGGCTGGTGGACTGGCTCAACGTGCCGCCCGGCGCGCTGGTGAAGCCGAAGGACCCGCTCGAATATGTCCGCAAGCTGCGCTTCCATCAGGGCGTCAAGAGCATGAGCGATTACGGCGTCGAACAGTCCGGGTTCGTGGCGTGAGCGGCGCAAAACTTCCGCATGTGACGATCTTCACCGACGGCGCCTGCTCCGGAAATCCGGGGCCGGGCGGCTGGGGCGCGATCCTGCGCTTCGGCGATGTCGAGAAGGAATTGAAGGGCGGCGAGAATCCGTCGACCAACAATCGCATGGAACTGATGGCGGCGATCTCGGCGCTCGAAGCGCTAAAGCGGCCCGCATCGGTCGATCTCACCACCGATAGCCAGTACGTCCGTCAGGGCATCACAAGCTGGATTCACAACTGGAAGCGGAATGGCTGGAAGACCGCCGACAAGAAGCCGGTGAAGAACGCCGATCTGTGGCAGCGGCTCGATACAGCGCTGAAAGAACATCAGGTGCGCTGGCACTGGATCAAGGGCCATGCCGGTCACGCCGAGAACGAGCGTGCTGATCAACTGGCGCGCGACGGGCTGGCGGAGAACAGGTAGCGCTCGTGAAGACCTGCGACGTCCGTCGCTTTTCCCTCTCCCCTTGTGGGAGAGGGTGCCCGAACGAAGTGAGGGCGGGTGAGGGGTTCTGATAACATCCGTTCGGAGGTTTCACCCCTCACCCGGCGCGATGCTCACTGCGTTCGCATCTTGCCACCCTCTCCCACAAGGGGAGAGGGGAAAAGGGTTTCAAAGCTGCGACAGCAGGGTGTCGCCGCCGGAGACTTCGACCTTGCCTGGCGCGGGTTCAAGATTGAAAATTTTCACCACGCCGTCGTCCACCAGCATCGAGTAACGCTTGGAGCGGATGCCGAGACCGTTCGCGGAGGCATCGAGCTCCATGCCGATGGCCTTGGCGAATTCGGCATTGCCGTCGGCGAGGAATACGCCCTCATCGCGCTGGTCGGTGTCGCGCTTCCATGCATTCATCACGAACGCATCGTTGACCGAGACGATGGCGATGGTGTCGACACCCTTGTCCTTGAGAGCGTAGGCGTTGAGGAAAATGCTGGGCATGTGCATCTTGTGGCAGGTGCCGGTATAGGCGCCCGGCACTGCGAACAGCGCAACCTTCTTGCCCTTGAAAATGTCGTCGGTGGTTTTGACCTGCGGGCCTTCCGCGGTCATGACGCGAAACTTGGCCTCGGGCAGCTTGTCGCCAACTTTGATGGTCATCGGGTCTCTCCGTGGGAATGATGCGCTGTCATAGCGCGCTTTTCCCGCGCCGGGGAGCACGTTTTACGGAGGGCAGCCGCGCAATGGTCCTGTTGCGCCGCAATGCCTTTCGCTATGGCAGCTTGGCGTTGACCTCGTATGCGCTGCCCGGTGCGGCAACCGTCAGCTTCAGCGCTGCGCCGTCGGCGCTCGCGCCGGGCGGCAAGCCATCGAGTTCAAACGTGAAGTGCCGGAGGCCCGGCTCGCGTTTGACAAGTTTCGGTACCGGCAGGGCCCAGTCCGGCGTCGGGCCTTCGACAAAAAGCTGAACGTCCTTTTCCTTTTCTTTTCCAGCGGGCGCCTTGTCGTCCTGCAGGGCGACATCGACATGCACCACATTGCCCTCACGACGGACATCGCGAACGGAAACCGGCGCGGTGTCGCCGATTTTCGCCGGTTTCGGCACGGTGTCGAGCGCGGCGGAAATCGCGCCGTCTTCGGTCGAGGCGACGCTGACAAAGGCAAGCTCCGCCTGCGCCTCGACCGGGATGCAGAGTTTTTCGCAGACCGCGTAGCTGATCGCGGCGCGCAGCGTCACCGGCTTGTCAGGACTCTTTGCGATGATCCGCAGCGGCAACACGACCTGATTTTTGTACCCGAACGAAATGCCGCCGGCGCCGTCGGGAAATTTCGTCGGCGTGGGCCAGAGGATTTTCACGGATTCGACATTGTCGGATTCTGAAAAATCGATCCGCGGCGGCACGCCGGAATCGCCCGGGGTGCGCCAGTAGGTCTTCCAGCCCGGCTGCAACTGAAAACCGATGCCGCCGAGCAGCATTCCGCCGCTGCGCGAACCGGCGATCAGTCGCACCGAGGAATAGGTGTCCTTGATCCATGGCGAGACGTCCTGCGCGCTCGCGCGCAGCGGCGCAAGGCAGGCGAGGGTCGCAAGGGCTGCGGTGGAAGCCGCGCGAACGGGAACCATCAGTGTCATGAAACGTCCTTACAAGGTGGTATCCCTGTGCACCATTGAATTGCCCGTGATCCAGTCTTTTTCGCGGCTAAACACGGCTGGTGGAGTGGATTTGACATTCGCGGCCCGCTGGCAGCGAGTCCTCAAAGCGGACATTCGCAAAGCGCGCCTGCTGAAACGGAACGCGAATGTTGGACGCGGACCACTCGCCCGATTGCCGCAGCGGGTTGATTGACAGAACCGGCACCCGATATCAGGATGGATGAACAGCATGAGAGTCGTTTGCGAATGAGCACCACGCGCAAGAAGACCGGAAAGCCTGCTGGCGGCCCCATCCTGGCCGAAGACGAGACGTCTGGCGCTGGTTATCTCGACGGTCAGTTGCTGATTGCCATGCCGGTGATGGACGATGAGCGCTTCGCGCGATCGGTGATCTACCTGTGCGCGCATTCCTCCGAAGGCGCCATGGGTATTATCGTCAACCGTCCTGCCGGCAGCATTGATTTCCCGCAACTGCTGGTGCAACTCGACATCATCAACAAGGCTGACCAGATCAAGCTGCCCGGCAGCGCCGAGGACATGAAGGTCCTGAAGGGCGGGCCGGTCGATACCGGCCGCGGCTTCGTGCTGCATTCAAGCGACTTTTTCATCAAGGATGCGACGCTGCCGATTGATGACGGCATCTGCCTCACAGCGACGCTCGATATCCTGAAAGCCATCGCCGCCGGGTCCGGCCCGAAGCATGCACTGCTGGCGCTGGGTTACGCCGGTTGGGCGCCGGGCCAGCTTGAGGATGAAATCCAGCACAATGGCTGGCTGCATTGCCCCGCCGATCCCGATCTGGTGTTCGGGATGGACGCCGAGGGCAAATACGAGCGCGCGCTGGAGAAGATCGGCATCGAACTGGCGATGCTCTCCAACGAAGCCGGGCACGCCTAAAATCGCTTCGCAATCATTCCGTTTGTCTCCGCGAAAGCGGGGACCCAGTTTCTTATGCATCTGGATTCCCGCTTGCGCGGGAATGAGCGAAGCGAGTGTGCACAACTGCGACCGTAGTTCACGCCGGTCCCGGGCCGGGAGCGGCGGCGGGCGCGGCGGCCGGTGTGGCAGGTTTCAGAAGATTGCGCGCACTTTGCCGCCGGTTGCGCGGCTGCGGCACCTTCTCGCCGGTGAGAAGACGGATGGTGGCGTCGGCGTCAATCGGCTCGCCGAACGCAAAGCCCTGCGCATACTCGCAGCCGAGCTGGAACAGCTCCACCGCGTCCGAATCCGTCTCCGCGCCTTCCGCCACGACGGCCATGTTGAGGTCGTGCGCCAGCGCGACAATGGATTTGAGCAGCACCGGCCGCGCGCCGCGGCTTGAGGTGCGCACGAAGGACTGGTCGATCTTGATGGTGTCGAACGGGAAGCGCTGCAGATAGGCCAGCGAGGAATGGCCGGTGCCGAAGTCGTCAAGCGACAGCCCGACACCAAGCTCCTTGATCCGGTGCAGCATCTGCGCCGCATGTTCCGGATTTTCCATCACCAGTGATTCCGTGAGCTCGAGCTTGAGCGAACCGCGTGCGACCGCCGAGCGCGACAGCACGCCGCGCACGTCATGGATCAGGTCGTGACGCAGCAACTGCCACGACGACACGTTGACGCTGGCGAAGATCGGTTCGCGCGAACGAACCGTGCGCTGCCAGACCGCAAGCTGCTTGGCGGTGGTGTCCATCACGAACAGGCCAAGCTCGACGATCAGGCCGATCTCTTCGGCGATGGAGATGAATTCCGACGGCGACATCCGGCCGAGCTTGGGGTGATCCCAGCGCGCCAGCGCCTCGAACCCCGCGATGGAGCGATCTTCCAGCCGCACGATGGGTTGATACAGGATGGTGATTTCCTCGCGCTCGATGGCGCGGCGCAGTTCGGCTTCCAGCGCAAGGCGGTCGGTCTTGCGGGCGCGCATCGCGGGCTTGTAGACGTCGATGCGGTCGCCGCCGATGCGCTTGGAGTGATACATCGCCAGTTCCGCATCCTTGATGATCTCGTCGGACAGCGGGTTCTGCGGATCGCTCAGGGCAAGGCCGATGGACGCGGTGAGGAATATCTCGCGGCCGTCGAAGGCGATCGGCGCACGGATGGTCTTGCGGATGGTTTCGGCGAAGGCGGTGATGCGCGCAGGTTCGTGCTCTGATGTGAGGATCAGGCCGAACTGGTCACCGGCGAGACGGGCCAGCGTGTCCTGCGGCTTGAGAATGCGGGCAAGACGCCGCGCCAGCGTCAGCAGGATCGAGTCCCCGACCGCGATGCCGACGGAATCGTTGACCTGCTTGAAGCGGTCGAGGTCGATCACCATCACGGTGGGACGCAGGTTCGGTGCCGTCTTCGCGAAGGCCGACAGGGCGCTGAGGCGGTCGATGAAAAGCTGGCGGTTCGGCAGGCCGGTCAGGTTGTCATGGACCGAGTCGTGCAGCAGCCGCTCTTCCGAATTCTTGGTTTCGGTCACGTCTGTGAGGGTGCCGACCACGCGGGAGACTTCGCCGTCGGAGCCGACCACGGGCCGCGCCTTCAGCGCGAACCACATGAAATGCCCGTCCGGCGTGCGCAGCCGGAAGTCCTGCACCAGACGGCCGCGGCGCTGATCGAGCACGCTGTCGAGCGCGGCGCGGAAACGATCCTGGTCGAGAGGATGCAAAACCTCTAGCCACTTCGCGGCGGGGCCTTCCAAGGTGCCGCGCTTGAGGCCGAGCAGGCCTTCGGTCTCGGGGCTAGTGAAGACCTTGTCGGCGGAAACGTCCCAGTCCCAGATCAGGTCGCCCGAGCCGGTCAGCGCCAGCGCGCGGCGCTCGACATCGGAGACGACACCGTTGGTCGCGCCGCCACCGGCGAAGGCGTGCTGCATCACCGTGAAGCCGATCAGCATCACGATCAGCACAAGGCCGCCGAGCAGGGCCGGGCCGACGATATCGTTGGTGACGCCGCCGGCGATGGTCATGCCTGCCGCGATAACCCAGACCACCAGCAGGAACCATGTCGGGATCAGCAGCACCGCGCGGTCGAAGCCATGCGTGGAGAGATAGACGATCAGTGCGAAGCCGAACACCGCGATGAGCGCCAGCGAGATGCGCGCGATGCCCGATGCGACAGCGGGATCGAACAGCGCGAGCGCGACCAGCGCGCCGAGGAACACCAGCCAGCCCATGGTGATGTGCGAATAGCGCACATGCCATCGCGACAGATTGAGATAAGCGAACAGGAACACCAGCAGCGTCGCCGCCAGCATCGCTTCGCCCGCCGCGCGCCAGACGCGCTCCGCGCCGGCGGACATGTCGAAGACCTTGCCCCAGAATCCGAAATCGACGCCGATGTAGACCAGCACCGCCCAGGCCAGCGCGGCGGCGGCGGGGAACATGATCGAGCCCTTGACCACGAACAGGATGGTCAGCACCAGCGCCAGCAGGCCGGAAATGCCGATGACGATGCCCTGATAAAGCGTGAACGAGTTGACCTTGTCCTTGTAGGCTTCCGGCTCCCACAGATAGAGCTGCGGCAATTTATCGGTGCGCAATTCCGCGACGAAGGTGATGACGGCGCCGGGATCGAGCGTGATGCGGAAGATATCCGCGGTCGCGCTCTCCTGCTTCTCGGGACGGTCGCCGGTCGATGGCGTGATCGAGGCGATGCGGGAGAGGCCGAGATCCGGACACAGAAGTCCTGAGGACACGTTGCGGTAATGCGGCACGACGATCAGGCGGTCGAGCTGGTCGTCGGTGTTGTTGGTAAGCGCGAACACG
>JACDJA010003083.1_pt1 | contig 11123 bp, 7 predicted proteins | sample 7449241 | NCBI WGS metagenome assembly JACDJA01 (sample SAMN14253289, study PRJNA609438) | sludge metagenome | isolation source: initial anaerobic sludge | collected 2018-12-20 | reverse complement strand
GACTGCGGCCCGCCGGTGGACAGGCTGATCTTGTGGGCAATGGAAATTCCGGGCGTGTACAGCAGATGCAGCCCGGCCCGCCGCATGCGCAGGAAGTAGTCCGTGTCTTCGAAATACACGAAGCAGTTCTCGTCAAAAAGTCCGATGCGCTCAAAGGTTGACGATGCGAACAACACGCAGCACCCCGGCGCGACAGGCGTCCAGCGCGGTTCGACATCAGCCGCGTCGTGCCGCTGGCCGACGCCGAGATGTTCGCCCTGAAAGCCCTTCCAGAACGTGAAACGGCCGCCGGCATACCAGTTGACCGCGGGATCGTCGGCGTAAACGATCCGCGGCGTGACCGCGTCCGCCCGATGGTTCTCACGCGCAGAGTGTAGCGCTTCGAACAGTTCGGGGCCGAACTCGGTGTCGTTGTTGATCAAGAGGATATCAGTCACACCCCGTGCAAGAAAGTGCCGAATGCCCTGGTTGCAGGCCGCCGCGTAGCCGATATTTTTTTCATTCCTGATCACGCTGATGCGCGAGTCCGCAGCCGCCGACAACACTTCCAGCGTGCTGTCCGTCGAGGCGTTGTCGATGACGAGCAATTCGAAGTCGCTGCATGTCTGCGCGAGGCAGCAGTCCAGGAAGGGCCGAATGAAATCCGCCGCGTTGAAGGTGACGGTCACAACGCCCAGACCGTGTCGGGGCGTTTTCCTTGAGGACGCCATCATCACCTCGTGCGCTCCCCTTCTCCACGGGGCGTGGCGATACAAAAGATTTCCTCACCCAGATCCGGCAGCAGTTTCAAAATGCCCGCTTCGAGAAGCTGGAAGACATAACCTGTGAGTTTCAAGAAGCGTCGCGCAGGCAAACGGGAAACTTCAATTTCCCGATTACCCGCGCGGGCCAGATAGCTGAAAAACCAGATGCCACGTGCCAATCGCACTTCCGTTCGGATGTTCTTTATCCGAAAACCGGCGTAACCCAGCGCCTGGCGCATCGAGTCTGGCGTAAACACGTTGAAATGCCGTGGAGGTTCCAGCCCTCGCCAAAACTCCCCAAAAAGGCGCGCACCCAGACTTGATGCATTGGGGGTAGTAAGCAGCACGCGTCCACCGGAGGCCAGCAGCTCCCGCAACTGACCGAACACGCCCACCGGATCGGGCAGATGCTCGATGACATGGTTCAGCACGATCACGTCAAATTTCCGCTGCGGCTCTTGAATCAGTCTCTCCAGCGATTCATAGACGGGAAAGCCATCCTGGGCCGCCAGGCGCGCCGCCGCTTTCAGATCCGGCTCGACACCGACGACATCCCACCCCGCCTTGCGCATGCGGCGCAAGAACTCCCCGCCACCGCAGCCGACATCCAGTATCCGTCCCGTTTCCGACGCCGGAATACGCATCATCTCGAGTTCGGCGGCATCTCCGACAGAGGGCATGCGAGATAGCAAGTGCGCCAGCATAGAAACATGATCGAGTGCCGGATAGCCCAGTCTTGCCGCAAGTGCCGCACCGACCGCCTGTTGCCACAAGCCAGGCGTTGCAGCAGGCTCGACCGCAGAATGCGTATAGTAATCAGCATAAAGCTCACCAACATTCAGTTCCCCTGGACGCGGATCGAGCCACAGGTGTCCGGTTTGGTTGTGCTGCCGATAACGCCATTGCCCCGGCGTACCGAAATAGGCATCACGGACACCGGCATACCGGACACTGCCCGGCTTCCCGTCGATCGGACATTCGGGTACGCCTACAAGCTGCATGATGGTGCCTTGAACCGATCGGGAAGGGAAGAGTTGCCCCCTGCCGGGGTATACCGTGTGTGGCCAGTGTGCATGGATACTTTCACGATTTTGCAGGAAAGTTGCCACGCCACTTCCGGTGGTCGAATATCAAGCCAGTCAGCGCGGCCGGCATCTTCCGCCAAGCCCATATCATCAATATCAGCAGATACGCGACGACCAACAGCGTCCATTCCGACCGGCCCGGGTGAGGTTGGATTGCCATCACAAACGCCGTTGCCTGCAGCAATACCGGTACAAACAAGGCATGGAGCATCTGACGCAATGTGCCGGTCAGCCCAGCCAGCAGCAGGAAATCCGCAGTTGCCCGCAATGAGAACGCGATCGCCGCCCCGGCCATGCCAACGGTGGTGAGCCCCCAATACAAGAGTCCAAAATACGGAAGCAACTCGCCCAGGTGACATTTCGCGACCAGGTCGGGGCGTCCGCGTGCCTGCAATTGCGCATAGGGGATGGTGGCAAGGCTATTGGCCCAAAACCCCAGCAGGATGATCTGCCCGATCGACGCTGATCGCGATGCGAACACCGGGTCGATCCACCATGTCAGAAATGGCTCCACGAAAAGAATCCCCACCGCTACCAGCACCGTCATCACGACCACCAGGACAGACATCGCCTCATGCGCAAGTCGCCTTTCCTCATCGCGAGATGACGCCGCGAAGCGCGGGAACAGCGCAGACGTGAGTGCACTGGCGAAAATAGTGCTGCGCTCCCCAAGCTGGAAAGGCACCGTGTAATAGGTCACTGCCTTGGCGCCTGCAACCGCACCGATGATGACCCGGTCAAGCACAACCATCATGGGCCCCACAAACGAGGTCACCGTTACCCAGCCGCCGAAGCGCAGCAACTGGGCCGCCTGCGACCGCGCAAAGGCAACGCGATGACCGTGGAACACATGCCGCCCGGAACGCTTCAGCAGCACAAGCAGCGTTAGCAAGCGAGCAAGCAACGCTGCGGGAATCAACGTACCCAGTTCGCCTCCCCACAGTACTGCTGCCGCAAGAGGCAATACCTGAAACAATGCGGCGCCGAATACAGAAATAGAGTTGAGTTCGAGGAACCGCTCGCGCCCCTGTAGCGCCCCACTCAATACACCGGAAATGGTGGCCATCGGCACGGCGAGCATCAGCCATGGCAAGGCCGCCTGGATCTCGCCCTGCAGCGCATCTTCCACCCTGAAGAAACCTGCAAAGAAATAGGTGGCGATCAGCCAGGCCAGCAGCCCTCCGACAACGCCGATGCCAAGATTGAGGACAAGCGCGGTCCAGAACGCCTGGGCGCGGGCTTCAGCCGTGCCACCGCGTAACGCCGCGATGCGCTGTGCGGTGGCACGCCCAAGCCCCAGGTCGAACAACCCGAAATAACCCAGCAGCAACCAGACGATCACCAGCACCCCGTAGCGAGCTTCGCCGATCAAATCAAGATATATCGGGATGGTGACGAGCGACACCACCAGCGGCACAAACTGTCCGACCAAGTTGTAGATAGTGTTGCGGCGTATGCTCATGGCATCCCCACGGGGAACTACGCTTGTTGCCCGCGCTGCCGGACCACCCTCGTCATTCCTGGCACACTCACACACCCACCCCGACAAGAATTCTGCGATGTTCCCAGGAAACTGCACCCAGCATGTCCCGCAGAAACTCCTCCTCTATCAGGTACGATTCCGCTTCATTGGCTGAAATGGTCGAGGCTCTGACGACAAGACCATAAGGGACCTTTCCACTCAGTCCATACCGCAGCCGTGCGAGGTGCTGTTCGAAATTCCCGCGCACCGCCGAGTCGCCGATCATCACCCAGTACGTGATCGGCTCCACCCTTGGGCCAAGGGTGGCGACCAGTTTCATCACTGGCAATCTGGCATCGCCAATGTCGATGAACCCCTTGGTCATGTTCCCGACTTCAAAACCCTGGGCCGGGTAGCACATCTCGGGACGGTGCACCTGCGTGGAATAGCTCTGGTCACCACCATAGGCAATCGACAGCATGACTCTCGCATTGGCGGCGTTGCGGTACGTCCTGGTTAGTGTCTGGCCGTAAATCTTGTCGAGCTGCGACTGGACGTCGGGGCTGATCACGAGCGAAGCAATCGTCTCTTCCTGTTTCCAGTCCCCAAACTGGGCGGGGATCATGGCATCGAGATCGACGACCGGCCCTTGTTCCGCCAGCTTCACGTTCGGCGTCAACGTAGCCGCAAGACCGACAGCGGCGAGCATGGCAGCGGCAATGAGAATCTGGCGAAGCGGGATTGCCTTCATGATTGACCTTGGACAGCTTGTCCGATCCTGCGGTCCAGCCAAGGGCATAAATCACCCGGCTGCTTTGTCCGATGCCACCCGATCCACAAACCGCAAATATTGAACCCGAATTTCCCATCAGGGAGGCACTGAACAATTCTGGTTTTGGCGTTCCGGTCTACGCCAGAGTCCAGTGAAGTCAAGCATCTGGACCCCGGCGTTCGCCGGGGTGACGGATAAATCAGTGCCTCCCGCGCACCTGTATGGCTTGGCAGGCGTACCGCTTGCGGCGCGAAACAGGCATTCCTGTTGCGAAAAACCGAACTCGGCCCGCAAGCGGATCTCCTACCGGCGAATGGGTAATCCCGCTTGAACACTGCGCACTCACTCCCTCGTCGTACCGCACAAGGCAAACATAAACCGATAATCCCGAAAGGCGGGGCTGGCCAGGGAAGCGCTGAATAATTCAACATCGTCGTTCCGGCGCACGCCGGAATCCGGTCAAATCAAGCAACTGGACCCCGGCATTCGCCGGGGTGACGAATTATTCAGTGCTTCCCTAGCGGATCTCGGTTGTCTGCCTGCGCCACGGCTTCACCACCCGCGTGAATCCTGCCCGGATCGCCGCAACTTTCTCTGCATCTTCCGGATCCTGGCCGGAAGCCTTGAACATACGCCGAACGGACACGTAAGCCAGCAACACAAGTCCGGCAACAATCCAGGCGATCAGCGCGACGAGGGCTTTGTGAAGGTTGGTTTTCCGCTCGGGCGGAACGGCAACGTCGACGACCTGAACCAGCGGCCCTTCGCGCAATTCGTCGAGTTTGGCGAGTTCAAGTTGCTTCGCCAGTTGCTCGAAGAGAACCTCGTGATATTTGAAGTCGCGATAGCGCTGGACATATTCGGCATTCGCCTCGCTCGGCTCCGCGTGTTCATATTTGGTCATCTGTGCGCGCAGGGCAGCCAGTTCTTCACGGGCGAGGCGGTAGTCCATGTTGTTTTCGGAAAGGTAACCGCGCATGCTGGCCAGTTGCAGCTCTTTGGCCATAACCTGGGCCTTGAGCGTGGCCAGCCCCTGCCCCAGTACAGCCGGGTTGAATTTCAGCGCCCCCTCGCTGATGCCTGATTTCCCAAGCGCCACCTCGGCCTTGACCAGACCTTCCTTGGCCTTGGCAAGTTCTTTTTCGAGAAATACCCGGCGTTCCTGCGCTTCGGTTATGGCCAGACGGTCGGACAGAACGGTAAGCTCATGCACATAAGCATTGGCCATGTCCGATGACAATTTCGGAATCTTTGAAATGACGGAGATGCTGATGATTCCATCCCTGCCCTGAACCACCCGCGTGACGCGTTGGAGGATGTCTCGCGCGTCTTCACGCGTCTTGACGTTCGGGTGCTTCATCAGGCTGAACCGCTCGATCAGACGGTCGGCAATGGTTCGGCTCTTCAGCAAGCCGATGTACATTGCCGCCTGCCCACCCGCAGAGGTGCCCCCTCCCCCCATGCCTGTCATGGCACTGAGCTGCGCCAGCGCTGCGGCAGCCATGCCCTGACTCTGTTGCTGCGGTGGAAGGATGGCCGTCGTCGCCTCGTAGTTGGGGGGGAATAGCCAGGACAGCCCCCATATCGCAAGGGCAAAAACAAGCGGTCCAAAAAAAAGCAGGCGGGCGTTTTCGGCCAGGGTTTGCAGAATGTCGAGCCAGCGAATGCCTTCCTCGTCCGCCTGGTCAAGATGGTTGTTCTCGGTCATGACGGACTCCTCACTCAAGCACTTTCCAGGCCGCGACACCCAGGCCGAGCTGGTAGAGCACCTGTGTCCAGTCCTTGAGACCCGTCACGAACTTGGTCCAGTTGGTGCGGCGATCGAGTTTGGCCGGCACGACTACGGTGTCGCCCGGCATCAGTTCAAGACTCTCGAAGCCGCCGATGGTGAACAGACCACCCACATCGCGCGCGGCCTTGACGCTGCCGTCGGCACGCAGCACGAAGGCATAGCGCAGCTCGGCATTGTCGTTCACACCGGCCGTCTCCAGCACGTCACCCACGGTCCGGCCCGACCGGTAGATGATTGCGTTTTCGTTGTACACCTCACCCACCGCAGTGACGAACCCCGGGCGGCTGGGGATGTGGATGGCGTCGCCATCTTCGAGCGGCAGCGCCGGCAATGCCTCGAGATCCACGCGGCTCGGCGGCAGTTCCAGGCTGACCCGGCCACTGCTTTTGAATGCCTTCATGCGTTCGAGTTGCTGTTGCTGCGCGAGAAGCTGGTCCTGTGCCTCCATCTTGGCGTTGGCATCGGACAATTGCTTGCCGATCTCGGCCTGCAACTGCGCTTCCAGCTTGCGGATCACGGTATCGAGATTCTGCTGCTGCTGGCGGCGTACCGATTCGCGGGTGAATTCCGTGCCGTAGAGATAGGCATTGGTGGTGACGCCGCCCAGGCGTGCCAGCAGTTGCGGCAGCGTTTCACCCACCTGCACCTGATAGATGCCGGGGGTGACGATTTCACCCTCCACCCGCACCAGCCGGGTCTGGCGGTCCTGCGGCACGCGCAGGTCGTTCTTCGACAGGATGGTAACGATGTCGCCGGGCTCCAGTTCGAGATTGTGCTGCGCATCGCCCTCGTTCACCGCACGCCCGAGGTTGAAGGGAATGAGCTTGGTGGTGAGGGTATCGCGATCCAGCCTCTCGATGACGGCGTATTCCCAGTTGACCTCGTCAAGCAGCTTGCGCACACCGAATTCGACGTCGGCAGCGCCGGTCTTTTCCGACAGCATGAGCCGGTTCTTGCGCTGGTAGTAGTCGGGCGTGATCAGGGCTTCGCGGTTCGGGATCAGGTCGCGCACGCGCATCCCCGGGCTATAGGGATAACGCAGCGGCTCGGCGACGTTGCCGCGCAGCGTCACCGCATTGGAAAACTGCGGACTGATTTCGAACAGGGTCAGGATGTCGCCGTCCCGCAGCGTGTGCTTGAGGCCCGCAGCGTCGAGCGCAAAATCCTCGACGCGGCGCGCGGTGGCAGTCGCCGGATCGATCCGCTCCAGCAGGGCCTTGCCGGACTTGGCCAGCACCGACAAGCCGCCGCCGAGGGCAAGGACTCCACCCACCGTATCGGCACTCTTCAGTTCATAGACCGCCGGCCGCTCGAATGCGCCCAGCACCGCCACGCGCGGGCCGACAGGCGGGATCACGATGACATCGCCGGGCAACAACGCGGCATCGCCGCTGCGATCGCCGCGTGCAATGAAGTCATAAAGGTCCAGGGTGCCGACGACACGACCGTCGCGCTTCAATTGGATGTTGCGCATGGAGCCCGTACTGCTCGGCCCGCCCACTTCGAACAAGGCGTTGATCAGCGTCGAAAGGCTGGAAACCGTGTAGGTTCCCGGCTGCAAGGCGTGGCCCACGACATAGATCTGGATGCTGCGCAGACGTCCTGGCGTGGCATTGAGTTCGAAGTTCTTGAACACGCGCCCGATCTTGCTGCGCAGGACGGACTCCAGATCGCCCGCGCGAACGCCCGTGAGATTGATTGCCCCGACCTTGGGGAGATGGACCTGGCCGTTTCGATCGATTACAAGACTCTTTCGGGTCTCGATGCTGCCCCATACCTGGAGTCGGATTTCGTCTCCCGGGCCGAGCACGTAGTCATTGGGAGCCGGCGCCTGCACGACCGGAACATAGCCTGCCGGTGCACTGAACAACTCCTGTCCATAGACGGGCAGCATGCGGCCCGTGGCCCGCTGCACGAAACGCTGGAAGTTGCTGGGCTGGGGTTCCACCCGCGGTCGCTCAACGCGTGGGGGCAGCGCATTTTCCGCGGGCGGCTGGACTGAGTACACCGGAACAGGCGTCGACGGGTCCATGCTGTCGCTGCCAAGGGACATACTGTTTCGCAACGCGAACGAAGACGGTTCGGAAGGCGCTGTCGGCGCCACGGCTGCGGACTGGGCATTCGTCGCCTGTGTGCCGCCCCACACGTCGGTGACGGTCTGTGCAGCGGCCCCGAAACTCGCGGCCCACAGGATCGCGGCCAGCGCGGCGCCACGTCGGTACAAGTATTTCATCATCTCCCCTACTGCCAAATCATGGTAAATCGGTTCGCACCTCGTCCCCAAATACCCGAGCAAAACCCACACGTTCCTACCCTGCAACGGACATGGAATGAACGTGGCATGTATCGGAAACCCCCGTTCCCGATTTCCCCCGGTGTAACGAATTATTCAGTACTTCCTCAGGTATCTACCGTTCACCTCAAGAACATTCGTTCCTGAAAATCCATTGGAACATCCGCACGCGACAAATCAGCGGGGCTTAGGTCGGGTTTCAACCCGACATGTCGGGCTGAAGCCCGATCTACGGGCCATTCGATAATCCGGGTTCATGCCGATATTCCGGCCGGCTGAATTCGTACAGCAAACCGATCCCGACCAGATTGCTGTCCAGTTTGCCATCCGGCGCGATGATACGGCCCGCTTCCAGACGAACGGCGAATTGCCGGTCGAGGCGCCAGCCCAGTCCAACCTGTGGCTGCAAGACAGCCCCGGCGCCGACGTCGACGCCACCGCCTCCCGCTGCGCCCACGGACAACTCGGCATTGGAACTCAAACGACCATCCGCACGCAAGGGCATTTCCCATCCGGCGCCGATCAGCCCGACGGCATAGCCACCGGCGCCGCCCGCAAAGGCGCCGTGGGCCTGTCCGGTGAGGTAGACGGAGGGTGTCAGGAATTTTTCGAGTTTGAGGCCAACGAGGCTCAGATCGCGCCCATTTCCGTCTTTGCGCGCTGCGTCGAGATTGGTGTGCACCACGCCGGCCAGGCGCCACTTGGCCAGACGCACGCTCGTGGTCCGCGCGTCCTCGCCGTGCCGGCCACTGCCCACATCCCCCAGGCGATAGCCGATGCCCAGATTGTAGAGCGTGCCGCTGAAGCTGCCGCCGCTTTCGATCCACCCCCCTTCCAGCGACAACTTGAGAGCCGGTGTCAGCTCATAATCCAGGCCCACACGCAGTTTGCCCACCACCCCCCCGCCGGTATCGACCAGGCCGCCACCGGCGCCCCCCACGGCGACGCTTCCCGTCAGATGCAGACGGTTCGCGAGCGGCAAGCGGTAACCGGCACCTGCCAGGAGTTCGGCGAAGCCATCCGATTCGCCCCCCATTGCACCGGCTGTCTCGATGAAAAAATACCGGCGGCTGTCCAGCAGCCGGCGATACTCGAAGCCGACCCGCCGCAGCGTGGCATCCATGCTGTCGCCCGCCGTGGTGCGCGCTTTGTTCGAGGGGCGATATTCACCCAGGTTGGCGGACCATTCCGATCGTTTCAGTCTGAGTCCGGCGAGGTCGCGCGCATGCACGGTCTTGCCCGCATCGCTGGCACGGGCGTAATGGATGTCGAAGGGAATGCCGAGCGTGAGATGGGCCTGGGTGCTGTCGATATCGCCATCCGGAAAGCGCACATGCGAGATGCCGGCGCCCAGCATCACACCGCCGATGTCGCGGCTGACGCTCAGGTGCGGCCGCAGCATGAGCCCACCGCCCTGCGGCGCCGATCCACCGCCACCGCCGCCGACGAAAAACCCGCCGTCGACCATCCAGCGCGAGGCAAAACGCCGGCCGGTGCCCAGGGTGAAGCCTCCGGTGAAAAAACCACCGCGCTCACCGTGCACCGCACCAAAACCGGATGCGCCGACATACCAGTCCGGATGCACGTTGACGAGATAATGCGCGCCCGCAAGCCCCATCGTTTCGGACGGCGAAAGATCCAGCACTTCGTAGCTCATGCGCACGAGAGCCGGCTTGCTACGCAGCGCGGGGGCTTCGCCCATCTCGGCAAACGCGGCACCACTCATCAGGAATACGGCGCCGGACACGACAACCCAGCGGACGAGCCGAGGCACGACTTGCATCAGCAGGCCGTGGCACGCTGTTGCTGGCCGATGTGTCCGAAACGTCGCTCGCGCCCAGCAAACCATGCGAACGCCTGCTCCATTGCGGCGGCGTCGAAATCGGGCCAGAGCGTGTCGGTGAAATACAACTCCGCATAGACACTCTGCCACAGCAGGAAATTGCTGATGCGCCGTTCACCGCCGGTACGAATCATCAGATCGGGATCGGGCGCATACGCCATCGACAGATAAGGCTTGAGATCGATCTCGCTCGGATCAGGCAGTTCATCGTCGCGGTCCGTAAAAGGCCATTGGCTTTTCAGCCACGCGGTGAATGCCTGCCGGATATCCCACTGGCCACCATAGTTGACGGCCACGGTAAGCGTCAGACGATCGCCCTCCGCGGTGCGTGCCTCGGCCGATGCGATCAATGCCTGCAAGCGTGGGGGGAATCGGCTGCGATCGCCGATGACGCGCAAGCGCACGCCATGCTTCCAGAGCTTGTTGATCTCGCCTTCCAGCGCGGTCGCGAAGAGCCCCATGAGATAGCCCACTTCGTCGTCGGGGCGATTCCAGTTTTCCGTGCTGAAGGCGAACAAGGTCAGGAAGCGAACCTCGCGCGCGAGACAGAACTTCACCACATCGCGCACCCGCCTCACGCCACGCGCGTGACCGGCCACCCGCGGCAGGAGCCGGGTCTTCGCCCAGCGTCCATTGCCATCCATGATCATGGCAACATGTTGCGGCTCCTGCAAAAGTCGTCTCCTCGAAACTACGGTACTTCTATTTTCTTCTCGTCTGCCTGCCCGCCATGGCCGGATTCGTCACGTCTCGTGGCTCCGCCACGCGGGATACGTACCGGTCGAATGGAAAGCCTGCCGGCCCGGAATGTCCCGCCAGACCGTACACGCACGTCGACGCGCGATCCGGAGTACCCTGCACCCAGCCCCGTTCTCGAACCGGAGTGGCAGTCCTCCTCTAGAGAACATGCCAAAAGGGTTCAAAAATACCATGAATCGCCACAGTGCGGGCAGGCCATTTCGCCGGGTCGATCCCCGCTGCGCGGGGCCCCTCGCCCTACGGCTCAATAACCCGCTCCGTGAGGCCCGTCCCAAAAATCGGTTCACGCGTCGCGGGCAGGCCATTTCGCCGGGTCGATCCCCGCTGCGCGGGGCCCCTCGCCCTACGGCTCAATAGCCTTACTCCCACTCGAT
>JACDJA010003082.1_pt1 | contig 11123 bp, 8 predicted proteins | sample 7449241 | NCBI WGS metagenome assembly JACDJA01 (sample SAMN14253289, study PRJNA609438) | sludge metagenome | isolation source: initial anaerobic sludge | collected 2018-12-20 | reverse complement strand
GTGGGCGCGGAGGGACTCGAACCCGCGACCTCACGGATGTGAACCGTGCGCTCTAACCAACTGAGCTACGCGCCCACGCAAGAACCTTAGTATATCATATGTGCGACAAATGCCAAGCCTGGAGGTAATATGAATCGTCGAGCACACAGTCGGAAAGCAGGTTTCGTCTTGCTCTTTTTCATTTTCAACCTGTCGGCCGTCCTAACCGGGTGTGCCAACAGCGGCGCGAGCACGCTGCCGTTTGTGGAAACTTTCGACGAGCCGGGCGACTGGGGCACGGGCGAAGATGCGTTCTCCATCGGCGCGGTAGTCGATGGCGTATACGATTTCACCGTTCTTGAAAACGACATCAGCCGCTGGGCATCCGCCGGCAAACAGTTTGGCGACGGCGTCTATGAGGTGGAAGCAACACCCGTAGAAGGGCCGCTGGATAACGGCTATGGGTTGCTCTTCCGCGCCGACGCTGAAGCAGGCAATTTCTACCTGTTCAAGATCTCATCCGACGGCTACGCATGGATCGGCCGCTATCAGGATGGCGCGGAAGCAGCTACGCTCGTCGGCGAGCACTGGTTTGAGGCGCCCGCCGTCTTGCGCGGGCTGGACGTGACGAACCGGCTACGGGTGCAGGCCGAAGCGGGAAATATGATCTTCTTCGTCAACGATCAGGAGGTCGGCCGTGTAACGGACAACACCTTCACGGTTGGCGACGTCGGCATCCTTGTGCAAACGCTCGGCGGCGGCGGCGTCAGGGTCTTGTTCGATAATTTGAGCGTCCGGCCGCTGCCTTGATAAACGCCTGCTTTCGCATATAAGCGCAATCGGTTAATTCTCACAATTTTTTACCTGTATGTGCTATCATGGAGCTATACCGGTTACCCACGCCGGGCCGTCGCCATGGCGACTACCCACGAAACACAGTCGACCGGCTGAGCTTGACGTTCGGGCACGAATCAGGAAGGGCGCGAACATGACGGGGGTAACTCACGTCCAGGCGCAAGAACTACCGGCCGAATCAGAAGCACTCAGGAGCAAGACATGCTGGAAGCCCAGGAAACGAAAAAACAACAAACTACCACCACGAACCCATTGATGATTAGCGCGGCCGATGTGCTGCGAGATTACGCGTTGGCTTTGCAAAGCCGCCAGGCCAGCGTCGTCGGCCGCCGCGAAGTGATGAACGGCCGGGCCAAGTTCGGCATTTTCGGCGATGGCAAGGAGATCGCCCAAATCGCGATGGCGAAAGTGTTCCGCAAAGGTGACTTTCGGGCCGGTTACTATCGCGATCAAACGTTCATGTTTGCCCTTGGAGCGACGACGATCCAGCAGTTTTTCGCCCAGCTATACGCTCACACCGATGCCGTCGCCGACCCGAACTCGGCCGGGCGACAAATGAACGCCCATTTCGCCACACGCCTGCTCAATGAAGACGGCTCATGGCGCGCGCAAACCTTGCAATACAATTCGTCGGCCGATCTGTCGCCAACGGCGGCGCAGATGCCTCGGCTGGTGGGGTTGGGTTACGCGTCGCGACTCTATCGCGAACTGGAAGAATTGCACCATATGACCCAATTCTCGCGCCGAGGGGACGAAGTCGCGTTTGGGACCATCGGCAACGCCTCCACCGCCGAAGGGCATTTCTGGGAAGCCGTCAACGCCATCGGCGTGCTCCAGGCTCCGATCATCATCTCCATCTGGGACGATGAGTTCGGCATCTCTGTCCCCAACGAATATCAGATAACCAAGGGCAATCTCTCTGAAGTACTCGAAGGATTCCGTCGGCGGCCGGGAGCGCCGGGCGGCTATGAAATTTTTACGGTCAAGGGTTGGGACTATCCATCACTGCTGGAGACCTATACACGCGCCGCCGATCTGGCTCGTGGCGAGCACGTCCCCGTCATCATTCACGTCACGGAATTGACGCAGCCGCTTGGCCACTCCACGTCGGGCAGCCAGGAACGCTACAAGACCACCGAGCGACTGGCGTGGGAGCGAGAGTACGACTGCTTGCGCAAAATGCGCGAGTGGATTCTCGACCAGCGCATCGCCCCTCCGGGCGAACTGGATAATCTGGAGCGCAACGCAGAGAAAGTCGTCGAGAACTTTCGCGCCAAAGCCTGGCAGGCATTTTCGCGGCCGATCCACGACGAACGCCTCCAGGCGGCCGAACTCATGGAACAGATCGAGAGCGCGTCCCCCCATGCCGAGGCGGTCGGCGCCGTTCGTCGCAACCTGCTGAAGAAAGAATCTCCACTGCGTCGCGACGTTCTGTCAGCAGTGCGCGAGGTGGTTGTCATCACACGCCACGAGGCGCGCGACAAAGACACGCCGATTGCCCGGCTACTCGACTGGAAACGAGAGCAGGATGCCGCCAACCGCGAGCGCTATAGCTCCCACCTGTACAGTCGCTCGGCCGAATCGGCGCTTCACGTCGATGAGGTAAAACCCGTCTACAATCCGAACTCGGCGCTTGTTCCGGGATCACAGATACTCAACGCAGCCTTTGACGCCATGCTGGCGCGTGATCCACGCGTGGTGGCGTTTGGCGAAGACGTGGGGTTGCTCGGCGGAGTCAACCAGACGTGGGCCGGCCTCCAGGCTAAATATGGTCTGTTGCGCGTTGCCGACACCGGGATTCGCGAGGCGACCATCGCCGGTCAGGCGATCGGTCTGGCGCTGCGCGGTCTGCGCCCCATCGCCGAAATTCAATACCTCGACTACCTGCTCTACGCGCTGGAAATTCTCTCCGACGATCTTGCCTCCCTTCATTGGCGAACGCGCGGCGGGCAGAAAGCGCCGGTCATCGTCAGCACGCGCGGCCACCGGCTGGAGGGCATCTGGCACGCCGGATCGCCAATGGGGGCGGTCGTCAATCTGCTGCGCGGCATGCATGTTTGTGTCCCGCGCGATATGACGCAGGCAGCCGGCTTCTACAACACGCTGCTTCTGGGCGACGAGCCGGGGCTTGTCGTTGAGGTGCTCAATGGGTATCGCCTGAAGGAGCGCATGCCCGCCAACATCGGGGATATTACCGTTCCGCTGGGCGTTCCTGAGACCTTGCGCCATGGTGATGACATCACATTGGTGACTTATGGCGCCTCCTGTCGCATCGCAATCGACGCGGCCGAGGCGCTTGGCGATGTGGGCATCAGTGTGGAGGTCATCGACGTGCAAACGCTGCTCCCGTTCGACCGACACGGCGCGATCCTGGAGTCTCTGAAGAAAACGAACCGTGTCGTCTTCCTGGACGAAGATATGCCCGGTGGGGCAACGTCCTACATGCTGCGCGAGGTGCTCGAAGTACAGGGCGGTTTCCAATGGCTCGACAGCGAGCCTCGGACAATTCCTGCCCGCTCCCATCGGCCGGCCTATGGATCGGACGGAGCGTATTTCTCGAAGCCGAACGTTGAAGATGTATTCGCAGTTCTCTACGACATGATGAACGAGGCCAACCCGGCTCGTTTTCCGCGCTTTCTCGCGGATGAATAGCCGGCCGTTGCGCGGTTGATTGACCATCAGAACGGTCACGAAGGGAGTTATATATATGGCATCCACGGTAATGCTGCCGGAGATGGGCGAAGGCGTCATCGAAGGAACATTGGCGCGCTGGTTGGTGAAAGAGGGCGATCGGATTGAACAGTACGCACCGATCGCGGAAGTTGAAACGGACAAGGTAACAACCGAGACAACGAGTGCTTCGGCGGGCGTGATCCTTAAGTTGTGTGTGAATGAGGGTGAAACAGTCCCGGTCGGCACAGTGTTGGCCTATGTCGGCGAACCGGGGGAGCATATCTCCGGCAATGGCGATGAAAACATAGCGACCGAACCCACCAATGGAACCGCGCCGGTCACCACGCCACACACCGCCGAAAACAAGGCAGGCACACCCGAGCCGCCAGGCAACTACACAGGGCGCATCAGTCCGGTGGTTGGGCGCATGGCCGCCGAGCACGACATCGACCTTGGCCAAATCGTCGGAACGGGTCGCGACGGACGCATCACAAAAGAGGATGTGCAAGCCTACATCGCGATGCGAGAGCAGGCAACCGAGCGTCCGCGACCGAAAGCCGAGCCGGATCGAGCCGAGCAACCGGCAACGGCGCAGCCCGCATCCCCCCGCCCGGCTCCGGTCATCGAAAAGCCGGAGACGAGGCCGGCCCCCGCGCCCGCGACTGAGGGAGCATACGACCTGCTGCCCCTCACCGGCATCCGCCGGTCTATCGCCGAACACATGGTGCGCAGCAAGCAGACCAGCCCCCACGTGACGACGGTCTTCGAGTTCGACTTCTCGGCCGTTGCCGCCCATCGCAAGGCCAACAAGGATGCCTTCGCCCGTGACGGCGTAAGGCTGACGTTTACGGCTTATATCGTCGCGGCAACGATACAGGCGCTCAAGACCTACCCCATGGTCAACAGCAGTTGGTCGGACGAAGGGATCTTGCTCAAGCGGGAAATCAACATCGGCATGGCAACAGCAATCGACGACGGGTTGATCGTGCCGGTCATTAAGCACGCCGACGGGCTAAATCTGCTCGGCCTGGCGCGAACCATCAACGATCTGGCCGACCGCGCCCGGAATAAACAACTCAAACCCGACGAGGTGCGCGGCGGCACGTTCTCGCTCACCAACCACGGCACAACAGGCAGCCTGTTCGCAACCCCGATCATTAACCAGCCGCAGTGCGGCATCCTCGGGATCGGAGCTATCGAAAAACGCGTCAAGGTCATCGACGACGCTATCGCCATCCGGCCGCTGGCGTTCGTCAGCTTCACGTTTGACCACCGCATTCTCGATGGCGCGGCGGCCGATAATTTCGTCGTCGCGATCAAGGGGCAAATTGAGGGATGGCGATAGGTCGCCCCGGGTATGCGAACTACAATAACGGCTGACTAGCCGTCGCCTCGCGCCGCCCGCCAGCGCTCTTGCAACCGTTCCGGCACGCGCACCGCGCGCAATGTCCTGAGGTTGGCGAAGTATCCGCTCTGGCGGGCGGTCGCGCATATCCCTTCCTCAACGACGATCTCGGCCGCCAGCGTCCAGCGCGTGCGCGAGAGATCATCCACCCACATGCGGCCGGCGACATTGTCGCTGATGCGCACCGGCCGGCGGTAATCGATCTCGCTATGAGTCAGAATCGGGCTAATGCCGGTGGCCAGAATCTCGTCGATGGGCAGCACGTCGACGAGAAGCTCGGAGCGCAGATCCTCCAGCCAACGAAAGTAAACGATGTTGTGCACGATGTTGGCGAAGTCGATGTCATAGGTGCGAACCACAATTGAGCGCTCGACCAACAGCCCCTTTGTTGAATCCTGCATAGCTATCGTCGCCTTACCCAAATCGCCTGACGAGAAAATCAACCACCACGCGATCGATTGAATCGCCCGTGCCGTCCCAACGCTCTTCCAAATTCTCGCTACCGACCAGCGCTCGCAATGCATTGCGGGTTGCCTCATCAAACTCGCCGTGCAATGGGCCGTCGTAATGTCCCGTCTGTCGCATGATTTTCTGGAGCGTCTCGGCCACATCGCCCAACGGAATCAGATCGGCCAGGTCAACCTCGCCAAAATACAGATGGTGCATGGTCACCAGTTCGGCCAATTTGTCGATCGGCTCGGGATGATCGTCCACGCGTAAATCCAGATAGCGATCATTGTTGCCGCCGTACCCGCCGTTGTGACGCACGACGAGCACCCCGGCAGCCTGCCGGCCCCGGCTGTCGCCTCCCGCCGCCTGCCCGGCGGCCAGCGCGCCCACAAGCCAATCGGCCAGCTCACCCGCGCCGCGCCGCGCTTCCTCAAAGGCCGTGGCCATCGCCTCGACCGTTCCAGGCACCAGAATATTGCCCTGACAGGCGAATCCCTCACCGACGATGTGGCCGGCCCAATCGTAGCAACCTTCGCCGGTGAACGAGGCCGCGCGGCCCTGTTTATCGACCATGCCTACCTGGCGTTGGGCACGATGCTCATCGGCCGCCGTCAACTGCTCGATCGCTTCGGCCGCGCTTCGGTCAGCTGCCATGAGGTCAAGCCCCTCAAACCCATAGGCGACGTTGGCGAAGGATTGCGTAGCAACCGCCCCCGCACCTGCCCTGGCCCAGGAAACGACGGCCGCGCAGGCCAGAAACTTCGATTGCACAGCCACACCCCACTCTTTGCGACGGGGATCGTAGGCGACAATAGAAAATGTCGCAATAGGCAGGCGTGGAAAAGACATCAGAACTCCTCCGCCGTGCGGTTGGGCGGCAGGAGCGCCACCGCCAAGACGTCGTCGATACGCTCGACGAGCACGAATTCAATATCCTGTCGCAGGTGCTTGGGTATCTCCATCATGTCCCGCTCGTTCTTGCGCGGCAGGATAAAAGTGCGAATACCCGCACGCCGGGCAGCCAGTGCCTTTTCACGCACGCCGCCGACGGGCAGAACGCGTCCCCGCAACGTGATCTCGCCGGTCATGGCTACGTCGCGGCGGATCGGCCGCTCTGTAAAGGCCGAGATCAGGGCGATCGCCAGCGTTGCCCCGGCCGAGGGGCCGTCCTTGGGCACAGCGCCTTCGGGCAGATGGATATGGATATCCTGATGCTCGAACCGCTCCGGCGCAATGCCCAACGCCTTCACCTGACTACGAGTATAGGTCAGCGCAGCCTGAGCGCTTTCGCGCATCACGTCGCCCAACTGCCCGGTGAGGATCAGGTTACCCTTGCCGGGCATCAGATTGACCTCGATGATCATCAGTTCGCCACCACTGGCTGTCCACGCCGCCCCCGTGGCCACGCCCACCTCGTCCGTGTCGGGACGAATGTCCTCCGCAAAGCGAGGCGGCCCCAACAATTCACGGACCTTGTCGGGCGAGATCTGTCGCGTATACCGCTTCCCTTCGGCGACCTGACGGGCAATCTTGCGGGCCACGTTAGCGACTTCACGCTCCAGATTGCGCACCCCCGCCTCGCGCGTATATTCGCGCACCATGGCCTTGAGCGCCTCATCTTCAAAGTGGATGTGCTTCCCTGCCAATCCATGTTGCTCCAGTTGGCGGGGAATCAGAAACTGCTTCAGGATGCCGAGCTTTTCTTCCTCCAGATAGCTGGAGAATTCGATCACTTCCATGCGATCCTGAAGGGCATGGGGGATGGCGTCCAGATAGTTGGCCGTGGTCACGAACAGGACGCGCGACAGGTCATACTCAAGTCCCAGGTAATGATCGACAAAACTGTTGTTCTGCTCCGGGTCAAGCACCTCCAGCAAGGCGGCCGAAGGATCGCCGCGAAAATCGGCGCCCAGCTTGTCGACCTCATCGAGCATAAAGAGCGGATTGCGCGTGCCCACCCGACGCATGGCCTGAATGATGCGGCCGGGCATCGCGCCGATGTAGGTTCGGCGGTGGCCGCGTATTTCTGCCTCATCGCGTACGCCGCCGAGACTGATGCGAACAAACTCGCGGCCGAGCGCGCCGGCAATCGATCGTCCCAGCGACGTCTTGCCCGTGCCCGGCGGGCCGACAAAGCACAGGATGGGGCTGCGCATGTTGTCCGGAGCGATACGGCGTACGGCAATGTACTCTAGGATGCGGTCCTTGACCCGTTCCAGACCATAATGATCAGCGTCGAGAACCGCGGCCGCGTTGCGCACATCCAGGTTATCGGCCGACTCTTCCACCCAGGGCAAATCCAGTATCCAGTCAATGTACGTGCGGATGATGCCAATTTCCGGCGACATAGGCGGCATGGCATTCAGCCGGGACAGCTCTTTCTCCGTCTTGGCTCGCACACCTTCCGGCAGGTTTTTCTTTTCCACGGCCTCGCGCAACTCGCTGAGTTCCTGGCCGAAAACGTCGATCTCGCCCAATTCGCCCTGGATGATCCGCATCTGTTCGCGCAGGAAATGTTCCCGATGGGAGCGATCGACTTCCTGCTGTACCTGACTCTGGATTTCATCTTCCAGTTCCAGCACGTCGAGTTCCTTCGCCAGCAAGACGCTAATCGTCTGAAGTCGCTCGTGCGGGTTGAGGATTTCCAGAATCTCCTGCCGTGTGGCGACCGGCACCGGCAAGGTCGAGGCAATAAAGTCGGCCAGCCAACCCGGCTCATTCAGGTTAAGGGCGTAAGTGTAAGCCTCTTCGGGCAGGTTGTGATTGAGGCCGACGACCTTCTCGAACAACGCCAACACCGCGCGCATCAGCGCCTCGGTATTTGGCCGCCAATCCTCTACTTCCTCTATCAGCCGCGCCCGCACTCTGATGTAAGGTACCCACTGCGTGAACTGGAGGATCTCGACCCGCCGCCGGCCCTGAGCCAGAACGCTCGTCGTCTCATCGGGCATGCGCAACACCCGGCCGATGCTGGCCTCCGTGCCGATCGCGAACAATTCCTCCGCTTCCGGATCAAGCGCGTTATTATCCCGCTGGGCGGCGACTATCAAATTCTCGCGGTTGGTATTGGCGGCATTGATCGCAGCCAGAGACCGTTCGCGGCCAATGAACAGCGGCATGACCATCTGCGGAAAGAGAACCACATCTCGCAGGGCAAGAAACGGGCACTCAATGATCCCGTTCCGATCCTGTGTAATGGGTTGATCAAACAGATCATCGCCGAGTTCGGGAAAAAGCTCGGGAAAATCGGGAAATTGGTTGAAGTCGAAGTCATCCATAACTTATCCGGCGGATTGTAGAGTGTCCCAATGATTTAGCAAATCGCCAATGACGACAATGGAGCCGGTAGCGACAACCATGTCCCCCGGCTCGGCCAGCACGAGTGCAGTCGTCATCGCCTCGGAGACGGAGTGGGTGACACGCGCCGACCGTCCCCGCTCCAGAGCCATCTCCGCTAGCCGCTCCGGCGTGGCCGATCGGGGATGATTGGACGTTGTGACAACCACTTCGTCCGCTAAAGGCAGCAACCGATCCATCATCCCGGCCACGTTCTTGTCTTCCGGCGCGCCAAAGACCAGAATGAGGCGTCGATAATGATAGTCGTCGGAAAGCGCCCGCACCAGTTGAGCGGCCGAATCATCATTATGAGCGCAATCGACCAGAACGGCCGGCCGGCCGTTGCCCTCTCGTAGCAGTTGCAGCCGGCCATCCCACTGCACGGTCGCCAGGCCGGCGATCAGCGCCGCCAGGTTTAGCGCGGGAAAACGCCCGCGCACACGATCCAGCGCGGCCAGGGCGACGGCGGCGTTGCCCAATTGATGTTCGCCCGACAGGACAAGCGGAAACTCTGTGGCCGGGGGGATGAACTCCGGATCGGGACCGGCCATCACTTTTAGCCGCCGGACCACGTGGGAGTTGTCCACCCCGCGAACGCCCTCATAAATCCAGTCGCGCCCCATCACAATCAGAGGCGCGGAGCGCTCGGCGGCGATATGCTCGATCGTTTCCAGCGCTTCAGTCTGCTGGATAGCCGTGACAACGGGGATGCCCGGTTTAATGATCCCACCCTTCTCAAAGGCAATCTGCGCCAGCGTGTCGCCCAGTAATTGGGTGTGATCGAGGCTGAGCGTCGTGATAACCGACACCTCGGGTGTAAGGACGTTCGTGGCATCGAGGCGCCCTCCCAGCCCCACCTCGACGACAGCGATCTCGACACCTGCCTGGGCGAAATGCAAAAAACCGAGCGCGGTGACGATCTCAAACCAGGTGATGCCTGGAGTCTGGTCGAGCACACCGCGCACGCGCGCCATGTGGGCGACAAAATCCGCCTCGGGGATGCGGCCGTCGGGGTCCTGCGGCGTGAGCACTCGAATGCGCTCACGGAATTCGCGGAGATGAGGAGAGGTGTACAGCCCAACGCGCAGGCCCGCGGCGCGCAGGCAAGCGGCGCACATGGCAGCAACAGACCCCTTGCCCTTGGTGCCGGCGATGTGGATAGATGGGTAGCGATCCTGTGGCGCGCCCAGGAGCGCGAGGAGATGACGCGGCCGATCGGCGTCGATCTTGCTAGCCTGGTATCGGTCCAGTACTTTATGTTCAAAGTTGATGAAACTATAGAGAAAATCAAGGGCCTGCTGATAGGAATCCATGAACCAAATTGTAGCCTATCCATCCCATGGAAACAGCGATCAGCGCTTTGACAAGCCCCTTTTGGACGGCTACACTCGCTCGAATCAAGGAGCTATCCATGACTACTCTTGCGACAATTCACGGCGCGCTATCAAATACGGCCTGGATTTTCTTTTTGGCGCTCGGTTTGTGGGGCTTGTTCCGCGCGATTCGCGGCCGGTCGGTCGACGGCAGTTACCTGGGCGCGGCTTTCATCGGGCAGCTCATCTTTGTGGCACAAGCCGTGTTGGGCGTAATCCTCTGGATCGGCGGGGGCAGCGTCTCGATGCAGCGGTCAGGCATCCACTTGCTCTACGGCGTGTTCGCCCTTGTCTTTCTCCCCTTTATCTACCTGTCCGTGTTACGTGGAGATGACACCAATCGGGCACAATGGGTGCTCGCTTTTACAACGCTTTTTCTTTTCGGCATTGCCCTGCGTTCCATCTCCACCGCTATATAAACAAACCATCCGTCAAGCGCTCTCAACCGGTTCCAGCGTGGGTTTGGCCGACGCAACGGGCACAGCACCCGATTCTTCGGGGTGATCGTCACGCGCCTGCTCGATGTTCATGAGCGATGGCATAAAGAGGCAGGATACCGCCAATAACAACGTCACTATTCCGCCGATAACAAACCAGGCGCGCACGCCGATGCTTTCCGCCAATGGCCCGGCAAGCGCCAGCCCGAGGGGCATCATGGCTGCCGATGCGCTCCCCATGAGCGTGAACACTCGCCCTTGCATGCCGGGAGCAACATTGGCTTGAAAAATCGCCATAATCGGGCCGTTGGCGAGCGAACTCGTAACGCCGCCCAGCAGCATACCCAGCACAGCGATGGGGAACATGCCGGCAGGCGTCAACCCCACCAGAAGGATGCCGAAACCTATCCCAATGACGCCAACCAGAGACGTCATGATTCGACGCCTGAACCCACCCCACACGCCAAGCAGGATACCGCCCAACAGGACGCCGATCCCGAATCCCGCCTCCAGCGCCCCGAGATGCCAGGCGGTGCCCTTAAAATACTCCGTCACCAAGAGCGGCATGAAGCTGGTCGTGGGGCTGAGAACCAAATTGATCAACATCGCCACCAG
>JACDJA010003081.1_pt1 | contig 11123 bp, 3 predicted proteins | sample 7449241 | NCBI WGS metagenome assembly JACDJA01 (sample SAMN14253289, study PRJNA609438) | sludge metagenome | isolation source: initial anaerobic sludge | collected 2018-12-20 | reverse complement strand
GCGCCTTCACCTCACCTGAGGGCACCATGAACGGTCCGGAATAAAGCTGCGATGATTCACCGGGCTCACTCCCATCCAGCGTATAACGTATCTCCAGGTCTTTGTTGAGATTGCCGGTGGCATCGATGCCATGCGATTTCCAGCTGAACGCATCGGCTTTGGGAGCCAGGGTAACCATGCCCGCGGCATCGCGGGTGATGCTGATTTGGGGAGGCCGTGTTTTATAAAAGTGAGCCGACACCTGGGACAAGGTAGGATTTAGGCGTGACTTCAACACCCGGATTCTGAAATCGTCGCTGGTTACTGCGGGAAAGCGCAATATTTTTTTGTAGCCTATGGTAGTGCCCGTGGCCACCTGCTGCCAGCTGCCGTCGATCCTGGCATCCAGGGCATGTTCCTCCACCCTCTGGCCTTGTGTGGCGATGGCTTCCTGAAGTACGAAGCGGTTAACCCGCACCGGTTTGGGAAGGGTTATTTCCCATTGACCTTCTTCATTTTCACCCGTAACAAAGGTGTACGCATCGTTGTCAAGAAGCTCGCGGGGTCCTTCGGCATTTATTAAAGCATTGTTTCCATAGGTCTCGCGGATGCGTTGGCCCACTTCTTCGAGAACCTCCACATCTTCAGGGGAGAATCGTCCCTCCCGGTTGGGTGGGATGTTGAGCAGGAAAGTGGAATTGCCGCCCACGGCCCGCTCATAAATATCAAACACATCATCGGCATTGCGCACCTTCTGACTGGTTTCGTCGCGGTAAAACCAGCCCTCGCGGATAGAGGTATTGGTTTCGGCCGGCAGATAGTGCAGGTAGTTGGCCGTGTAGAGTTTTTCACGACTTCCCAGGTCCTGTTCGGTAAGGTCGGGAAATTGAACCATCACGTTGGGGTTTTTCTCAGAGGGGATGACATCCCACTCCGTGGTGCGGGTGGCTCCGCTTTCGTTGCCGCACCAGCGCACATCCTCGCGCCCGAAGATCACGGCATCGGGGGCCAGCGTACGGATGAGTTTTTTCCAGGCGGGATAGTTGTAGGTCTGACCGCCCTTGCGCTTGGGGTGTGCCCCGTCGAACCACACCTCATGAACGGGCCCGTATTCGGTGAGCAGCTCAAAAAGCTGATTGAGAAAATACTCATTGTAGTCGTCCACCTCGAACTGAAAAGTGGTTTTGTTTTCAAAGGGCCGACCCTCCACCGGACGTGGGATGGTTCGCATAGTGGCCTTGCTCAGGTTACCATACAGTCCTTCCGGATTTTCAATCTGGTACAGGTCTGCCGGAGAAAGATACACCCCCAGCCGGAGGCCGTATTTATTGCACGAAAGCGCCAGCTCTTTTAGCACATCACCTTTACCGTCCTTAAACGGTGACGACATGACCCCGTGATGGGTGTAGCGCGACTGCCACAACACGAAACCATCGTGATGCTTGGCGGTAAACACCACCAGCCGCATACCGGCCGCCTTCATAGCCCGGCACCACTGGTCGGTATCCAGGTTTTGCAGGTTAAAAATGGCCGGGTCTTCCATGCCGGTTCCCCATTCCATGCGGGTAAAGGTGTTGGGCCCGAAATGGATAAACCCGTTAAACTCAGTTTTCTTGTAGTCGAACTGATTTCCCGTGGGGATGACATGGGCTGCCTTGCGAATGATCTCATCCCGGGTGTCGCCTTCATCAATTTTAATGGTGTTCGATGGCAGGATGTCTTGTGCCGGTGTGTGAAAACAGGCAGCAAGAATCAGTGAGGTAAGTACTAAGAGATGTTTCATGGTTTCAGGTAATGGTTAAGGTAACTCTTTTCCCAAGTCCAACCTCAATTAACCGGTACAAAGTCGATAACTGAATGTCGCTACGTCCATTCTCAATCCTTGATATAAAACTTTTTTGTGTCCCGGTTTTTTTGGCAAGTTCTTCTTGTGTTATGTGGGCCGCTTTTCTGGCGTCCCTTAAAATCTCTCCAATTGCAAATGCTTTCGCTTTTACTTCAAATTCAGTTCGCCTCCTGGTACCAACTCTTCCGTATCTTTGATCCAGATGTTCTTCAAAAGTGATAATATCTTTCATTTTTTTCAGTTTGTGCATTGAAAAAACTCCAGAAATAGTCTCTGAAATATATCAGTTGCCGTTTTTTATCCATAAATCAAAGTTAACGAATAATGGAACAAAATCAAAGTTGCATTACAAAAAAACCAACAAACATTCATTCTAATCCTGAAACACAAATACCACAACAACTGAAATACATTACAAAAAAATAAGGTAATAAGGTCAACTACCAGGATATCTGCCTCTCTACTAAGGTTGAAAAAAGAAAATAAGGTTGGTTTTATTTTCGTCAAACCAATTGATTTCAACTACTTATTAGGACACAAACCATTGCCATGGATTACGTGGGTCTTGTCCTACAATCATTACCTTTTGCCTCTTTACCAAGATAAGCTGCCTGCCTTCGGTCACAAAAGGTTTTCCGCCCGGGTGTTCCTAAAGGACCAATATTCCAACATTCCAATCCTCCATCTCCTCGCTCTCCCGTCACCACCAGGCAGACCCTCATCGCCTCAAGGCGCTCCTCAAAACACCGGCTCAATGCTAAACCTAAAGGTATAATCCTGTGCCGGTATTGAATATTGCGGGTAAGGCCGGGCGCCCCACGAGTTATCGCCTGCCACACCCATCATCTTCAGGTCGGCGGTTACAAACACGCCATCGCGCTTCACGATGTCGTTGGTATGGCGAAAGTCATCATGGGTCTTTTGGTCAAAGTCCTCAATGGGATTGTGCAAAGCCGAAAACCCAAGGAGTTCATCACCGCTCACACGTATTCCCACACAATTTTCGTTACGTAACTCAAACCAGCGCACATCGCTCTTGTAGCCATTTTCCTGTGGCCGCACGTATTTCACGTACTGGTCGGCCACCTTGCCGGAATAAACGCCAACAAACGAGCCACGATTCCGGTCTATGTAATTTTCGTGGGGACCACGTCCAAAATATTTTAAGTTGTCGAAGTTCACGGGTAGTTCCCAGCGCATGCCAAAGCGGGGCAGGTCGGGCAAGTCGTCCTTTGATACATCCAGCGAACCCTCCACATCTATTTTCCCGGTTCCATAGATGGTATAGGTTACAGTTTGGGAAGCCGAAACAGGTTTAAGATCAAAGCGGACTTCCACCACCACCTGATCCTTCGAGGGTTGAGACAGGTTTACACCGGTTACCGCGGCCTGGTTAGAAGCTTCGCGCCAAACGCCAAGGCGGCCAATCATGTTACTGCCCTTATCATTGTCGTTGGGCGGTCGCCAGAAGTTCACCTTAGGGCCTTTTTGCAGCAACGAAAAACCATTAATGGTGTACGATGAGAGGGTTCCTGCTTCTTTATCGAAAGTTACCACAAAATTGGGGCCTGTAATAACGGCCACATCATCGTTGTCTTCGAGGGTAACAGGGCCGCCATCGGGTGTAATGGCTTTTTTGGCCACATACACGGGCAGCTCAAATTGCTCATGGGCCACTTCAAAACCACGGGGCCGGAAAGGCTCATCGTGATTAAGGGTAACCGAGAAATCGATGAAATATTCCACTCCGGGCTGAGGGTCTATCGAGGGGACAGGTACTGTTACCACCTTTTCTTCACCGGGTTTCAGGGAGAGCTGTTGAAGCATACCATGTGCCATCTCTTTTCCGTCGGCACTTACAGCCCAGCCAATGTTGTAACCGTCGAGAGTAAGAAAATCGTGGCGGTTTTTCACCCTGAATTTGCCATTCTCCAGGTCTTCGGCAAATATCCACACGTACTGGTAGGCATACTTGATCTCCCACATGGCCGGGTGAGGGGTATAATCAGGTCCGATTACACCATTGGCTAAAAAGTTGTAATCGGTAGGCATATTTTCACCATAATCGCCGCCATAGGCCCAGAACTCATTGCCATCCTCATCCTTTTTCACCAGCCCCTGATCAATCCAGTCCCAGATGTAACCGCCCTGGAGTTGAGTGTTCTTTTCATCATAAATCACCTCCCACAAATCCATGAAGTTGCCGTTGCTGTTGCCCATCGCATGTGAATACTCGCTGATGATCATGGGCTTGGGTTGCTTTTTGGAAGCAAAACTCTTCAAACTGTTCACCCCGGGATACTGCGGACAGTAAATGTCGGTGTTGGCGCCCATGATGGCGCGCTCGTAGTGAATAGGTCGCGAGGGATCACGCTCCTTGATGGTTTTGTACACTTCGGTAAACACCACGCCGTCGCCGGCCTCGTTGCCCATAGACCATACGATGACCGATGGATGGTTCTTGTCGCGCTCAACCATGCGCATGTTGCGATCTACATGAGCGGCGGTCCATTCCGGTTTTTTGGCCAGGGAGTGCTCGCCATAATACATGCCGTGCGACTCTATGTTGGCTTCATCGGTCAGATAGATACCATATTCGTCGCAAAGCTCGTAAAAGCGCTCATCCTGTGGATAATGGCTGGTTCGTACCGCGTTGAAATTAAACTGTTTCAACAGACCCATCTCCTTGATCATGGCTTCTTCGCTGATCACATGACCTTTATACTGGTCGTGCTCATGGCGATTGACGCCCTTGATGAGCACCGCCTTACCGTTGATATAAAATACGGCATCGATGATCTCCACCTTCCGGAATCCTACCTTAGAAGTGACCACTTCGGTAACCTCCCCTGCGCTGTTTTTTAACGTGATGAGCAGTGAATAGAGGTTGGGGGTTTCAGCACTCCATTTTAACGGATCGGAAATAATTTTATTAAAGGTGAGTTTCAGGTCGGATTTCCGGTTGATCTTAGCTGCTTTCTCTTCGGAGGCTACCACGCTCCCCGATTGGTCGAGGAGCTTATACGCCACGGAATAGTTTCCGGAGCGTAAGCCGTTGGTACGGTTGTTAATATCCACATCCAGCTCAAAAATGCCATCTTTATAATTCTCGTCGAGACCGGCTTTGACAAAAAAATCACGCACCCTGACATGAGGGGTAGAATAGAGAAACACATCGCGCTGAATGCCGCTGATGCGCCAGAAGTCCTGACACTCGAGGTACGAGCCATCCGACCAGCGATAGACCTGAACGGCCAGCGTGTTATCGCCCTTTTGGATATAATCGGTAATATCCCACTCCGAAGGCGTTTTACCTCCCTGGCTGTATCCCACCTTTTTACCATTGACCCACAGGTACATGGCCGATTTCACACCGCCAAACTGGATAAATACCCGGCGACCGTCCCAGGAGGTTGGCACGGTGAAATCCCTGCGGTACGAGCCCACCGGGTTGTAATCGTGGGGCACTTTCCCCGGATATTTGGGATAAATTTTATCCACAAATTCTATCTCTTCGGAGACAGGCTCTTTGTAATCGGCAAATTCGTACTGATGATTCACGTATATAGGCACGTCATAGCCCTGTACCTCCCAGTTGGATGGCACCGGAAGGTCGTCCCACCCGGACACATCAAACGACGATTTAAAAAAGTCAACGGGCTTATCAGCAGGCTTATGCACCAGCTTGAATTTCCATGTACCGTTAAGGCTCTTGTAAAAAACCGAACCCTGCCGTTTTTTGGTTAGAGCGGCCTGTTCATCTTTAAAAGGCATCAAAGTGGCATGAGGTGCCTCCTTGTTTTGATTGAACATTTCGGGGTTTTCCCAGTCGGGGGTTTGCGCAAAGGCTCCGAGCGAGAAGAGGCTTGTGAGCGTGGCCACCACAAAAAAGTTAGTAAGCGGTTTGGTGCAATTCATAATTTCATTATTAGAATGTAGAACATGTGAAATTTAGAAACAATGAGGCATTAAAATGCGTTAATCACCTCTCTTGCGTTCTTCACCACTTGCAGGGCAGGTACCTGATCAAGTGTAAGTTCGTCGAAAGCACTGAGGGCTTTCTCTATTTTCCTCAAGCTCTTTTGGTTATTATTCTTTTCGAACTCTTCTTTGAGGAGGCGTACTTTCTCGTAATTCTGAATGCCCTCCATCAATTTCTCAAACCGCATGGAGCTTCTTCCACCCGGGTAGAGCAGGTAGGTGTCGCCGGCGGCCCAGGCTGTAAACCGGCTGTCGAGAAGTGGTTCCAGCACCCAACTGTTAAGGGCCCACCGCAGATAACCATCCAGATTTTTCCGGGCTGCATACAAGGGGAGCCATTCACTCTCGGCCAACGGGCTAAAAGTAAAAGTATTGGGATAGGGTTCGGCACAACAGGTGTAAAATGTGGTATTCATACCGGCGGCTTTGCGCTCCTTTTTCATCTCATCGGTGAACTTCATTCTAAGGGCAATGCAATAGTCATCCAGCTCGCCCACCAATTCTTCATGCAGGTTACCGGCCAGCGAGGTTTTAAAGTTCTTATCGGCTTTTCTAATCACCTTCAGCGTCTCTATCATGGCCTCCATAGGACGCTCATCCATGGCAATATAGGTTTTATCAAACCATCCCTTCGTTTTCAGATGGTTGGCAAACGAGGAGAGCATGGTCACCCATAAATCTTCAAAAGCCGGTTCGCCCGGGCTGGTCTCAATAAATTTGAGAGAGTTGGAAGCCTGGTCAAAATATTGGAAGGAGAGTCGCCAGGGCACCATCGAGTAACAGTTGATTTGTTTGGTAACGCCCATCTCCATCATAAACTCCACCCATTTGTCGAACACCGTATAATCGAAAAGCCAGGTTCCGTCTGCTTTTTTCATCCAGGTTACCATAGTTTCAAAGTAATCGTATGTTTGTCCATTCCAGGGTTTGTGCATAATGGAAGCAGTAATCACCTTTCCGCCGGCATCCACGTAATGTTGCATCTCGGTGCGCAAATGATCAAAATGGGCGTCGCTCCAGGGTTCTACCCCGTAGTAGCGGGCCACGGCAAAGGGGTTCTGCCATAAATCGAGATGAAACGCCCATTGCGATGGCTGAGGAAGCACGCGGTCGGTGACCTCTATTTCCATCGAAAGTGTTTTTAAGGTGTTACCCCCATCCTTCACAGTAACTGTGCCGGCATATTGACCTTTAGGCATACTTTGCGGCACCCAAACACGCAACCAAACCCCGGTTGAGCTTTGCGGCTGAAGGGTTAAGGTTTTGGTACGATGGTCTATGACATCGGCTACCAGGGTGGAGTCGAACTGAGAGTTATCGCGGTAGCCGCAGGCACCTTTTTTGTCCTTATTTACCTCATCCGTCATCACATAACGGACAAAACCGCTCAATACGTGACGGTTGTCTATCGTCTGGTTTCTGTCCCGCTTATTCACCAAATCGCTGACCTCATAAGAGAGCTCAAGAGGATTTTTCGCAGCCGACACCACAAATTGCGAGGATACCCGTTCGCCCTTCCAGGCCTTGAGGGTTAATTTACTTTGAGGTTTTCCAACAGGCATGGGCTCCTCCTTTTTGTACCGCACATATGTTGAACCCCAGCTTACCTGCGGGGCAGACCTATTTTCCCATAAAGCCGGGTTAACCGCTGTTGGGTTGGGCAACTCGGTATAGTTTTCAACCGGGAAAGGTGGCTGGCCGGTGTGCTGACCCGAATGGGTGACACCCTGTTTGGTTTGTGCTTTTGCCGCAAACGATATAAGCAGAGCTGCGGCGATGAAAGAGATGGTTTTTAGTTTTTTCATGGTTTTAAAAATTAGACAGAAGAGGGAGAGAGGAAAGGATTAAGGGGGGATTAAGGATTAAGGGGGGATTAAAAAAGGTTTAAAGAGCTCAAAGCGGGAAGCGGGAAAATGCCGGAAGCCCAAAGAAAGAAGATTGAAGGAAAGAGATTGATGTTTTTACTGTTTCCCATTCATCTTTATCTTTTATTTTTCACCTCTGAAATCCTTAATCCTTAATCCTTTTTAATCCATAATCCTCTTTCCCTTTCATCTTTCCCCTTTCCCCTTTTATCTTGCCAAATTAAATCGCTTAGTCGAGTTCCTTTATCCTTATATTTCTGAACTTCACCACCGAGCCGTGGCCTAAAAACCCGATGTGTCCCTTTTTGTTGAACAGGCCCGGATGTTTTTTGCCATCTGCAGTGCCGTTTTTGGTGGCTTCGCGCAGGTTTCCATCCAAAATGACGGTACCATTGAGGGTGATTTTAATATTATCGCCATGCGCAATAACCTCCTGGGTGTTCCATTCGCCCACCGGTTTCAGATAGCCGCGTTTGGCCGGGATGATGCCATATACCGAGCCGTGGTATTGATACTCGTGCAGGTCGGCATACACCGGTGCTGTATTGTCCAGTATCTGAAGTTCCATCCCTTCGTAGGCTGCATCACCTTTCATGGGAGTGCGAATGCCTAAGCCGTTGTTGGCACCTGGTGTCAACTGAAATTCGAAACGAAAGACAAAGTCGCCGTACTCCTTTTTGGTATAGAGGTTTCCACCAGAACCTTTACCGGGGCGAATCACCATATTACCATCCTCAATCAGGTAATCGGTGGTGTTTCCCGTCCAATGGTCGAGATTTGATCCATCAAAGAGTGGAATAAATCCTTCCATTTTTTCTTCGTTGGTCATGGCGAAAATCCGGGTGTTTAATTCGCGCACATATATATCCCGGAAAGCCAGCTCGTTGCCGTGTGCCTGCAGTTCAATGGGGCCTGTGGGGAAAATGGGTCGACTGTAATCCCAGTAATTATCCATAGGTACATTGTCCACCACCAGTTCACCATTTAGCCAAACTGTAACATTTTCACCTATCATAGTGATATGAAAGGTATTCCACTCCCCAACCCGGTTGTCGGCTACTTTTAATGGCTTGCTTTCGTGTTTGCGGTTGTTGTATAGTCCGCCGGAACCTACCTGCGCGCCTACATCCACCCGGGAGGTATCCCATATCTGAACCTGGGGAGAGCCCCGTAGGTATATGCCGCTGTCGCCATCTTTGGTGATGCGCCAGTCCACTATCATCTCAAAGTCGCCATAATCTTTCACCGAGCAGAGGTTGGCACCGGCGCCATTAAAAACGATGGTGCCATCTATTACGCTCCAGTTTTGTGTCATTTCGCGATTGGCTTTGGCCTGTTTGGCGGCCAGCTCCTTTTCACTCATCTTAGCACGGGAAATGGGATTGCCCACCAATCCCTGCCAGCCATCCAGATTCTTGCCGTTAAACATGGATTCATAGCCGCCCTTGTTGGGGTTCTCGTCCAAATACTTTTTAATAGCCTGGCGTTGATAATCGGCATCGGGGTTGTTTAATACTTCGCTCACCTTATTAAGCAGCCGGGTAACTATTGTACCGGCGTACTCACTGTGGTTCAGCGCGATATTCATAACAGCCTGTGCTGCAACCTCCTGCAAGTCAGCGTTATCCAGATACTCTTCGAGAAAGAGCAGCCCCTGAAAGGTGCCTGTGTTTCCGATTAATTTTAGGATGTTGCTCTTCTGCTGATTGGTTTTAGCCAGACTCATGGCTTCGCGCAAAAAGATGGTACGCACCTCACCCGTTTGGTTGGAACGTGCTATCAATTGGATGATGGCATCCACTGCCTTGCCAACCTCTGCCGGCTCATTGCTGGTGCGTGCAATGGTTAGAAGCGGGTAGATTACATCAAAATTTTGCCATTGGGTGAGTGCGTCAAAAGCGGCGGTTTTGGCCTCACCCGATGTGATGGAATAGTCGCTCACCAGGCGGTCTAAAGCTGCCGGGGTACCGGTATTGGCCAACAAACTGTAATAGAGATACTCCTTTGAGCCCGGCTTCTCCATCCTTTGGCGAATGGTTCTGAATTGCTCTTCCGCATTTTGAGACGAAAGTGCGAAATTTATAGCCTTTTGAATGGCTGCTCTGTTTTCGGGACTTGAGGCCTCCAGCAGACCAAAAAGCTCGGTGAGGTTTTGCTGCGAAACCACAAAGGGAAGTGCGTTTAAAGCTGCTTTTTTCACTCGTGCATTCTCTGCAGACAACTGATTGCGCACCAAATTATATTGCCCGGCAGACCGACGGCTGGCCAGCAACTCCAGTATAGCCACCTTACCGGCTTCGCCGGCTTCGGGAAATGCCTGCTCCAACGAGGGGGCAATATCACTTTTATAGGTTGAAAGCGCTTGCTTTGTTAAGTCTATAATTTCTCCATCATTGCTTTGTAGCAATTGAATGAGGCCCACCCTAATTTTGGGGCTGCTCAGTTTTTCGGCTGAGCTGATGGCTGCTTTTTGAACACTTTCGTGATTAGAGCTGAGAGCATCAACAACTGCAGGAATGCCTGCTTCAAGTTGTTGGTTGCCCAGCCAATAGATGATGGCGGTCTGCGCTACGGGATTGGATGTAGAGAGCTGGTCGATAATTAGTTGGTTATTACTGCCGCCCTTGTTGGAATAAAAGGTCAACGCTTTGGTTACATAATCGAGGTGGTCGTCGGTAAGTGCCTGCTTTAACAGCCTGGTTTTATCGGCACCCGGAAGCGACATGAGAATCTCGAGTGCGTTGATCCGAAGCTCCTGTCTGTTTAATTGGGTGGCTTTGGAGAGCAGTCTCTCTGCTTCCTTTTTTACGATTTTAGCCTCTCCCTGTTGTGCCAGTCGGTGAAGAAGGGCCGTGTAGGCTTTTGTGGCACCTACTTTATCATACTCTAAATCTGTGTCTTCAGCATGCTTTCTGAGGACTTTAAGAGCGCTTTTTGAACCTGTCTTACCAATGGCAGTCAACAGAGCGCCTTTCAATTGAGGAGAAGAAGCCTCTTTCAGCATGGTCAAAAGCGTGGGTTCGGCTGCCTCATACCCGGCCTGTCCAATGGCATTGACCAGGGTTACCCGGACGCTTTGGGTGCGGGCATTTTGCAATGCGGTAAGCAAGGCTGCATCGGACTTGGGATTTCCTATGGCAGCAAGTGCCTGGGCTGCCGGATCGGCCAATCTCTCATCGTTGAGGTAAGCTGCCAGCGGGGCAATGGTCTCTTCCTGTCCTATCCTTTCGAGCTGACGAATGATAAAGGCCTTGGTTCCGGGCTCACTGGTAACTCCCAGAGCTTTTATGTAGGCTTTTGCAGTGGATTGTCGCAGAGCTTCGTTGGTGGAGGCCATACTGGTCCATCCGCTCAGCGCGAACTCAACGGCTTCGTTGCTTTTGGCTCCGGGTGGATGCATCATTTTCACCAGACGTAGGAGACCTTCTTCGCCTGTTTTCATTAGGTCCTGG
>JACDJA010003080.1_pt1 | contig 11125 bp, 8 predicted proteins | sample 7449241 | NCBI WGS metagenome assembly JACDJA01 (sample SAMN14253289, study PRJNA609438) | sludge metagenome | isolation source: initial anaerobic sludge | collected 2018-12-20 | reverse complement strand
CGGTGCCCTGCCCGATGACCAAGACCCGGTCGATCGTGCCGTCGGTCAGCGCTGCACGCACACCCTCGGGCAATGTGGCGTCGGGGAGGCGCACGTCGTAGCCACCATCGGGACGTTCGAGCAGCTTGCCCCGAAGGGTCTTGGCGAAGGACGATGGGGCATCCCCCAGCTCCTTGAGCAGGAAGTGGGGGAAGTCGCCACGGTCGATGTCGCGCGTGGTGACCTCGCCGGAGACAACGTCACCCTCAGCCACCGGCAGCTCGGTGCCGTCGTAACCCCAGCGGGTGATGCCAGCCAGGCTGCCGGCGGCGGACGCATCCAGGCGCACGATCTGTCCGCGGGTGGCGTTGGCGTTGGCCGGGTCGCTCGGGGTCTCGCCGTCCATGCGCACGTAGCTGGCGGTCTCCTCGATCACCCCGTAGGGCTCCGAGGCGATGACGAAGGCATCGTCGGCCAGGCCGACGTACAAGGCCTGGCCCGAGCCCCGAAGGGCGAGCATCAGCTCGCCTGGACGAGCGGCGCTGTTGGCGGCGATCGCCACCGATCCCTCCATCGGCGCCACCGCATTGCGGAACGCCACCTCGCTGTCCTGGCCTTCGGCCAGACGTCGGCTCCACAGCACCGGGATGACCTTGGCATCGGTCGTTACTTCGGCCGGCAGCTGCAGCGTCTCAGCCGCCGCCAGGTCGGCGTGGTTATCGACGTCGCCGTTGAGCACCGCCGTGGTGAAGGGCTGGGTGTCCCCGCCGGTCGAGCCTCGCTGCAGCGCGCTGACCGCTGCGAGTTCCTCACTCGACTGGGGGTGGGCGTTGGCCTCGGAGATGATGCCGACCGACGCCCAACGGGTGTGGCCGAGCACCATCGTCCAGGCGTGGGGCGATTCCAGCGCCAGGTGCAACAGTTCGTCGCCCAGCACCGCCGAGCGGATCGCGGCGGTGTTGTCGCCCAGCTCGCCGATCTCGGCGGCCGCCTTGTAGACGAACGACAGGGCCCCTTCCGGCGTGCGGACGGCACCGGAGCCAAAGAACGGGTAGCGACGCTCGTCGAGCAGCGCCTGCACCTGGGGTGACTCGAGATCGAGCCCGTGGCCGGTGACGAGCAGCTGGATACCGGCCGAGTCGCGGCCGCGCACCTCGAGGCGGTCGAGCGCCGACAACGCCTGATGCACCGATAGCCCGGCGGCGAGCGCCCCATCTGTCGGGTCCAGGCCCATCAGCTCGACGATGCCTTCGGCGGCGCGCAAACGATCGTGGGCGATCGCCCAGGACGGATCGCGCAACGCGATCAGCTCGGCGTTGATCGCCTCGACCCGGTCGGCGGGCACGAGCCCCTCTGCCTCGGCCGCCTCGATCCGGTCGGCCAGCGCGTCGAGCCGCTCGCACGCCAGCTTCAGCTCGGCCGACTGTTGTGGCTCGGCGAGCAGCGCTGCGGCGCCGTTGAGCCCGCGCAGCGATTCGTCGACGAAGCCGGCGGCTTCGATGGCCTCGCCCAGCATTTTCCAATTTGGGGTCTCGCCGTCACCGGCGAGACGGTCGGCGGCGTTGGTCAGCTGGCCGACCAGCGGGGTGAGGTCGATGGGCTGCACCGCAGCCGGTCGACGCAACAGGGCGATGATTCCACACATCGAGGGCAACTCCTTGAGCCGAGATAGGTTCGGCGAGTGGGGTGATCATGATGGTGTTGGCGTCCGCAGGGACTGGCGGAACCATCATGGCGATCGGTGGCAGTGCCCTGACAGTGTAGAAGGTTGCGGCTCTGGGGAGCCGCCCCGGCCTGAGTCCTACGCCAACGCGGCGCGTGCGACCTCGGTGGCCAGCTCGTCGGCCACCTCGGCGGCAAGCTCGGCGGTCGGTGCTTCGACCATCACCCGAACGACCGGCTCGGTGCCCGAGGGACGGATCAACACCCGACCGTCGTCGCCCAGACGGGCCTCGGCGCGGTCGACCGCATCGCCGATGCGCTCCAGCAGGTCCGGAGGCCGAACGTCGAGCGAGACGTTGCGCAGCTTCTGGGGCAAACGCACCATCGCTTCGGCGGTCAGCTCGCCCAGCGGCTTGCGCCGGTCGGCCATCACCCGCAGCAGGCGGATGGCGGTGAGCAGGCCATCGCCGGTGGTGGCGACGTCGGCAAAGATCACGTGCCCGGACTGTTCGCCGCCAAGCACCAGACCCTCGCGTGCCATGGCATCGACCACGTAGCGGTCACCAACCGGCGTGACCACCACGCCGATGCCGGCCGCCTCCATCGCCTTGCGGAAGCCCAGGTTGGACATGACGGTGACCGCAACCGCCGAATTGTCCAACTTGCCGGCCCGAGCCATCTCAAGCGCGCAGACGGCGATGATTTGGTCGCCGTCGATCTCGTTGCCGTGCTCGTCGACGGCCAGGCAGCGGTCGGCGTCGCCGTCGAGGGCGAACCCGACCGCACCGTCGAGGTTCATCACCGCCTCGCGCAGCGGGCCCAATGCGGTGGATCCGACGCCGTCGTTGATGTTGGTGCCGTTGGGCAGGTCGCCGATCACCCTCAGCTCGACACCCAGGCGCCGCAGGGCCCGGGGCCCGATGGCCGATCCGGCGCCGTGGGCGGCGTCGAGCACCGCCACCATGCCGTCAAGTGCCCCGTCGCCGCCACCGGCTTGCACCAGCTCGGCCACGTAGTCCTCGGCCACCTGAGGTTCCCACTCGATGCGGCCCACCTCGGCGCCGGTCGGCGGCGGGATCTCCTGCGCCGTCTCGTTGGGGCCGACCACGCGAACGCCGCGGCCGGTGGTGAGGATGGCCATGATCGTCGACTCGATCCGGCTCTGCTCGGCATCGGACAGCTTCTGCCCGCCGGGACCAAACACCTTCAGGCCATTGTCCTGGAACGCATTGTGCGACGCCGACACCATCACGCCGGGGCAGTTGCGCACTCGAGCCTCACGGGCGACGGCCGGCGTCGGGATCACCTCAAGCTCGATGGCGTCCGCCCCGGCGGAGGCGACCCCGGCGGAGACCGCCGCGGCCAGCATGGAACCCGACCGCCGCGTGTCGACGCCGATCACCACCTGAGTGGTGTCAAACGCGTCGACAACGGCTGCGCCCAGTGCCAACGCAAAGGTGGGGGTCAACTCGGTGTTGGCCACGCCCCTCACGCCGTCGGTTCCAAAGCGCAGGCTCATGACCGAAGTGCCCCACCGCGTTCGGGGGCGCCCACGTCCATCAGCGCTTGGAGTACTGCGGCGCCTTACGAGCCTTCTTGAGGCCGTACTTCTTGGATTCCTTCTCGCGATCGTCGCGGGTGAGGAAGCCGGCACGCTTGAGCGACTCGCGCAGGTCGGCGTCGAGCGCCACCAGGCCCCGGGCGATGCCGAGGCGCATCGCGCCGGCCTGACCGGTCGGGCCGCCACCGTGGATGGTGGCGTCGATGTCGTAGTTCTCACCCATCTCGGTGAGAACCAGCGGCTCGGCCAGCACCATGCGGTGGGTTTCGTTGGGGAAGTACGCCTCAACCGGGCGATTGTTCACCGTGATCTGGCCGGATCCATGACGGACCCGGACGCGGGCGACGGCGCGCTTGCGTCGGCCGGTTGCTTGAACGAGGGGGTGTCCCATGATGGTGCTCCTGTGGAGGGTGCTCAGCGCGCCCGGGCGTGTTCGATGGCCAACGGTTGAGGCTTCTGGGCGGCGTGGGGATGCCCACCCTGATCCTGAAATTCGGTGGATGTGTAGACCTGCAGCTTGCTCAGCATGCGTCGGCCCAGGCTGTTCTTGGGGATCATCCCTCGAACGCTGCCCCGCACTGCGTCGGCCGGATCCTTGTCCATCATCGCGGCGTAGGTGGTCTCCTTGAGGCCGCCGGGGTAGCCGGAGTGGCTGTACATCGGCTTGCGCTCGGCCTTGTTGGAGGTGAGCACCACCTTGTCGGCATTGATGATGATCACGTGATCACCGACATCGGCGTTGGGGGCGAAGGTCGGCTTGTGCTTGCCGCGCAAGATGGTGGCGACCTCGGTGGCCATGCGGCCGAGGACCAGGCCGTCGGCATCGACGACATGCCAGGCTCGCTCGATGTCGGCTTCGTTGGGGGCGTAGGTGCGCACCGGAGGTTCCTTTGCGGATGGGGAACGGTGGGGAGAGAAAACGGGTCGGCGCAGGAGGAGCGCCAGGAGGCCACGTGGGCGACTCGCCATGGTAGACCCAGATCGGCGCGATTCACCAATGATCGGCGGAGATCGCCCGGGGACCGGGTGCGATCGGTTCGCTCAGCGGTCGGAGTCGAGGCGCACGCGGACGTCACCTTCGGCGGGCGCGACCTCGCCGATGACGCTGGCTTCCACCCCAACGCTGCGGGCGGCGGCGATCACCTCATCGGGCTTGGGCGTGGCGATCACCATGCCGATTCCCAGGTTGAACACCCGCCGCAGTTCGTCCTCGGACACGGCGCCGCGTCGGGCGATCTCGGCGACGATCGGGGGGCGCTCCCAGGCGGTGTCGTCCAGGTGGGCTGCGAGGTGCTCGGGCAACGCCCGCGGCAGGTTGCCCACCAGCCCACCGCCGGTGATGTGGGCCACCGCATGCACCGGGGCCTCAGCCAGCATCGCTTGCACCGCCGGCGAGTAGATCACCGAGGGGCACAGCAGCTCGTCTGCGACGGAGGGCCCTTCGGGTGCGCCGGGGTAGGCCGGAGCGGCCAGCGAGGCCCGCGGGTCGTCGGCATCGATCAGCACCGAGCGGGCCAAGGAGAATCCGTTGCTGCGCAGGCCGGGCGACCGCAGGCCGACCAGCGAGTCGCCGGGGACGACGGCATCGCCGGTGATCATCTCGTCACGTTCGACGACGCCGACGGCAAAACCGGCGACGTCGAGCGCATCGGGGTCCATCGTTCCGGGGTGTTCGGCCATCTCGCCACCGATGAGCGCACAACCGGCGATCTCGCAGCCCTTCACCAGGCCGGACATCAACAGCTCAACCCGGTCGGGGTCGAGACGACCGACCGCCAAATAGTCGAGGAAGAACAGCGGCTTGGCGCCCGAGCACACCAGGTCGTCGACCACCATCGCCACAAGGTCGAGGCCCACGGTGTCCCAGCGGTCGGCCAGACGCGCCACCTCGAGCTTGGTGCCCACCCCGTCGGTCGATGAGACGAGCACGGGCCGTCGATAGCCGGCGGGCATTTCGAAAAGGCCACCGAAGCCGCCGATGTCGGCGATCACCCCGGGGGTGTGCGTCCGGCGCAACATGGGCAGGATGCGACGCACCGCCTCCTCCCCAGCGTCGAGGGAGACGCCCGCCGCCGCGTAGGTGGCGCCGCCGGAAGGATTCGCTGTCGGGTGATCGTTCGAAGCGCTCACCGACCGGCACCAATCGATGCCGGGGTGCGGTCTCCTGCTTCTTGACGGCCGGGGGTTGCGGCGTCTCCATCAGTCCCGAGCAGAGAGGCCTGCGACGGCTGCGGGGCCTTTGGGGCCTCCAGCACGTCCTTGCCCAGGTTGACCGGGATCTCCACCGGATACTCCCCGGTCAGACATGCGGCACAGAACTCGTCGGCCGGGTCTCCGTCGCTGCCCGCGGACGGCCCGACCGCCGCCAGCAACTTGTCGAGCTCGAGGTACACCAGGCTGTCGACCCCGAGATACTCCTCGATCTCCGGCACGGTCATCTTGGCGGCGAGCAGGGTGTCGCGAGCGCCGGTGTCCATGCCGTAGAAGCACGGCCAGCGATAGGGCGGCGACGACACCCGCAGGTGTACCTCGGCGGCGCCGGCGGCGTAGAGCATGGCCACCATCGCCTTGGTGGTCGTGCCCCGGACGATCGAGTCATCGACGACGATCAGGCGCTGGCCCTTGATATTTTCCCGCAGCGGGTTGAGCTTCATGCGCACCCCGAGCGATCGCACCTCTTGGGACGGCGCTATGAACGTTCGACCGATATAGCGGTTCTTCACCAGGCCCTGCCCATAGGGAATGCCGCTCGCCCGGGCATATCCCTCCGCCGCCGGCATGCCCGACTCGGGCACGCCCATCACCATGTCGGCCTCCACCGGCTGCTGAGTGGACAGCACCTCGCCCATGCGCACGCGGGCCCGGTGAACGCCCCGTCCACCCAAGAAGGTGTCGGGCCGGGCGAAGTACACGAACTCAAACAGGCACAGTGTCGGGTTGATGCGATCGTCGTCGAAGGGGAAGCGGCTGCGCGGCCCGGCGTCGTCGATGACGATCACCTCGCCGGGCTCGATCTCCCGAACGAACTTGGCGCCGACGACGTCGAGCGCAGCCGTCTCCGATGCCAACACCCAGTCATCGTCCAACGCGCCGAGCACCAGCGGGCGGAACCCGTTGGGATCGCGCACGCCGATCACCCGGTCGGTGTCGCACAACACCAGCGAGAACGCTCCCTCGAGGCGGGGCACCACATGGGCCACGGCCTCGATCAGCAGTTCGTCCTCGGCCACCCCGCGCTCCCAGCCCACCCCGAGTTCATCGGCGAGCAGTTCGGCCATCAGGTCGGTGTCGGAGGTGATCGTGCCCGGCAGCACCGCCGTCTCGGCGGCGAGAGCGCCCGAGTTGGTCAGGTTGCCGTTGTGGCCAAGCGCAAAGTGGACCAAACCGGTGGACCGGTACACCGGCTGGGCGTTGTGCCACTCGCTGGACCCGGTGGTCGAGTAACGGGTGTGGCCGATCGCCAGATCCCCGTCAAGCGCCGCCAGCGTGCGATCGTCGAATACGTGGGACACCAGACCCATGTCCTTGACCACGGTGATGTGCTCGCGATCGCTGACCGCCATGCCGGCCGATTCCTGGCCGCGGTGTTGCAGCGCGTAGAGCCCCAGGTAGGTGAGATGCGAAACGTCGCGCCCGGGACCACGAATGGCGAAGACCCCGCAGGCCTCCTTGGGCCGATCGTCGTCGAGGTCGGCCCCGTTGGCGTCGGACGCGCTGGCGTCCCACGATTCGGGTCCGTCGATGAGGGCCAGATCATCCGGAGGAAACACCGCGCTCAGTGTGTCACGGGAACGCGGTCGACACCATGTGGAGCACCAGGTCGACGGTCGTCTGGCCGGCGCGGTGGTTCAGGGGCCGGGGGCGACGGCGACAGCCGGGCCGGCGCCCGATCCTGGCGACTTGGCACCCGGGTCAGCGATGGCCAGACACAGCACGATCAGCGACGGGATCAGGATCATCGCCAGGAAGACAAAAGGCGTGAGGTCGCGAACCGAGCGCTTCCGCTTCGAGACCGGCGGCCGGTCCGCGAGATGGTCGCCGACCCCGCCCGACAGGGAACGACCCGCTGCGCCGATCGGAAGCGGTGCGGTGACGTTGGGCACGGTCATGGGCGGTCCTTTGACGTGCTGGGGACGGAGCTCGACGGGCGGTTCACTCCGACAGATTGCCGGAGCCGAGTGCCGCTGGCAATCGGCTGCGCCACTCGTCACGAAGTGTCTGCAAATCCACGGTAACCACCTGTCCCAACCGAAGGACGGACCCCCCGGCATGGCCAAGGGTCACCGCATCAACGCCGACGGCGTGCGCACGGTCCAACACCCCATCCAGCTCGTCCTCGGACACAGCGACGACCATGCGGCCGGCCGACTCGCCAAACCATCCACCCGTCGTGTCGGGGATTGTCGAACCGGTCCGATCTCCGCCATCGTGGCCGTCGGTCTCGAGGCCGACGTCGCCGGCCACCGCCATCTCGGCCAGCGCCAGGGCCAGGCCACCCTCGGAGACGTCGTGGACGGCCAGCGCGGTGCCATCGGCCACCAACGAGCGGGTCAGCTCGGCCACCGTCTTCACCGCCGCCAGGTCGGGCTCGGGCACGCGACCGCCCCGAAGCCCCTGATCCCAGGCCCAGCGCGAGCCGGCCAGGCCCTCGGTGGGCGTACCGAGCACCATCACCGTCGTTCCCTCGGCCAGCGTCAGGCCCGGCGGCACGGCGCTGAGGTCGTCGATCAGGCCCAGCGTGGTCACCACAGGGGTCGGGTCGATGTTCCGTCCGCCGGAGGTGTTGTAGAGGCTGACGTTGCCGCCCACCACGGGCAGGTCCATCGCCGTGCAGGCCCCGGCCATGCCGTCGACGGTGCTGCTCAGCTGCCACATCACCTCGGGATGTTCCGGGTTGCCGAAGTTGAGGCAATTCACCAGCGCCAGCGGTCGGGCGCCGACCGCAGCCAGGTTCATCACCGACTCGGCGACCACCATGGCGGCGCCCCGCTCGGGGTCGCTGGCGGTCCAGCGGTGGTTGCCGTCGGCGCTCAGGCCGAGGCCACGGCCGGTGTCGGCGCCGGTGCGCGGATCGCGCAGGCGTAGCACGGTGGCGTCGCCCCCGGGGCCGACCACCGTGTTGAGAAACAGCTGGTGGTCGTACTGGCTCGACACCCACGAAGTGTCCATCACCATGCCGAGCAACACGTTGGTCTGGTCGCCGGTCGCAGCAACATCGGGCTCGTCGGCCCAGCGCTCGTCCAGGTCCTCCGGCGGCGCCAACGGCCGCCGCAACAGCGGCGCGTCCTCGTGCAGCGTGGTCGCCGGCACCTCGGCCAACACCTCGCCGCCCTCCTCATCGAACACCCGCAACAGGCCAGTGTCGGTCACGGTGCCGATCGCCGATGCCCGCACCTCCCAGGCGTCGGTGATCACCAACACCGCATCGAGGTTTTCCGGCTCGACGATCGCCAGCATGCGCTCCTGGCTTTCGGAGGTGAGCACCTCGACCGCGCTCATGTGCAGCTCCCGCTGGTGCACGGCCGATACGTCGACGTCCATGCCCATGTTGGCGTTGGCCGCCGTCTCGGAGGTGGCGCAGGTCAGGCCCGCGCCGCCCAGGTCCTGGATGCCGACGACCAGGCCGGCGTCGAGCAGGGCCAGCGTCGCCTCGATCAGGCGCTTCTCCTCGAAAGGGTCGCCCACCTGCACGCTGGGGCGCTTGGCCTCGTCGCCCTCGGCAAACTCGGCCGAGGCGAGCACGCTCACGCCGCCGATGCCATCGCGGCCGGTGGAGTTGCCCAGCAGCACCGCCAGGTTGCCCTCGCCGGAGGCCTTGGCCAGCACGAGGCGCTCGGTGGGCAGGATGCCCAGGCAGAACACGTTGACCAGCGGGTTCTCGGTGTAGGTCTCGTCGAACACCACCTCGCCGCCCACGGTGGGGATGCCGACCGAGTTGCCGTAGCCGGACACGCCCGACACCACGCCCTCGGCGATCCAGCGGCTGCGGGCGTCGTCGAGCGGGCCGAAGCGCAGCGGGTCCATCAGCGCAATCGGGCGGGCGCCCATGGTGAAGATGTCGCGCACGATGCCGCCGATGCCGGTGGCCGCGCCCTGGTAGGGCTCGATGGCGGACGGGTGGTTGTGGCTCTCGATGCGCAGCGCCACGGCGATGCCGTCGCCCACGTCGACGACGCCGGCGTTCTCGCCCGGGCCGACCAGCACCCACGGGGCCTCGGTCGGGAACCGGCCCAGGTGCACCCGGGAACTCTTGTAGGAGCAGTGCTCGGACCACATCACCGAGTACATCGCCAGCTCGAGGTGGTTGGGTTGCCGGCCGAGCAGTTCGCCGATCTGGGCGAACTCGTCGTCGGTGAGTCCGAGCGCCTGATGGAGCGGCGGCTCGGGGCTACCGCTCTCGGCGTCGAGGTCGGCTGCCTGGGGGGAGGGGTCGCTCACACGACCCATCCTACCGATCCGCCCGCACAGGGCTCCCGAAGGCTGCAGCGCAAAGTGGAACGGCATCGGCCTCAAGGGTCCTCGCCGTGGGGCACCACGTCGATGGTCCGCCATGGCGGTTTGGCTCAGAGTCCCGTTTTGCAGTCGTCGGCTGCTGCGTCGAGTTCGGCGGCGGTGACGTGGCGGCCTTTGATGGTGACTGCTGTGCCGTCGGTGTCGTAGAGGTACCCGTTGGTGTCGGCCAGCATCGTTTCGTTGGGGGAACAGCGGAGCTTCGGGGGTCGGCCTGGGTGCTCTTGGCGCGGCGGTGCTCATAGGTATCAGGCCCGTGTGCCCGGGCATGGCCTCATGGAGCGGATCTTTCGGTAGGCATTATCCGTCACGACGGCGCAGCCGGTAGCGGTCAGCGCATCGAGCTGCAGGGAAGCATCTCGATCGGCCATCGAGACCTGCGCATATCGAGAAGGTGACCGCCCATCGAGCGACCGTCTCAATAACGGTGCTTGACCGGTCGGCTGAGACGCTGATTCCGAACACGAGTTCTGAGACACCACCCGGCGCCGTCCTGTCCGTTTCTACAGTCACCAGCGCTGGTGTTCACAAACGGTCGTATTTGAGACCCCCACCTGCCGCGTACGGAGCGAGCCAACAGCTCCAAACCCGCAAACTACAAGTGCGGTTTGGATGCGGAAGGCGGGTATAGGTGTCCGGGCACCCGGTCACGCATCCCGAGGCACGCAGCCGTGCCAAGCTTCGTGAATGGAAATGAGTCAGAGCCAGGCCGAACGCGAGATGGAGGAGCTCGCATGGGCCGATCGGAAGGCTTACGCCGAAGAACTTGATCAGGAACCACCCTGGAAGAGCCATGTCCGTTCTATCGACGCGATCTCGAACCTGCCGACACGTGACAACCCACAACTCCCCCCAGCCCTGCAAAGCCAAACCTTGGCTGATGTTTTCGGGTTCGGAGACCTGAGCGATCCTGAGTTCCACCGCCTCGTGGCCTATTGGGGGTGGGCCCTGCTGCAGGGCTCAGCTTTCGAGAACTTCGTTCGCGTAGTGTGCCAGAGGCACTTCGGTGAGTCCTGTGACCACGTTCCCCTACAGGGGAGCGCCGAAGGCTTCTGCCGTTGTGAGAAGAAGGCTGGAAAAGGGACGTCTCTCAAGAACCTGGTGGAGGACCATTTACCTGTCGGTTCAGAGCTCAAAGCCAAGGTTCTATTAGCGGTCGCTAGTCGAAACACCATTGCTCATGCCGACATCGAATGGAATATGTACAAATTGGAAGGGTGGGATGTGCGATCCCTGTTTCAACCTGATCCAGCCGATTCGAGTGGCTATGGATCTGTCTCGGTTCAGGTGCTGGACATCCAGTTCCTCAAGGATGCCATGGAGCAAATGCGCAGTGCGATGCGCTTGATACTTGAGAACCTGGAGTAGCAAGAAGATGACCCCGTTGGGTTCTGGCGAAGCACGTTGGGCAGT
>JACDJA010003079.1_pt1 | contig 11126 bp, 13 predicted proteins | sample 7449241 | NCBI WGS metagenome assembly JACDJA01 (sample SAMN14253289, study PRJNA609438) | sludge metagenome | isolation source: initial anaerobic sludge | collected 2018-12-20 | reverse complement strand
GCGTCTGGGACGCTTGTGGGGCAGACTTGATGTATTCAGCAGCACTGCGCCATCCGGTAGCCGTTTCAGGTGCCCCATTTCTTCCAGTTGACCAAGCGCGGTGGACGACATGAATGGATTGTTTTCGGTCATGTCACGCAACGCCATGCCATGGACATAACCTTCATCCGACGCAATGCTGGCGATCGCGGACAACACCATCCGGGTAAACGCGGGATTATCGAAGACCAGTGCCTCTTCTTCGAGTTGCTTGATACGAGCCATATTCTTGCGGCCTTTCTCAAGTAACTCGTGGCGTGCGTGATGAATCGCGCCCGAGATTTTCGACACCGCCTTATGTTGGCGTTCAGTGCGGTTTTCTTCCGGGATGGCCAGGATCTGACGCAGGTTGCCCCGCATCGAGGCGAGGGTATTGTGAGACGGACGCCGTGCGGCAGAGGGTTTGGAACGGGTATTCATGCGCATATTGTGGCATGCGGCACCGCAAGATATCCGCACGCCCCCATGCAACACTCAAAACAACGTAACGACACGCCCCATGATTCGGTCGCGCGCCACCAGCCCCATTGTGGCGTAACGGGAATCATACGAATCCTTGCTGGGGGTGCCCACAAAATACATTCCATCCGGGATTATCCCGCCTTTGGCTACGGCCAAGGGTTTGCCGGTCTTGCTGAAACGCTTGGCGTGGGCGACCCAATCGCCATTGATGAAGATGTCGCGGCCATCTTCACCCCCTATTTCCACGAAGTCACCAGGCATGCCGTAGATGTATTTGGCCAGAACCAGGCCGCCGGGCGGGCCCATTGGGCCATCTACCGTGAGAATGCCGAATTTGCCACCGCGAAACGGCGTGGTGTCCCATTTCTTCACGACATAGAGGTGGTCGTTTGGAAGAGAGCTGTCCACGGAAATGCCGACAAAGAAGAACTGGGTCAAGACGCCCAATGTCAGCACGAAGCTGATCACCGCCATGTAATAGCGGCGCAGGGTCTTCATGCATTCCGTGCCCAGCCAGCGCAGATTCGCAAGCGTGAACGTGGAACGGATAATCGCAAAGCTGCTCAAGTGTCACCTCCTGCCGTGCTATCAATCAAGCTTCACCCCACGCTGCTCCAGAATGGTTTCGATGGCCGTTTCTGTCGACATGCCCTCACTGACCAGTGCATTGATTGCAGCAAAGTCATCAGCTTTCGTGGAAGCCATCAGCATGGAGAACGGATCGAAAAGCAGGCGGCCGATGGTAGGCGGCATGTCCGCACAGCGCATGAAAATCTCCGAGAACTTGCCGCCTATGGTGGTGACGCTGTTCAGCATCATCTTGGTGTGTTCGTCCATGATGAGCTTGCCGGATTTCTGAAGATCCTCGATGGACTCCGCTTTCTGGCGAAGCAGAAACATCCAGTCCGCGTTGTCGAACGCCGCCTGCGAGGTGCCGGATTTGAAGTAGTCGCCGACTGATTGCGTTCCGGTGAAGAACGCGCCCCCGTATTTTCTCGCCCGTCTGTACCCGGCCTCGATGAAGTCGCCGGCACTGCCCGAGCTCATGAGATCCCAGGCTTCGTCGATGATGACGAGGCTGCGTTGCTTGCGATCCCCCGTGTACATTTCATTGGTGATACGGTACATGAGGAGCAGCATGATGACCGACTGCAGATCCTTGCGGGACTTCAGCTCCTCCAGCTCGAGGACCACCAGATTGCTGTTGAAGTTGACGTTGGCGCGGCCATTGAAGAACTTGCCATAACTGCCCGCCTCCGTGTAGGGGAACAGCTGGACACCGAGTTCACGGATCTGTGGATCGCAAACCTCGTTGTTGATGACTTCCAGGCGATTGCCGTAGGCTTCCAGCGACCCACCCTCATAACAGGCTTTCTTGAGGCGCTCAGCCAGTTGATCCAGGTTCATCCTGGAGCCAAACTCGCTCCACAGTTCGCGAATATTGATCTCGATCTGTGCCAGTTCGTAGTCTGACAACGGGGCGTTCGGCTGGATCATCTGGCCAATGAGCGGCTTGATCAGGCTCATGTCCTCATCCAGATCCATTACCATGTCGAACGGATTCAGGCAGAGATTCGAGTTCGGCGTGAACTCAATGTATTGGCCACCGAGAATGCGGCACAGTTTCTCGTAGGATCGACCTACGTCGATGATCCACACACGGCCACCCGTGGCGATCACACGCTGGGCCAACTCGATGAGAAAGTTGGATTTGCCGCTTCCGGAAGCACCGACCACGATGCCGTTGTAATTGCCGGAAGGGTTCGCGAAAGGATCGACGTTGATGACCTGCCCGCGGCGCCCGAACAGGGTCAGCACCGGCAGGCTTCCGAGGCCCTTCCATTCCGCAATGATCGGCAAGGAATGAGCTGCGTTGTAAACGGTCTTGCTGAAAGACCGCTGAAAAATCTGGAGATCGCGTTGCATGAGAGGACCGAACATCAGGGGCAACGCATCCATCAGGCCCTGCTTCTGTACCTTGCGATCCGTGGCAATATCGAAACCTTCGGCACGCCATACGGCCTTGGCCGATTGTTCCGCCTCAAACGTATCGTCTGGCTTCGGGAAGAGCAGCAATTGGTGATAGAGGCGCACCGTTCCCTTGCCATCTTCGAAGGCCAGGTTCGCGATGTCGAAGTCCATTTTCCGATCGGCCGCATCCGGCAAAAATTTTGCCATCGGCGATCCGGCCGTCTGCGTTGCACGTGCGCCCTTGAGAAGAAAGCGGTTCTTCTGGACATCGAAGTCCATGATCTGCGCACCGAATGTGAGCACGAAGGGGCAGTTATAGGCAATCGTGAATGAGCGGTAATGCCCGATCAACGAACCCATCTGCGGCAATTCGATTTGCCGCGGATAGGACCGCACTGACATGGCGCGGATGGCTATGGGCTCGTAGCCTGCTCCCGAGAAGATCAGCTGATCCTCCTCCTCCTCGATTTTTGTATCGGGAGAAATGATTTGCCGCCGAATCTCCCTGTCCGGATCATACGGCAGCACCGGATGGTCGGCTGCCATCGTCATATGCGGGTTGAGGATCAACGCGCACCAGTTGATCAAATCATCGGGCTGCCAGCTGCGATAATACAAATGGTAGGCCTTCAGGGTGGCAGCGATCGTCTCGCGCAGCGTAATGATTTCCCGTTTCTTTTTCTCGTCGTGGACGTCTTCAAGGGGAACAACGCAAGACAGCATGGCGCGATAATTGCGCATCATGAAGTTCATGTCCTTGAAGATCGGTGATTTTGTGCCGCGCCGGTAATAGGCGATGCGGCGCTCCGCAATGCGGTTGATAAGCTGCGACTGCCGCCGCTCCCGTTCAGTCATGGTGGCAACGCGATCGCTCGGCTTGACTGTGGCGTCGAGGTACGCCTGGTAGTAGTTGTCGACAACCGGCGAGGCATACAACGACACCTGGATACCGGTACCGACCGGCGCACCTGCCGTAAAAATGTTGGCAAGAAACTCCGCCATTTCCTGCGAAGCACCTGTTTGCAAAGAAATCTCCAGGCAGAAACCCATGCCTTCGGCTTTTCCGGGTTTGTCTGACTCAAGCACGAAGAGTTCGTAGTCCGGATCCCATGCCGTGTATGGCAGGTAGTCCGAGAAACGGTCGAACGAGGGGGACTTTTGTGCCGAATCGCGGACGCCAGCGTAATCGCACCCGTTTTGGGTGAAGTTCGATTCGCTGGAGCGCAGCTGGTTTTTGATCAGATCAATGAACCCGAACATGAAAATGCTCCTTGATTGCCCCCTGATATTCAGGGGGCCGGTTGCGACTGAACAGGCTGAACAGGTTGCTGCGGTCGCGTTGGAGTCGTGGGGCGCTGCTTACCCGTTTCCGTAGCTGCAACGCCGGCGTCGGCGCTGCCGAGCGGCTGGAAACGCAGGTACTTGTCTCGGCTGTTCAGCCGGGTCGCGTCCAGCATCCAGCGCCCATCATGTACGACGACATAGATGTACCGTTGATCGTGTAGATCGCCGTCGCTGTCCTCGGTTGGCGCAAGCCAGATCCGTAGCTCCTTGGGGGGCACGCGGATCGGCGTACCGCTGGCTGTTGTTGGCATGGTGGCAGGCGACACCACGGGCTCGGCGGCATACGCCAACCGCGCAGTCTTGGTGTCCGACGCCTTGTCGCCTGATTTCGACTCGGGTTTGCTGGCGTCCTTGTTCTTGGAAAGAGGCGCATCGAGATCCCGCGTCAACTCCTCGTGCTCACGCGTCCTGACGGCCGACGGCCAGTTGTTGCGATCGACGTTTGCCGAGACCCCTGAGACGGACATGCAGCTGACACCATCAGGCGCGCTACACGTAAACTCGCTTTTACCGTCCAGGCCAGACAACATGCTTGCACAGCCGCCAAGAAGAGCGGCGCTACCAACAAAGGCCAGACGCACAATAATTTCAAAACGCACGCGCTCCATCATCATTTACTCCTTGCGCGCCGTTTTCATTGATGCGGCGTTGTCGAGCCATTTGCTGATGGCTTCGGTATCGCGAGCGCCGGCAAGCTTGCGGCCGTCAGCACTGAAAAGCGTCGGCGTACCGTTGATGCCCAATGACTCTGCCAGGGCGACCACCTTGTCGACGGGGTGGTCGCACACTGCACCCTTGGTCTCCTTGCCGCGAAGCATCAGGTCGTCCCATGCCGCGGCACGATCCTTGGCACACCACACCCCCACGGCCTTCCGGCGCGCATCCGGATGAATGCTCGCCAACGGCATCATGAATGTGTGGATGGTGACGTTTTCCAGCGCCACGAGTGACTTCTCAAGCTGTTTGCAGTACGGGCAATCCGGATCACTGAACACGTACAGTACCCGGGACCCCGTGCCCTGGATCCGCTTGAAGGCAAGAGACAGGTCCAGCCGCGAAAGATCGATTTTCTGGAGTTCCTCCATGCGATTAGCCGTCAGGTCCTGCTGGGCCTTCATGTCGTACAGCTTGCCAAACAGGAAATAGCGCCCGGTGGGATCCACGTATGCAATGTTTTGTCCCATGACGACTTCCGTGAGACCGGAAACCGGACTCTTGTTGATCTGCTGGAATTTTGTTTTCGGGTAGAGGGTCTGCAACCGGACAGTCATTTCCGGGTCGACTTCGTTGGCATGGACATGACCCAACATGGGCAAAATGGCGGCAATAGAAACAGCAAGGGTTCCGAGGGTTCGCATGGTTGATCTCCAGATTAGAGTGCTTCCAGGGTGAAGCCCTGGGTGAAAACAATGTCGCCAACGCGCATTGAATCGAGTTCGAGCACGGGGAAAAGTTTGTCTGCCAGCGTGATGTAGTAATTGGCGAGCCGGTCGAAGGCCTTGGAGACCCCGCCGCCTGCGGCATACCTGACTACGTCGGATGTGCTGTCGCCAGTCGTAACGGTGGTACCGAGCGCGGTCCCGGTCGTCGTTTGCGATGTGGCCTGAATCGCCGTACCGAGGGAGGAGAGCGTTCCGGTAAGAAGCGCGTTGCTGAGGACCTGGCCTGTCTTGGTAACCAACCGTGCACGCATACCGGCCTTGCCATCTTCACCGTCGAGATGTCCTTTGACGGAGATATCCGCCATTTTGTCCACGCCGATCCGGCACGAAAGACGCTGCAGACGGATCTGCACACGCTCTGAAGACAGGTCGCCCACCGCGTCGGCCGTTGCCACGCAATCTTTCATGTTGACCCGCGCACCACCGGGCAATCGTGCGTCACCGAGAATTCGCAGAAGAATCGGATGCGGGTTCTGTTGCGCCTGCCCCCCGGTCGGGGCGTCGACACCACCGAGAACAACAGCCCGCGCAAACGCACCGGCGGGGATGTAGGTCTTTTCGAATTCGCCATTGACAGCGGCATCCTCGAGATAGATTCGTTCTCCGTTAGGTCCGGACCGATAGGGCCGCCCGCCGGCCGTGGACCTGGCTTGCGGTGTTGATGCCTTTTGCGTGGCGGCGGGCGGCGCGTCGAATTTGACGCTCGCAACGGCGGGCGCCGAGAGGCCGGACGCACCCCTTCCGTAATCGACAACGCCGCCTGGCATCACCATCCCAGGACCCCCAATGACCGGCGTTCCGGCGACACCCGCTTGCGGCACGGGTTGGCCTGGCAGCAATTGTCCACCTGGCAACGCCGGCAACGCCGCCGGAGGCGGAACGGGGGCGCCACCTGAGTCAGCGGACTTCTCGACGGCCCCCTCGTCACGCTTCTTCGCTTCTTCGATCATGCGCACAAGATCAGCGTTGATTTTGTTTTGTTCGGCCATCTGGTGGCGCAACTTTTCGATGTCCTGCGCGGACCTTTCACGCCACTTTTCGCGATCAGCGGTATCGCCCGTCGCGTCGATCAGGTTACGTGTTGTCGTCACGGTTGGCTTGGCGACTGACTTGGGCTTCTCTGTCACGAAAAACGCAGAGACGACGGCGATCGCCATGATTCCCAGACCAACGGCACCGAGAATCATGATTTGCTTCTGCCGGACTTTTTGGCTGAGAGGGCTCGTCGTGTTAGCCATTGTTGCGCACCATGATCACGAACACATGTGTTTTCTCACCCGGGGCGAGGACATGACGATCAATTGCGATCGCAACGACTCCACGCTTGTAGAACTCCTGTTCGCCGAGTCGCACCTGGGTACCGGACACATTGGTCAGAACAAATCGATAGCCCACCATATCGGGGCCGGTGTATTTGTCGAGCAGGCGAAAATGGGTTTCACGCCACAAATCGAGATCCGTATTGGCGGGTTCCACAAGAAAATCCTGGAGATCGGTTTCTTGCCGTGCCATCGCCAACATGAGCCGCTTGACTGACTTGTCCTGAGCGTTGGCCCGCGCCCCCTCCGTTCCAGGAGAGGACTTGGTCGGGACCTTTCGCTCCTTGATAAGGATGGTGTCCATCCCCATGGTCGTCGGGGTCAGGTAGATCGAATGTGTTTGCCCGGAGCTACTGGTCAACACCAGGCTGACGGGCTTGTCATCACGAGCACGAATGAGCGCGTAACCCTGTTCGTCATCCTTGACGACAGTCAGCGCTCCTTCCGGAAAATGCATGCTGGTGATACGAGCATCCTGAATGGTCAGACGCGTCATGTCATCACGCGAAAAGTTTGCGTGAAGGGTCGCCCCCTCGTCACCCGTTTCGAGGACCTGGAGTGCATGTGCCTGGTGCGCCCCAGCCAGAAGCAGCAGTGAAAGAACGAAATTACGCATTTGCCCAGGGGTCTTTTTCAGTGGTGACATCTTTGATTTCCTCGAGGTACACCTTGCCTTGGAATCCGAAAACGATGAGGAAGCGACGTTGTTCCTGTTTTACGAGTTTGTCGCTGATCCAGGTGTTCAGAACACCTTCGAAAAGCACGGCTTGACGATCTTCCGAAACGCTTACGTTGGACGGGTAATACACAGTTGAGACACGGTCTTCTTTTTGCCGTGCAACTTCCGACATCAACTGCTTTTGCAGTTCGGGATAAGACGATGGCGCGACGTATTTCAACAGCTCATTGATCTGGGTTTCCGCATTGGCCGGAGAGCGGTTCAATGCCAACTGAATGAGGAACCCGCCCATCTGCTCCAGATAGGATGGGGACACTTTGTCGTCGTCGACCCAGAATGTTTTCGATACCGACGGCGGGATCAGTGTTTCACGATGTGTACGGTTGGCCTTGGCCAAGGCAATTGAAAGAGCCACCACCGAGATCAGCAGCAGCACGTTCATGATTTGCGCATACTTGCCAATACCGGCCCGATTTTCTAGTTCTCTGGAAAAATCCGATAGTTTCATGGGTCCGAGTCCGTGTCCGGTTAGCCAACGAAATTACGCGAGCAAGACGGTGGAGTTCTCCGGTTGCCAATGCTCACCGGGGAGAACCAGTAAAGCAGGTGAACGGAATACCCTGCCTGGCGTCCGCTTTTTGCCTTCTGATAGACGTGGCCAAGAAACAAAGCCAGCCCTAGCGGAGTAAAAAAAGCGCCCATCAGAATCCCAATCCCCAGGACCACCATGAAAATCATCGCGACATCCATGTCCCAAAGAAATACCTTGGGCATGGCATCGAGATTTTTCGGAATGAAGATCTTGAGGTTTTCGTTCATGACGGGCGCTCCGACAGTTCCTGCTTAAATCGTGGCAGTGAACATGTTGGTCACGACACCCGGGCCGATGGTCAGCACGAGCGCCACGACGATGCCGAAGATCGCCGGGATGATGCTCTGCTTTGCAATACCGATACCGGAACCGAACAGGAAGGCGATCAGCGCCAGGGCCTTGGCCAGGTAGCCCTGCGTCCAGGACGTCATCATGTTGTAGAGACCACCGAATTCGTTGTCGGTCGCCGACGTCGCAACGGCAGCTCCGGTCATGGCGAGCAGGCCGACAGCAACGAGAACGGTTTTGGTCATGTTTTTGCGCATGGTATTACTCCTAAAAAAGGGACTGCATTGAGGGATGATTGGGTCCGTTTTTCCGAAGAGTCCGTGTACAACACAGCGACTGCTGTCCGATCAGCCTGGCTGCACAGCCAGACCATTTCCTGCCATCTGGTCAATCTGGTCGATGTCGGTGCGCAACGATTGCCTTACATACTCCAGCCACCGGCGCTGCGTATCCTCATCGGCCAGCACAAGATCGATGGCTGCCGTCACGAGATGCCGTTCGATATGCATGTCGCGCGGCACCCCAATCTGGGCAAACCGGAATTCCTTGAGACGTTTCTTGCTTTCGCTGCGCAACAGCACCGGCTCGAACCCCGGCACGTAGTTGTTGCGTTCCGCACGATCATTTGTCTTGTTCGACACCCGTTTTTCCTCCACTGACAATCACGATCTCCAGATCCGCGCGGCGTCCGCCGAACTTGAAGCGCTCCAAGCAGTCGGCTTCCGATTTGCAGCGCACCAGCTCGGCGCCGGCGGTAATATGCGCCGCGACACCCGCACCCTTCATGTGGCGCTGGATGTGATGAGCACGAGCCAGGGCCAGCCCCATCACAGCGGATTCTTTTTCCAGGTTGGTGTCCGTGAGACCGGCGAAGCCCTTGATCCAGATTTCCCTGGCGTCCCTGGCCGCGCCTACAAGCTTGGTCAGGGTCGCCGCGGAATCCGGGTCGACCCTGGTCGTGTTAAACAGGAATCCGATCGATTCCTTGATCCGTGTTTCCTTTGTTGCCGGCGCCGCGGGCATCGCAACTGGCAGCCGTACCGGTTGCACGGCCGGCGCAGGACGCGCGATGGTCTTGGGGGTGGGACGATCGCAATCTGCGCCGAAGCACAGCACATACGGCAAATGCCCTGTATACGGTTCGCGCTGAGACAGCGACTGCGCGTAACCGACAGGCTGCGGCGGCAGCTCTGCCGTGCTGGGCGCAACCAGGGGTTCAGGTTTTTCCTTTGCAAGCAGGCCACACCCCCCGATCAGGAAACATAGAGACAGCAATGCAAGGTGTTTCATGAATCCCCTTTTGCCGCAAAACTCACTGTGGCAATGCCGGGCACATGGGAAGCGCCCTCTTGTACGGCCACAGCAATGAACGGTGTACCTGGCTCAGCGTTTCTTGCGAGCGCCTTGTAAATCTTGACCGCGTAGCGGTTGCGCCGGACCTGACACTCTTTCTTCGAAAGACTGCGGCAACCGACGTTGTATGCGCCAACGCCATTCCACGTGTATCCATGGCGACGGAAGTTGTCTGCCATGAGCCACGCACCAACCTTGATGTTCATGCATCCGTCGTTCAACAGCGTGTGACGCGTGATACCCCACTGCTTCAGCTTGGCCAGATGGCTACTGTTGATCTGCATCAAACCAAGGTCCGAGGTGCCATCGGGGTTCCTGCCAACGGCCTTGCGATTGCCACCGGACTCCACAGCCGCCGTGGCACGCAGAAGCTCCTCCGGCACGCCGTATTGCCCGGCGGCTTCCGCATAACAGGTTGCCAGGGCGGTCCCTGAAGTGGTGAACAACAATCCGAAGGTGATAGCGATCACATAACGCATGGACGGCACTGTAGCAGGGTCGCTACTATAATTTTTCTGTTTTCTGTTTTGCGCGGACCGGCTCGGCCGCGTCAAGCTTGCCACTGCTGTCCTTGTGCGACGCGGGCGTTGGGGCCGTGATGCTCGCGGCAGAGTCTTGCGCTTCGTTCTGCATGAGCCACTGCAGATATTCCTCTTCGTACACCGATCGCCACACCATGTAGCGGCATCCGTAAACCCATTGGTTCATGGTCGCCTGAACCGGTGTGGTGAACTGATCGGCCAGCAGCGCCGTGCCGGACACGGTGATTTTTCCGAAAACCTCGACGGGTTCGCAGGTTCGTTCGATTCGTTCCGCCCCGTCGGTCGTGAGAAAGATCCGCACGACCCAGGTGAACACCAGAACAAAAAACAGAAGCGAGAAGGGCTTGAACATGATCAGCGTTGCGGCGCGATGTTGGGCTGCCAAAATTATAGTGATGCGGTCACTATAATTTTGGCACTTTCACCAGGAACCTCTCTGTCATGACGCAACCGCTGCCATCCGGTGCAAGGCCTTCGAATTCACGTGGTGTGGATCCAGGTTTTGCTCTTTTTTTGAGGAGAGCAACGATGATTGAGACGGCAACAACGCCGGCGCAAGCCGAGGACGCGCGCCCTTATCCAAGGGTTGCGTGTCACGGAGCATCGACGATTCAGATCGGCACCCTGACCCTGTCGGGGGAGTTTGACGAAATCGTCGCGGGGCTGGGTGCGGTGCAGGCGGCCATTAACGAGAATCGGCTTGTCGCCGAATCCCGGAACGAGGTGCTGGGGAATCCCTATGCATCACTCCCGGCGATCCTGCGTGCCCTGACGCCGCATCTTAAAGCTGCGGGCATCACCCTCCTGCAACCGTGGGAATCACACGGGGACATCGTGCGGGTGACGACTGTCTTCCTGAAAGGGAGGCAGTTTGCCGCCATGTCGGCGTCGATTCGGGCAGACAACAGTCTGCCGCAGGCTATCGGCAGCGCGACGACCTACTGCTGCCGGTACTCGGTTCGCGCCATGCTGGGCCTCGCGGTCGACGGTCCTGATGACCAGGATGACGATGGCAACCTGGCATCCGGAGTAACGGCCAGGGGAGCATCCTCGAAGCCGCGTGCGGACGCCACGAGCGACCGCAAGGGAGAGCAG
>JACDJA010003076.1_pt1 | contig 11132 bp, 10 predicted proteins | sample 7449241 | NCBI WGS metagenome assembly JACDJA01 (sample SAMN14253289, study PRJNA609438) | sludge metagenome | isolation source: initial anaerobic sludge | collected 2018-12-20 | reverse complement strand
GGCTATACGCGCGACTTCACCCAGGCCGATGCGCCCGTCACCACGATTTACGAGGCTTCGCGCAGCTATCTGGCTGCCGGTACGCCGCTGGTCATCCTGGCGGGCAAGGAGTACGGTTCCGGCTCATCGCGCGACTGGGCGGCCAAGGGTACGGTATTGCTCGGCGTGCGCGCCGTCATTGCCGAATCCTTCGAACGCATCCACCGGTCCAACCTGCTTGGCATGGGCGTGCTGCCCTTGCAGTTCCCGGAAGGGCAGAACGCGCAGTCGCTGGGTCTTTCTGGGGAAGAAACCTTCGCCATCAGCGGCATCACGGCGCTGAACGACGGTGGCATTCCCAAGACCGTGCGGGTTCAGGCCGGTGACGTCGCTTTCGATGCCATCGTGCGCATCGACACACCGTCCGAGGCGGCCTATTACCGCCATGGCGGCATCATGCAGTACGTATTACGCAACCTGCTCTAGGAGCGTGGGCGGTAGAAGCTTTTCACCTATTCATATCGACGACATAGCTCCAGAGCGGGAAAGCCTCATTCGTTTGATGGTAACCAAAGCCGTCCTGCAGCGGTCTGAACATGCCGGTGCAGGCCTGTTTTGCCGCATTGGCGGCACTGAACGGGCCCTTTTGTCCCTCGTCAGACCGGCATCCAGCCCATCCGATGCAACCGGCGCAGGTTCAGCGCCAGGCAGACCAGGCTCCACTCGCCGTTAACCTGAAACAGGCCTCTAAGACTGAATTGCCTGAATCCCATGGCCTGCTTGATCCAGCCAAATACCGGTTCGGGAATCACCTTGCGCCGCCGATAATGCGCCTGACCCTCGGCACTGGCCAGGCGCTCGGCCATGCGTTGGCTGGCGGGATGTTTTTGCGGGTCGATCTGGCGTACCTTGCCGCCTTCTCGTGCCTGCGCCACGCAAGCAGGCACCCGCATCGCCTCAAGCGCCGCAAAGTTGGCCTCGCTGGCATAGCCGCTGTCAGCCAGCGTCATCTGTGGCAAGGCCCCCACGTTCTCTTGGGTCGCCCGCACCATCGGCACCAGCGCATGGGTGTCATTGCCCGCATTGCCCACCTCGGTGGCCACGATCAGCCCACTCTCATCGACCGCCGCCTGCGCGTTGTAGCATTGATCAAAGCCGTTGCTTGTCTTCATGATCCGCGACTGTGGATCGGTAAAGTTCTCCTGCGCCTTGGGCTCGGGCTGACCGAATGGGCGCTTGCATATGCCGCCACCCGGGCCCCGCGTGTTGCCCTCATCGTCCTGGCTGCGTCCGGCCTCCTGATCGGCCTGGCGCTGACGTTTCTCCAATCGCGCCTTGGCCGCCTGAATCGTCCTCAGGCGAGTCTCGCGCCGCGCCAGCTCCCCAGGCAGCTCATCGCCACGCCGGGCCTTGCCATGCACGCGATCCTCGCACGCATCCTGCTGCTCAGCCTGGCGCGTCAGCTCGGCAATCTCGGCCTTCAACTGCCGTTCACGCTCTTGCATGCGGCCATAACTCATCGCCTTGCGCTTACTGGCGTTGGCCTTGATCTTCGTGCCGTCAATACCAATACGGCCCAGCTTGACCAGCCCCGCCTCGCGGGCTAACTGCACCACCTGCACAAACAGCAACGAAAACTCGTTCAGATGCAACTGGCGAAACTCGCGGATCGTGCGATGCGCCGGAAAGTTGCCCGCTCCCAACACGCGAAAGGCCACATCCTGCTCCAGCGAACGGGCAATCTTGCGCGACGAGAACACACCACTGGCGTACGCATAGACCAGCACCTTGACCATCATCAAGGGATCAAAGGGTTGACGGCGCCGGCCATCGCCCTCATAGCGAGCATGAAAGGCCCGCAAATCCAGCGCATCGACCGCATCACTGACAAACCACGCCAGATGATCCTCTGGCAGCCACTCCTTGAGCGACGGCGGCAAAAGCAAAAGTTGATCGGGTTCGTAGGGGCGGTAGGTCGTAGGCATGCGTCATTTTAATTCAACGCGTTTCTACCGCCCAGGCTCCTAGGCGAATTGCCTTCGCTTGCTGCAGGCTGGTTTTGAGTGCTTCGAATAATTGAGCGTCCATTTCAAATTTCTCTTACGAGTGCGCGCAGTGTTTCACGCTGTGATGGTGTAAGATTTTTTGTTGCGACTTGGTATAGGCTAAAAGCATAAAAATTTGATTTTCAGCCGAAATCCAATAATAAATGATGCGGATCCCACCTTGTTTTCCAATCCCAGGCATTGGGCAACGAATCTTACTTTCCAATCCCAGGCATTGGGCAACGAATCTTACTGGATGCCGTTTTCGAATGTTTTCAGGCAGATGTCCCTATGCTGAAAACATCCCGATCCTGCCAATCGGACGCAACCGCCATCCGGCCGCACTGCTCTGGCCCAGCCACCACCGCTTTGCTATCCTTCCCCCCTTCGTGATTACTTTCTGGCGGTCTCTTGCATGAATCCCGAACGTGTGTCTTTCCCTGACTGGTGGCAAGAGCGGGTCGTTGTCGTTACCGGCGGAGCCTCGGGCATTGGCCTGGCCACCACCGAATTGCTGGTGGCGCTGGGCGCGCGCGTGGCGGTGTGGGATGTGCGGCCTGACCGGCTGCAGGCGCTGGCGCAACGCCACGGCGATGCCGTGCTGGCGCAAACGGTGGATGTATCGCATCAGGCGCAAATCGTCGCGGCCGCCGACGCCGTGGTGCAGCAGTGGGGCGGCATTGCCCACCTGGTCAATAATGCCGGCATCATCGGCCGACGCATGACGCTCGCGGATCTGGATGAGGCCGAGCTGGATCGTGTGCTGGCGGTGAACCTGAAAAGCGTGTTCCTGGCCACGGCCGCCTTCGTGGCGCGGCCCGGTGATTTCGGAGAGCGCGCCGTGGTCAACCTCTCATCCATCGCGGCACGTACGGGCGGCATGGTCGGCAACATGGTGTACGCGGCCACCAAGGGGGCCATCGCCACGCTCACGCGGTCGTTCGCCAAGGAGCTGGCGCCCGATCTGCGCGTGAATGCCCTGGCGCCCGGCATCATCGATACCGAGATCCAGCAGGATTCGCTGGGCAGTGCAGCGGCGCTGGCCGCGCTCGAACACAGCATTCCTCTGCAACGTCTGGGCACACCGGCCGAGGTGGCGCGTGCCGTCGTGTGGCTGCTTTCGCCAGCGTCGGCCTATGTGACGGGCAGTCTGCTGGATGTGGCGGGCGGGCGCTAGCTCCGTTCTGCATGTCCCGCTGGTCGGCAGTCTGGCTTGCTCACGGCTTCGTTCTATACTGGCGCCATTTCGGTCATCGATTCAGCGACACGTTCATGTCTTCTCTCAAAGATGCTTTGCGCCAGCCCGGCCTGATCCAGGCGCCGGGTGCGTCTGATGTGCTTACGGCGCGCCTGGTGGAACAGGCAGGATTTCCTGCGGTATACATGACGGGTTTTGGCGCCACGGCGACCAGCCTGGGCATGCCGGATCTCGGGCTCATGACGGGCAGCGAGATGATTGCCCACGCGCGGCGCATGGTGCGCGCCACGGCGCTGCCGGTGATCGCCGATGCCGATACCGGCTATGGCGGCATCAATAATCTGCTGCGCACGGTCGAAGACTACGCCCAGGTCGGCGTGGCGGCGATCCATCTGGAAGACCAGAGTCTGCCCAAGCGCTGCGGGCAGCTCAGCGGCATTCATCTGGTGTCTGCACAAGAGCAGGAGCGGCGCCTGAAAGGCGCGTTGCACGCACGCGGCGACGCGGATCTCTTGCTCATCGCGCGCACGGATGCGCTGGGCGTGGACGGCATGGATGCGGCCGTGGCGCGGGCGCAGCGCTATGCGGATACGGGCGTGGACCTGGTCTTCATCGACGGGGTTCGCACCGTCGCGCAGGTCGAGGAAATCGCCCGGCGCGTGGATGCCCCCAAGGTGCTCAGCATCGTGGATGGCAATGAAACCCAGTGGCTCACACGTAATCAACTGGAAGCCATGGGCTTTCAGGTGGTCCTGTACGCGGTGACGACGCTGTTTGCCGCGGCGCGTGCGGCGGCGCAGGCGCTGGCAGCCCTGCGCGAACAAGGCAGCACCGCGGCCCTGCAGGGGCAGCTGGCCACATACGAAGAATTCATGGGCATGGTTGGGCTGCAGCGCTACCATGATTTTGAAGCACGGTTCGGCGAACCCTGAGCGTACGCCGAGCAGAATCACACAAGAGGAGAAGCAGGTATGAAGCAGATGATTGCGATGGGAGGGCTGGCCGTTGCCATGACGCTGGGCATGACGCAGGACGCCGATGCCCAGCAAAGGGTGCGCTGGCGCGCGCATTCTTCCTATCCCCAGGCCATGCCAGTGGCCGGTGCCACGGCCTTTGAGATCGGCCAGCAGGTCAAGCAGTTGTCCAATGGCCAGTTCGATATTCGCGTGTTTGAGCCGGGCGCTCTGGTGGCCGGCACGCAATACTACGATGCCGTGTCCGAAGGCGCCATCGACGCGGCCTACGGTTCGCCCGGCTTCAATGTGGGCAAGAATTCGGCCTATGCGTTCTTTGCGGCCGTGCCGTTCGGCCCGGGGGCGGGCGAGATGCTGGCCTGGCTCAAGCATGGCGGCGGCCTCGACCTGGCCCAGGAGATGTACGCGCGCGATAACATCCATATGCTGCCCTGCGGCATCCTGCCCCCGGAAAGCGGTGGCTGGTTCCGCAAGGAAATCAAGACGCTGGATGATCTGAAGGGCATCAAGATGCGCTTCCTGGGCCTGGGCGCCAAGGTGATGGAGCAGTTTGGCGTGTCCACGCAGCTGCTCGCGCCTGGCGAGATCTACCAGGCGCTGGAGCTGGGTACGCTGGATGCGGCCGAGCAATCCGTACCCGCCATCGACCGGGGCCTGGGCTTCTACCAGATTGCCAAGTTCAATTATTTCCCCGGCTGGCACCAGCAATCCACGGTGCAGGAGCTGCTCATCAACAAGGACAGCTGGAACAAGCTGGATGATGCGCAGCGCCTGATGGTGGAAATGGCCTGCGACAGCGCCACGGTGGCGCAGTTCGCCGACGGCGAGGCGGGCCAGTACAGCATCATGAAGAAGAACGAGGAAGACGGCGTGGCCATCAAGGCATGGCCGCAGGAGATGCTGGACGCGTTTCATACCGCCTGGGAAAAGGTCATACAGCAGGAAACCCAGGACAACGCCGATTCGGCCCGGGTCTGGGAAAGCCTGACGGCTTTCCGGGATGATTACAAGATCTGGGGCGAGCGTGCCTATCTGAAGTAAGCCGCAAGAAGGGCGGGGCCTTGGCCCCGGCCACACCGGCCGCTGCGGCGCAGGTCGCGGCGGCCCGGACCCTTTCCACCCAGATGCCTTGTTTCATGCGATTGCTGCTGTCGCTTTCCGATGCCATGGCGCGAGTCTGCGCCGCGTTCGCCCGGCTGGGTGCCTGGCTCATCGTGCCGCTCATCCTCATCATCGTCTATGACGTAGTGACGCGCAAGATCGTCTTCATCCAGCAATGGGTGATGAACAGCTGGCTGTACGCCTATATCTCGCCGACCAAGCTGCAGGAGATGGAGTGGCATCTGCATGCCGTCATTTTCCTCATGGCGTATGCGCTGGCCTATCTGCTCAATACCCATGTGCGCGTGGACATCTGGCGCGACCATCGCAGCGAGCGCACGCGCGGCTGGATCGAGCTGGGCGCAATCCTGCTGCTGGCCCTGCCGTTTTGCAGCGTGCTGGTCTATCAGGCCTGGTTTTTCGTGCTCAAATCCTATGCGCAGGGCGAAGGCTCGGCAGCCATGACGGGCTTGCCGCATCGCTGGGTCATCAAGTCTTTCGTGTTGCTGGGCACCGGCCTGCTGCTCACCGCCTTGCTCGCCACGCTGATGCGCCTGGTGGTGTTCCTGTTCGGGTCCAGGGCATTGTCCGCCCAGGCGTTGCAACGCCTGGGCATGGTTCGCCTGGCGGAGCCTGCGGCGCCGCCGCAAGCCGAGGCGGGCTGCGATGGCGCGGGGCCGTCATGAACGCGCTCATCGATCATTTGTACGATTACCTGGGCGCCTATATGTTCCTGGCGCTGGCCGTATGCATCTTCAGCGGCTTTCCCGTAGCCTTGGTGCTGGGCGGCATTGCCTTGCTGTTCGCGCTCGGCGGCATGGCGCTGGGTGTGATGCACCCGTCCGAGCTATTCCTGTTCATTGAGCGGCTGTGGCAGAACGCCGTGAACAATCCGGTGTTGGTGGCCGTGCCGTGTTTTATTTTCATGGGCATCATGCTGGAGAAGAGCCGCGTCGCCGAAAATCTGCTCAGAATCCTGCAGATCCTCATGCGCCGCGTGCCAGGCAGCCTGGCCTTGAGCGTGACGCTGCTCGGCACCATCCTGGCGGCCACCACCGGCATCATCGGTGCGTCGGTGGTGCTGCTGACGATGATGGCCTTGCCGGCCATGCTGGCGCAAGGTTATGACGCGCGCCTGAGCACGGGAACCATCGCGGCCAGCGCCACGCTGGGCATTCTGCTGCCGCCCTCGGTCATGCTGATCGTGATGGGCGATCTGATGGCGATTTCAGTGGGCGATCTGTTCCTCGCCGCCATCCTCCCGGGATTGATGCTGGCTGCGTTTTATTGCATCTATGTTGTATCAATAGCGGGCTTGCGGCCGCAGCTGGCGCCGCCGCTGGACCGTGCCGGCCAGCCCGTCGACGGTCGCGGTCTGCTGCGCCTGGTGCTGACCGGCCTGGTACCGGTCACGCTTCTCATCGTTCTGGTGCTGGGGTCGATTTTCGCGGGCTGGGCCACACCGACCGAGGCGTCGGGTATCGGGGCCTTTGGCGCGGCTGTCCTGGCGGCCTTCAACCGGCGCCTGACGCGTCGCGTGCTGGACGAAGTCTGCGTACGGACGGCGCTGACCTCCGCCATGATTTTCCTTATCTTCGGTGGTGCGGCGGCATTTTCCTATGTGTTCCGCGCCTTGTACGGTGAAGACCTGATCCTGGATTTCATCCGCTGGATGGGACTCACACACTGGGGCCTGCTGTTCTTGCTGCTGGTGGTGATCTTCTTTCTCGGGTTTTTCTTCGACTGGCTGGAAATCACGCTCATCGTCCTGCCGGTGTTTGCGCCCATCATCGCGGGTTATGCGCCCGACTTTGCTGCCAGCCTGGGCATCGCGCACTTGCCACCCGACAGCCAGCGTGCCATGGTGTTATTGTGGTTTGCAATACTGGTGGCGGTGAACCTGCAGACATCGTTTCTCACCCCACCGTTTGGTTTTGCCCTGTTTTTTCTCAAGGGCTCGGCGCCGCCCAGCGTCAATATCCGCGATATCTACGCCGGCATCATGCCGTTCGTGGCTATCCAGGCGTTGGGCGTGCTGGTATTGGCCCTGTTTCCGGGCATTGTGTTTTATTTGCTGAAATAAGCGTCAGGATAAGGATTGCGTCATGGATTTGCTTGCCGAAAAGTTCAGAAAGCTGGGTACGGACAACGCCCCTGGTCAGGAGGTACGTCAGCGCCTGGGCCAGGACACGCCGGCGCTGAAAGGGGAAACGCTGGCGGGTCGGCCTGTCGACTTCTCGCATGGTGATGTGGACGCCTTCGTGCCCATCCCGGGGTCGTTTGATGTGTTTTCCGAGGGTGTCGCCCGGGGCGGTGCCCAGGCCTATACGGAGTATCGCGGCAGCCTGGAGATTCGCGAGGAGCTGGCCGGCCGGCTGGCCGCTTTCACGGGTGCGCCGGTGGCGGGTGATGAAGATCTCATCATCACCTCGGGTACTCAGGGCGCGCTGTTTCTGGCGGCGGCCAGCACCATTACGCGCGGCACCAAGGTCGCCATCGTGCAGCCGGATTATTTCGCCAATCGCAAACTGGTGGAGTTCTTCGAGGGTGAGCTCGTGCCCATCCCCATGGACTACCTGAATGCGCGCGACGGCGCCGGCATCGATCTGGACGTGCTGAAGGCCGCTTTTCGCCAGGGCGCGAAAGTATTCCTGTTCTCCAACCCCAACAACCCGGCCGGCGTCGTCTACTCGCAGCACGAGATCGGCGCCGTGGCGCGTCTGGCCGCCCAGTACGGCGTCACCGTCATCGTCGACCAACTGTATTCACGCCTGCTTTATGACGGCGAATCCTACACGCATCTGCGTGCGCTGGAAACGGGCGAGGGCGGTCTGATCACCATCATGGGTCCGTCGAAAACGGAATCCATGAGTGGTTATCGGCTGGGCGTGGCGTTCGGCTCACCCGAGATCATCGGCCGCATGGAGAAGCTGCAGGCCATCGTGGCGCTGCGCGCGGCGGGCTATAACCAGGCCGTCCTGCGCTGCTGGTTTGCCGAGCCCGAAGGCTGGATGGCACAACGTATTCGCGAGCACCAGGCCATTCGCGATGATTTGCTCGCGGCCTTGCGCCAGGTCGATGGCCTGCAAGTGCGCACGCCGCAAGCGGGCAGCTACGTGTTTCCGCAACTGCCAGCGCTGTCGCTCACCGGGCTGGCCTTCGTGCGCGCCCTGCGCGTTCAGGCCAATGTCATCGTCACGCCGGGAACCGAGTTCAGCCCCCATGCCGACGCCTCCATTCGCTTCAATTTCTCGCAGGATCACGCTGCGGCCGTACAGGCGGTGCAGCGCACGGTGGAGATGATTGCGCGTTATCGGGCTTGAGGCAGGCTCATATGCGCCAGCCTCAAATATAATGAATGGCGCCTGCCGGGCAAAGGCCTGCGCCCTCTGCTGCGGGCCTCGATACTGTGACGACAAAAGGATTTCTCATGAGTGATGATGCATTGAATATCGGCCGGATCACCGCGCAGGGTGAGGGCTTTCAGGGCCGGCTTGAACGCGTGTTCGCGCACGACCGGGCTGCGGTCTGGCGCATGCTGACCGAGCCTCAGGCCTTCGCGCAATGGCTCGCGCCGGGGACCATCGACGTGCGTCCCGGCGGCGCGGTGCGCATCGATTTCGGCGACAGCGGCGTCGTCATCGACAGCACCGTGCTGGCGCTCGAAGATCAGGCCCTGCTGGCTTATTCCTGGAGCAGCGGCGATGAGCCCGAGCGGCGCCTGGACTGGCAACTGTCGGATGCCGATGGCGGCACGCGCCTGGTGCTGCAGGTGCAAGTGCCCAAAGACGAGGATGCGGCCAAGGCTTGCGCTGGTTTTGAGGCGCATCTGGAAATGCTGGCCGCCGCCCTGGAAGGCGTCTCCATTCGCTTTCCGTTCCAGCATTATCTGGATGCCCGCAAGGCCTATCAGTCGCAGTTGGAGGGCACCAAAGGCTAAGCTATTGTCATTATTGAAGTTTTTTCGTAAGCGTGTTATACTGCCCGCTGGCGGGAGAGGTGCGCCTCTCTCATGGTTTGAACACGTTCACGGAGAAATCATTCATGGCAACAAAACGGCCTTCGCGCAGAAGGGAACCCTTTGTGATTGAACCCTTGAACTGGGTGGCCCCGGACGATGCCCGGGAGCAGGCAGAAAAAAGAAGCGAACCGTCGCGCAAGACGGCACCGGTCAAGGAGCCGCAAGACTGACGGCGCAGGTTCGGTTCGGTACATGGCGGCAAGATTCTCGACAGGATCTTGCCGCCATGTGCTTTCAGGGCAGGCGCTATCAAGCTGTTGCATAATATTGCTTTTGCCGTCCGGAGGGCGTCATGAAAGAAGTCGTGGTGGTAGCGGCCTGTCGCACGGCCGTGGGCAGTTTCGGCAAATCACTCAAGGATGTCGCGCCAACCGCGTTGGGCACGACCGTGCTGCGCGCGCTGCTGGAGCGCACGGGTCTCGATGCGCAGGCGGTGGGGCATGTCGTGTTCGGTCATGTCATCAACACCGAACCGCGCGATCTCTATCTGGCCCGCGTGGCTACGTTGGACGCCGGCTTGCCGCACACGGTGCCCGCCTTTAACGTCAACCGGCTGTGCGGCTCGGGGCTGCAGGCCATCGTTTCGGCGGCCCAGGCCATCGCGCTGGGCGATACCGAAGTCGCCATCGGCGCCGGGGCCGAGAACATGAGCCGGGCGCCCTATCTGGCGGTGGGCCAGCGTTGGGGTTCGCGCATGGGCGATGCACGCCTGCTGGACATGATGCTGGGCGCGCTGGCCGATCCGTTCGATCATGTGCATATGGGCATCACCGCGGAAAACGTCGCGCGTCGCCACCATATCAGCCGCGAGCAGCAAGACGCCCTGGCGCTGACCTCGCATCAGCGCGCCCAGCGGGCGGTGGAAGAAGGGCGCTTCAAGGCGCAAATCGTTCCGGTCACGCTGCGCTCGCGCCGGGGCGAAACGGTGTTCGATACGGACGAACATTGGCGCCGTGATGCCCGCATCGAGGATTTTCAAAGCCTGCGCCCTGCCTTTCAAAAGGAAGACGGCACGGTCACGGCGGGCAACGCCTCCGGCATCAACGACGGGGCGGCGGGCGTACTGCTCATGGAAGCGGGGGCGGCGCAACGCGCGGGCTTTCAGCCCATGGCGCGCCTGGTGTCCTACGGCCACGCCGGGGTCGAACCGCTTTATATGGGCATGGGTCCGGTGCCGGCCACGCAAATGGCGCTTGCGCGCGCCGGGCTCAAGGCGTCGGATCTCGATGTCATCGAAGCCAACGAGGCGTTCGCCGCCCAGGCCTGCGCCGTGGCGCAGACGCTCGAGCTGGATCCGCAACGCGTCAATCCCAATGGCAGCGGCATCAGCCTGGGCCATCCCATCGGTGCCACGGGCGCCGTCATCACGGTCAAGGCGTTGCACGAGCTGCAGCGCATTCAGGGGCGCTACGCCCTGGTGACCCTGTGTATCGGGGGCGGGCAGGGCATCGCCGCCATATTTGAACGTGTTTGAGCACGAACCGGGGCTGGACGAGCCCACGTTTTCCGAGATGGACGGGGTTCGCTATCTGCACTTCGGCACGCCCTGGGTGCAGGGGGCGATGCGCCTGCGCAAGCCCTCGGAGCTGGTGCTGGAATACACGCAGCAAATGATGGCCTGGCTGCTGTTTTTACGGCCGGGCAAGCGCGATCGCATGGCCGTGCTGGGGCTGGGTGCGGGCGCGCTGCTGCGCTACGTACTCAGGCATACCCCCATGTCCGTGGAAACCATAGAGCGCAATCCGCAGGTATTCGCCGCTTGTGCAGCGTATTTCCGCCTGCCGCAAAGCGCCCGCTCGGCGCTCACGGAAGGC
>JACDJA010003075.1_pt1 | contig 11132 bp, 8 predicted proteins | sample 7449241 | NCBI WGS metagenome assembly JACDJA01 (sample SAMN14253289, study PRJNA609438) | sludge metagenome | isolation source: initial anaerobic sludge | collected 2018-12-20 | reverse complement strand
GGAAACCGGAGCCTTTTGCTTTGTTGTTGTGTCATACAGCGCGCGATTAAACGCGCGGCACCAGTGACTTATTAATCAGAGGCCGAAACGCGGAAGGTCGCCGTTGCGCGCTGCGATGCTGGCGCTCTTCATCAGAAAACTATCAACAAAAGCAATGATCTGCGCGAACAGACCGTTCGACGAAGACAGGCTGATGGAAGCAGTTTTGGACATTGATGACCTCTTGAATCCGGTAAACTCAGCGGCAGCGCAGCACCGCATTACTGGCAATTTATGTATACCAGATACCAGACTCAATGACTCTTTTTGCATAGCAGCAATTGTACTGTTGCATCGCCGCATTATTCATTACTGCGACAAAATGTCTCATTTTTTACACAAGAGGCCAACAAGGCGCGGGTAAAATAAAACCGGAGGGGCCGGTGCTGAACACCGGCCCCTCCAACAATGTGTCACCAATTACTCGCCGTTATTCAGCCGCTTCGACCTTGCGAGGCGGCGACAACGCACCCGAGTTGTGCGCTTCGGCAACCTGGTTGTCGTTGAAGCCCAGCACCTCCTTGAGAATCTCGTCGGTGTGCTCGCCGAGCAGCGGCGAGCGCTTCACCACGGTCGGGCTGTCCGACAGCTTGATCGGGTTGCCGACCGACAGATACTTGCCGCGGGCCGGATGATCCACCTCGACGATGGTGCCGGTGGCGCGCAGCGACTGATCTTCCGCCAGTTCCTTCATCGACAGAATCGGACCGCACGGAATGTCGTCCTTGTTGAGGATTTCCATCGCCTCGAACTTGGTCTTGGTCATGGTCCACTGCTCGATGCGCGCGAAGATTTCATTCAGGCGCGGCAGACGGGCCGGCGGCTTGGCGTAATCCGGATGGGTCTTCCAGCCGGGCTCGCCGATCACGTCGCAGATCTTTTCCCAGACCGGCGCCTGGGTGATGAAATAGATGTAGGCGTTCGGGTCAGTCTCCCAGCCCTTACACTTGAGGATGCGGCCGGGCTGACCGCCGCCGGAGTCGTTGCCGGCGCGTGGAACGGCATCTCCGAACGGAACGCCTTCGCCGAACTGGCTGTATTCCTTCAGCGGGCCATGGGCGAGGCGCTGCTGGTCGCGCAGCTTGACGCGCGACAGATTCAGCACGCCGTCCTGCATGGCGGCGGTGACCTTCTGACCCTTGCCGGTCATGGTGCGCTGATAGAGCGCGGTCACGATACCGAGCGCGAGGTGCAGGCCGGTACCCGAGTCGCCGATCTGCGCGCCGGTCACCAGCGGCAGACCGTCGCGGAAGCCGGTGGTCGACGCAGCACCGCCGGTACACTGGGCGACGTTCTCATAGACCTTGCAGTCTTCGTAGGGACCGGGACCAAAGCCCTTGATCGACGCGACGATCAGCTTCGGATTGATCTTCTGGATGGCCTCCCAGGGAAAGCCCATGCGATCCAGCACACCGGGGCCGAAATTCTCGACCAGCACGTCGCACTTCTTCATCAGTTCGGTCAGGACTTCCTTGCCCTTTGGGTTCTTGGTGTCCAGCGTGATCGAACGCTTGTTGTGGTTGAGCATCGTGAAGTAGAGGCTGTCAGCGTTCGGAACGTCCATGAGCTGACCGCGGGTGATGTCACCGACGCCGGGACGCTCCACCTTGATCACATCTGCGCCAAACCAGGCCAGCAACTGCGTGCAGGTCGGTCCCGACTGAACGTGGGTGAAATCGAGGATGCGAACGCCCTTCAGCGCCTGTGTCATTATCTTCTACTCCGTATCAATCGACGCCTTCTGACGCCGAGTTTGAGGACTGAAATGATTGGGCAACAGCGCCCAACAGTGTGGCCTTATTTCTTCTTCAAAGCGCTTTGCGGATTGAGATTTCCGATGCGGCCGCTTTCGCTGCCAGCCGCCGGATCAATCACCGCGTTGATGAGCGTCGGCTTGCCCGAATCCATCGCCGCATTGACCGCGCGCTTCAATTCATCCGGTGTCGTCGCGTTAAAGCCGACACCGCCAAATGCTTCCATCATCCTGTCGTAGCGCGCGCCCTTGACGAAGACGGTTGGCGCAACATCGGGACCGCCCGTCGGATTGACGTCCGTGCCGCGATAGATGCCGTCGTTGTTGAAGATCACCACACAGACCGGCAGCTTATAGCGGCAGATGGTTTCGACTTCCATGCCCGAGAAGCCGAATGCGCTGTCGCCTTCCACCGCCAGAACCGGCTTGCCCGTCTCGACGGCGGCGGCAATGGAATAGCCCATGCCAATGCCCATGATGCCCCATGTGCCGACGTCGATGCGCTTGCGTGGCTGATACATGTCGATGATGCCGCGGGCGAGATCGAGCGTGTTGGCGCCTTCATTCACGAGGATCGCGTCGGGGCGCTCCTTGATGATGGTGCGCAAAACGCCAAGCGCGCCGTGGTAGTCCATCGGCGAATTGTTGTTCATCAGGCGCGGCGCCATCTTCGCGACGTTGTCGTCGCGCTTGGTCTGGACGGTCTTGATCCAGTCCGCCGGGGGCACGGTCCAGTTGCCGCCCATGCCCTGCACCAGAGCCGTGACGCACGAGCCGATATCGCCGACCACCGGAGCGACGATCTCGACGTTTGAGTCCATTTCCTTGGGCTCGATGTCGATCTGGATGAATTTCTTGGGGGCGTCACCCCAGGTCTTGCCCTTGCCGTGCGACAGCAGCCAGTTCAGCCGGGCGCCGATCAGCATGACGACGTCTGAGTCTTTCAGCACCGTGGAGCGCGCGGCGCCGGCGCATTGCGGATGGGTATCCGGCAGCAAGCCCTTGGCCATGCTCATGGGCAGGAAGGGAATGCCACTCTTCTCGACCAGCGAGCGGATGGCATCGTCGGCCTGCGCGTAAGCTGCGCCCTTGCCAAGAATGATGAGAGGCTTCTTTGCGGACTTCAGCACATCGAGCGCGCGCTTGACGGCCTCCGGAGCGGGAATCTGCGCAGGAGCCGCGTCGATGACCTTCACCAGCGACTTCCGGCCGGCTTCCGCATCCATCACCTGACCGAACAGCTTGGCGGGCAGATCGAGATACACACCACCCGGGCGGCCCGATATGGCCGCACGGATCGCACGCGCCAGACCAATTCCGATGTCCTGCGCATGCAGCACGCGGAACGCGGCCTTGCAGAGCGGTTTCGCGATCGCAAGCTGATCCATTTCCTCGTAGTCGCCCTGCTGCAGGTCGACGATCTCGCGCTCCGACGAACCCGAAATCAGGATCATCGGGAAACAGTTCGTCGTTGCATGCGCGAGCGCGGTCAGACCGTTGAGGAAGCCCGGCGCGGACACCGTGAGGCAAATACCGGGCTTCTTGGTCAGAAAGCCGGCGATCGAAGCGGCATAACCCGCATTCTGCTCGTGGCGAAACGAGAGAACACGAATCCCTTCGGCCTGCGCCATGCGGCCGAAGTCCGTGATCGGAATACCAGGGACACCGTAGATGGTATCGAGGCCGTTGAGCTTGAGCGCGTCGATGATCAGATGGAAACCATCCGTCAACTCCCGCTCCTCGCTCGCAGCCGTCTCTACCTTGTTTGCCGTTGTCAGCATCGGTGGCCTCCCTGATATCTTCTTGTTGTTGGTCTACGTAAATATTTCCTGCCCGTGGGTCTCGACATAAGTCGCCAGTCCAAGGGTGTGGTCGCGCGCGCGCTTCTCCGCGAGTTCGGTGTCGCGCTCCTCGAGCGCCTCGATAATTGCCAGATGCTCCGGCAGCGACACCGCGGTACGGTCCGTCCGGCCGATGGTGAGCTGGCGATAGCCGCGCACATGGAGCAGGATGTCGTTGGTCATATCGACAAGGACCGGAGACTCGCTCAACGAAATCAGCGCCTGATGAAACGCGATATTCGCCCTCGAGTATTCCGCGATGTGATCCTGCGGCAGACGGTCCTTGTTGAAGTCCTTGAAGAAGTTGCGCAGCGCCGAAATATCCTTCTTGCGCGCGATGGTCGTGATCAGCCGCGCTGCCATGCTTTCCAGCGCCGCCCACGCCCGGATCATGTCCACGATCTCAGCCTTGGTCTTGCGCACGACGACAATGCCGCGGCGTGGAACCGTTTTGACAAAACCGTCCTGTTCAAGCATCGCGATCGCTTCGCGGATCGGCGTACGGCTGACACCGAGATGTTCCGAGAGTGCGCGCTCGTCGAGCATGACAGGCTCGGGATTCGTGTAGATGTCCATCTTGAGGATGGCTTCCTTCAGCGCGTCGTAGGCCTTGTTCTTGAAACTGGCCTCCGGCGCGATGCGTACGATCGCGAGATCCTGGTCGTTCAGCGGCACCTTTGACGTTTTCTGGGTAACCATGAATCATCTCCCTCACTGGTTGAGGGCTGTATACCACGGGAGCGTTGGCTGTGTTCTTGGCATACCAGATGCCAAAGTGTCAAGCGACGCAGGCAGTACCGGGAAAGCACGCCAAACAGGCTTGACAAAGTTGGTTCTTGGCATACCAAATGCCAATTGTGGATAATTGCCTTCACGCCTCCCGAAAGCGCGAAGAGCGACGCCAAAACAAGGTTCAAGCGCCCGGGAAACATCCGTCCGGCACCCCGTGCGCAATCCGGTTTCCAAAAAATGGACGTGACAGGAGGAAGTAATGGCTCATTCGCAGGACGCAGCGCGAAAGATTGACGTCGGACAGCAGGCGAAGGCCGAAGTCCGAAAGATTCTCGACGCCGTCAAAGCCGACAAACGCACCAGCCTGACCGCGCCCGAGGGCAAGCTGGTGTGCGATGCATACGGAATTCCGGTTCCCAAAGAAGGTGTCGCGAAGTCCGCAGCGGATGCCGCCAAGATCGCGAGTGGCATGGGTTTCCCGGTCGTAATGAAGATCGTGTCCCCCGACATTCTCCACAAGACAGAAGCCGGCGGCGTGATCGTCGGCGTGAAAACCGCCGCTGACGCCGAAAAGGCCTATGACACCATTCTGGCAAACGCGAAGAAGTATAAGGCCGACGCAAAGATCGAAGGCATCCAGGTGCAGCAGATGCTGCAGGGCGGCACCGAAGTCATTGTCGGCTCGATCACCGACGGCTCGTTCGGCAAGCTGGTCGCCTTCGGCCTCGGCGGCGTTCTGGTCGAGGTGCTGAAGGACGTCACCTTCCGTCTCGCTCCCGCAACCACCGCCGATGCGCTCTCGATGCTGGACGGCATCCAGGCCCATGAAATGCTGCAGGGTGTGCGCGGCGGCGATCCGGTGAACCGGGAAGCGCTCGCGGACATCATCGTCAACGTGTCGCAGCTTGTCAGCGACTTCCCGGAAATCGTCGAACTCGACCTCAACCCGGTCTTCGCGACCAAGAAGGACGCCACTGCCGCCGACGTCCGCATCGTCGTCGATTTCGACTACAAGCCGCGCCCCGCGCCGCGCTCCAATGAAGAGATCGTCACCGCGATGAACCGCATCATGCAGCCGAAGGCGGTTGCAGTGATCGGCGCATCGAGCGAGGCCGGCAAGATCGGCAACTCGGTAATGAAGAACCTCATCAACGGCGGATACAAGGGACAGATTTACCCGATCCATCCGAAGGCCGATGAGATCATGGGCATCAAGGCATACAAGAGCGTGAAAGATGTCCCGGGTGTGATCGACACGGCCGTGTTCGCAATTCCTGCGAAGTTCGTCGCCGAAGCGCTGGCCGAGTGCGGCGAGAAGAAAATCCCCGGCGCGGTTCTGATCCCGTCGGGCTTCGCCGAAGCCGGCGCGCCTGAACTGCAGGAAGAAATCGTCAAGGTCGGCCAGAAGTACAACATCCGCCTGATGGGGCCGAACATCTACGGCTTCTACTATACGCCGGCCAATCTCTGCGCCACATTCTGCACGGCCTATGACGTCAAGGGCCACGCGGCTCTGTCGTCGCAATCCGGCGGCATCGGCATGGCGATCATCGGCTTCTCGCGTTCGGCCAAGATGGGTGTCTCGGCAATTGTCGGTCTCGGTAACAAGTCGGACATCGACGAGGACGATCTGCTCGCCTTCTTCGAGCAGGACCCGAACACCACGATTATCGCGCAGCATTGCGAAGACCTGAAGGACGGCCGCGCGTTCGCGGAAGCCGCCAAGCGCGTCTCCAAGAAAAAGCCGGTGGTCGTGCTCAAAGCCGGCCGTACGTCCGCCGGCGCAAAGGCCGCATCGTCGCATACCGGCGCGCTCGCCGGTAACGACAAGATTTATGAGGACGTGCTGAAGCAGTCGGGCGTGATCCGCGCCCGCTCGCTGCGCCAGCTTCTCGAATTCGCGCGCGGCATCCCTGTGCTGCCGACGCCGAAGGGTGAGAACGTGCTCATCATCACCGGCGCAGGCGGCTCTGGCGTGCTGCTGTCGGACGCGGTGGTCGATAACGGCATGTCGCTGATGGCGATGCCGCCGGATCTCGACGCGGCGTTCCGCAAGTTTATCCCGCCGTTCGGCGCAGCCGGCAATCCGGTGGACATCACCGGCGGCGAGCCGCCGATCACCTATGTGAACACGGTGAAGCTCGGCCTCTCGGATGACCGTATCCACTCGCTGATCCTCGGTTACTGGCACACCATCGTCACGCCACCGATGGTCTTCGCCAAAAATATGGTCGAGGTGAAGAAGGAGATGGAAGCCAAGGGCTTCGTGAAGCCGATGGTTGCGTCTCTGGCGGGCGACATCGAGGTCGAGGAAGCTGCCGAGTATCTTTACCAGAATGGCATTCCGGCCTATGCCTACTCCACCGAGCTTCCGGTCGAAGTGCTCGGCGCGAAATACAAGTGGGCTCGCGGCGCAGGCTTGCTGTAACTTCCCAAGAAGGGTGCTGCTCATGCCACGCAGCACCCTTCCCGGCACGATCTTCACGTCTATCGACCGCCGTAGGTAGCAATGAAGAAAAGCATGATCCGGCGAAAACCCGCAGACCCGCGCAGTCACACCGAGGCGGAAGCCGACGCCAAGGATGGCAGCGTCCAGTCCGTCAACCGCGCGCTCACCCTGATCGAGACCCTAGCGGAAGACGATGAAGGCTATCGCCTCACCGATCTTGCGGTTCGCGCCGGTCTTTCCACCTCCACCGTTCATCGCCTGCTGACGACGCTGGAAAAGCGCCGCTTTGTGCAATTCGACCGCAGCGAATCGAAATGGCATATCGGCGCGCGGGCCTTTTCGGTTGGCTCGACATTCGCGCGGCGCCGGAATTTCGTCGCCCATGCGATGCCTTACCTGCGCAAATTGCGCGACCAAACCCGTGAAACCGCGAATCTCGCCGTCGTCGACGACGAAACCATCATTGTGCTGACCCGCATGGAAAGCCGCGAGATCATGCGCTCGCTGACCAAGGTGGGCGGACGTGTTGCGATGGTCGCATCGGGCGTCGGCAAGGCCGTGCTCGCCACCTATTCCGATGAGGACGTCAACGCGATCATTCACCGGCAGGGCATGCCGCGCCTGACGGAAAAGTCCATCGTGCGCCCCGGCGAGTTATTCAAGGCGTTGGAGATCGTCCGTCAGCGCGGTTATGCGGTGGACGACGAGGAAGCCCGCATGGGTCTGCGGTGCATTGCCGCCGTTGTCTACAACGATTGCAGCGAGCCGCTGGCTGCGATCTCGGTATCGGGGATGACCTCGCGAGTCACAGATGAACGTGTGCCGATCATCGGCACGATCGTGCGCGATGTTGCGGCCGAACTGACGGTTGCGCTGGGCGGAACCATGCCGGCCGCCGAAGCGAGAAGCTGACTTCTCCGATCTTGTCTCCACGCGACGGCGGATTTCACAGTTTCGTCCGCCTACCTGTCTGATCGCGCGAAGGATTCTCGAGCGCGCATCATATCGCGGGAAACAAATTCAACGCCGTTGAGAGAAGCCATTCTCCTCGCGATGATCACGCTCGAACCTGAACATTCGAGGTGTGACATGGCGAAGATGCGGGCAATCGACGCGGCGGTGCGTATTCTCGAGAAGGAAGGCGTCTCCTGCGCATTCGGGGTTCCCGGCGCTGCGATCAATCCGTTGTATTCGGCGCTGAAGAAGCGCGGCTCGATTAATCATATCTTGGCGCGTCATGTCGAAGGCGCTTCCCATATGGCGGAAGGCTACACGCGCGCCAAAGCGGGAAATATCGGTGTGTGCATCGGAACATCCGGTCCCGCCGGAACCGACATGATCACCGGCCTGTATTCCGCCATCGCAGATTCGATTCCGATTCTCTGCATTACGGGACAGGCTCCGCGTGCGCGCCTCTACAAGGAAGACTTTCAGGCGGTTGATATCGAGTCGATTGCCAAACCGGTCACCAAGTGGGCGGTCACGGTGCGCGAACCGGCATTGGTGCCGCGCGTGTTCAGCCAGGCATTTCACATCATGCGTTCGGGCCGTCCCGGTCCCGTTCTGATCGACCTGCCGCTCGATGTGCAGCTCGCGGAGATCGAATTCGACGACGAGACCTACGAGCCGTTGCCGATCTACAAGCCTAAAGCCACACGCAAGCAGATCGAAAAGGCGCTCGAAATGCTCAATGCCGCCGAGCGGCCGCTGATCGTCGCAGGCGGCGGCGTGATCAATGCCGATGCGTCCGACCTTCTCGTGGCATTCGCCGAGATCGTCAATGTTCCTGTGGTGCCGACGCTGATGGGCTGGGGTGCGATCCCGGACGATCATGTCCTGATGGCCGGAATGGTAGGCCTTCAGACCAGCCACCGGTACGGCAATGCGACGATGCTGGACTCCGACTTTGTTCTCGGCATCGGCAACCGCTGGGCTAACCGGCACACCGGCTCGATCGAGACTTACACCAAGGGCCGCAACTTCGTGCATGTCGATATCGAACCGACGCAAATCGGCCGGGTGTTCAATCCCGATCTCGGCATTGTCTCGGATGCGAAAGCCGCGCTCGAACTGTTCGTGACGGTTGCAAAGGAATGGCGCAAGGCCGGCAAGCTGAAGGAACGTCAGGCCTGGCCTGCAGCGTGTCAGGACCGCAAGCGCACCATGCTGCGCAAGAGCCATTTCGACAACGTGCCGATCAAGCCGCAGCGCGTCTATGAGGAAATGAGCAAGGCCTTCGGCCGCGACACCTGCTTTGTCAGCGTGATCGGGCTGTCGCAGATCGCCGGAGCTCAGTTCCTTGGCGTCTACAAGCCCCGCAACTGGATCAACACCGGACAGGCCGGTCCGCTCGGCTGGACTCTCCCTGCCGCACTGGGCGCGCGCGTTGCCGATCCGCAACGCGAGATTGTTGCGCTCTCAGGTGACTATGATTTCCAGTTCCTGATCGAGGAACTCGCCGTCGGCGCGCAGTTCAAGCTGCCCTATATCCACGTCGTCGTGAACAACTCCTATCTGGGGCTGATCCGTCAGGCACAACGCGGATTCGAGATGGATTATCATGTCCAGCTCTCGTTCGAGAACATCAACGCACCGGAGCTGGGCGTTTACGGCGTCGATCACGTCGCCGTCGCCGAAGGCCTCGGCTGCAAGGCGATCCGGGTCACGCATCCGGAAGATGCGCAGGCCGCGTTCGCCACCGCGCGCGAGATGATGAAAGAATACAGCGTCCCGGTCGTTGTCGAATTTATTCTCGAGCGCGTCACCAACATCGCGATGGGCACCGAGATCGACAACATCGTCGAGTTCGAGGAGGTGCTCGATCTGCCGCTCGGCGATGAGCCCATCAGCCCGGACAAGGCGCGCGGTAAACTGCTGCCTGTCTGAATCCATCCATCAACAAGGACATATCGCGTGCCGAAGTTTGCCGCAAATCTGACCATGCTGTTCAACGAAGTCCCCTTCCTTGGCCGTTTCGCCACGGCCAAGGAAGCAGGATTCAGCGGAGTTGAGTACCTGTTTCCCTACGACTTTGAGAAAGGCGTTCTCGCCGAGCAACTGCAGCAGTACGGCCTGACACAGGTGCTGCACAATCTGCCCGCCGGAAACTGGAGCGCCGGCGAACGCGGCATCGCGATCCTTCCCGACCGCGTTGCAGAATTTCGTGACGGCGTTTCGCGCGCTGTTGAATATGCCAAGGCACTCGATTGCCGGCAGGTGAACTGCCTCGCAGGTATCGCTCCGGCAGGATCCGATCCCGCCAAACTGCGTGCGATATTCGTGGAGAATCTGCGTTACGCCGCTGATGCCCTTGCAAAGCACAATATCAAGCTGCTGATCGAGCCGATCAACACGCGCGATATTCCGGGATTTTTCCTCAATGGAACCGAACAGGCAATCCAGATCATCTCGGAGGTCGACTCGGAAAATCTGTTCGTCCAGTACGATATCTATCACATGCAGATCATGGAGGGCGACCTTGCCCCGACCATGAAGAAATATCTGGATCGCATCGCGCATATCCAACTGGCGGATAATCCCGGCCGGAATGAGCCCGGCACCGGCGAAATCAACTATCCATTCCTGTTTCGCACTCTTGATGAGATCGGCTATCGTGGATGGATCGGCTGCGAGTACAAGCCGAAGACCACCACCCTCGAAGGTCTTGGGTGGTACGAGCCGCATACGGTCGATGCATAATCAAGAAGACTAGAGAAATTGGGAGATCAGAATGACCGATATCGGTTTCATCGGATTGGGCATCATGGGACGGCCCATGGCGGGTCATCTTCAGGCCGCCGGGCACCGCCTGTTCGTGCTGGAAAAATCCGCCGCCGCGAAGGACCTCGTTGCCGCGGGTGCGATTGCCTGCAAGTCCGGCAAGGAAATCGCCGAGAAAGCCGGCGTCGTGATCATCATGGTGCCGGATACACCGGATGTTGAATCCGTATTGTTCAGCGCGGGCGGCGTTGCCGAGGGGCTTTCAAAAGGCAAGGTCGTTGTCGACATGAGTTCGATCTCGCCGATCGAGACCAAGGTATTCGCCAAGAAGATCAATGATCACGGTTGCGATTATCTCGATGCGCCGGTCTCCGGCGGCGAGGTCGGAGCGAAGGCTGCCACGTTGACCATAATGGTAGGTGGTCCGGAAAGCGCGTTCAACTCGCTGAAGCCACTGCTTGAGACGATGGGAAAGAACATCACCTTGGTCGGCGGAAATGGCGACGGTCAGACAACGAAAGTTGCCAACCAGATTATCGTTGCCCTAAATATCGAAGCCGTCGCGGAGGCGTTGCTGTTCGCGGCGAAAGCCGGCGCG
>JACDJA010003074.1_pt1 | contig 11140 bp, 9 predicted proteins | sample 7449241 | NCBI WGS metagenome assembly JACDJA01 (sample SAMN14253289, study PRJNA609438) | sludge metagenome | isolation source: initial anaerobic sludge | collected 2018-12-20 | reverse complement strand
GCGGGTTATGCCGGGTTGCGCGAATAGCGTGGGCCGAAATATCGGCAATCAAATCGGCCCCAGTGGGTGCACCGATTTGATCGCTGATGACATTCAATTGTTCGCGCTCTGCCGCTAGGCGCAGCATGGTTTTGGCAAAATTGTTGCCGCGCGCGGCATACACCCAACTGGTGCGAAAAATTAAGTGCGCGCAACCGCTGTCGATGATGGCTTGCTCGCCCGCTAATTTGGTTCGACCATAAACGGATAACGGGGCGGTGGGGTCGGTTTCTACCCACGGCGCGTGGCCAGTGCCATTGAAGACATAATCGGTGGAGTAATGCACCAGCAAGGCATCTGTTCGCTTTGCGGCCTGCGCCATCACGGCAACCGCCTGGTGGTTGATGCGGTCGGCCAACTCGGGTTCGGCTTCGGCCTTATCGACAGCCGTGTAGGCGGCGGCATTGACGATCACATCGGGCGCGAGGGCGTCGATGCTGGCCGCAATGCCGGCCAGATCATTCAAATCACCACAATATTCGCGGCTGTGGCGATCCAGGGCGATCACGGTACCCAGCGGCGCCAAGGCGCGCTGTAATTCCCAGCCGACTTGGCCATTTTTTCCGAATAACAGGATGTTCATACGCTGTACTGCTTTGCCGTCCATTCGCGATAGGCACCGCTGGTGACATTCGCCACCCAATCCTGATGCTCCAGATACCAGCGAACGGTCTTGCGGATACCTGTTTCAAAGGTTTCAGCGGGCTTCCACCCGAGTTCTCGTTCCAATTTCGTGGCATCGATGGCATACCTGCGATCATGCCCCGGGCGATCGGTCACAAAGGTGATTTGCTCAGCATAGGATTTGCCATCTGCTCGGGGTTGTTCCTCGTCCAGAATCTGACACAGGGTACCCACCACATCAAGGTTCGTCTTTTCATTCCAGCCGCCGACGTTATACACCTCGCCCACACGCCCTGCTTCGAGCACGCGGCGAATGGCGCTGCAATGATCTTTCACATACAGCCAATCACGGATCTGCTGACCGTCGCCGTAAATCGGCAACCGCTTTCCTGCCAAGGCATTGTGGATGCACAAGGGAATGAGCTTTTCCGGGAAATGATACGGGCCGTAATTGTTCGAGCAATTGGTCGTCAACACCGGCAAGCCGTAGGTGTGATGATAGGCACGCACCAAGTGATCGGAAGCGGCCTTACTCGCCGAATACGGGCTATTGGGCTCATAACGGTGGGTTTCGGTAAAGGCCGGTGCATCACGATCGAGCGAGCCATAAACCTCATCGGTTGAGACATGCAGAAAGCGGAATGCCGCTTGCTTTTCTTCTGGCAAAGCGGCCCAATACGCGCGCACCGCTTCCAACAACCCGAATGTGCCGACGACATTAGTTTGAATAAAATCACCCGGCCCCAGAATGGAACGGTCTACATGGCTTTCTGCCGCAAAATTGATGACCGCTCGCGGTTGATAGCGCGCCAACAACGGGCTGACCAGCACTGAATCGCCAATATCGCCTTGGACAAAAATATGCCGCTCCTCACCTGCCAGAGAAGCCAAATTCGCCAGATTGCCGGCATAGGTGAGCTTGTCGAGATTGACAACCGGCTCATCGCAAGCGCCCAACCAGTCGAGTACAAAATTACTACCAATAAACCCGGCAGCGCCAGTAACCAAAATCATGATAACACTACATCCTTCCCCGTAGGCTTTGGGCTAATACGCGTTTTTGTGAACAAACCCACGGAACACCGTGAGAAATATAATCTTCAAATCAAAAGCCAATGACCAGTTTTCGATATAGAACAGATCGTACTCAATACGCTTTTGCATCTTATCCAAGGTGTCGGTCTCGCCTCGCCAGCCATTGATTTGCGCCCAGCCCGTTATGCCCGGCTTCACCTTGTGGCGAAGCATATAGCCATCGATTTGCGATTTATATAATTCGTTATGCTCAACCGCATGTGGACGGGGGCCGACAATAGACATCCGGCCTTGCAGCACATTAATGAATTGTGGCAACTCATCCAGACTCGTCCTTCGCAAGAAGGCACCGAAGCGGGTTACCCGGCTGTCGCCCTTCACGGCCTGGGGTACCTCACCTTCTTCATCCACGCCATCTTTCATGCTGCGGAATTTGTAAATAGTGAAGGGCTGTCCATCCCAGCCATGCCGTTTTTGCTTGTACAGCACCGGCCCTTTGGAACTGAGCTTCACACCCAAGGCAATTCCGAGCAGCAGCGGACTGATGACCAGCAAAATCAAGAGCGCCAGCCCCCGATCTTCTAAGCCTTTTACCAATCGATTCGCCCCGGTCATCGGTGAAGCCGATAGGTCAATCATCGGCACATCCATAATCTCGGACACGCCATGATTAATCAAAAACAAACCGAATAAATCCGGCACAAAACGCACATTGGCCGTCGAAAATCTCAAATTTTCAAGAACGCCTTTCAACTGCTGGCTTTGATCCAGCGGCATAGCAATCCACACTTCATCGATCTGATGCGATGACACATAATCGAACAACTCGTTCAGCGGATGAATCTCATGCCCGGCGATACCCATATCATCAGTGCGCTCACCAAACACACCCACCACATCAAAACCGGCCCAGCCTTCTTTTTCTGCACGGTTGATCAGATTCAATGCCTGGGGGCCGCAGCCCACAACCACGGCCTTGCGGTGATTCATCCCTCGCTGACGCAGACCGCGCAAAATTAAATACACTGCCACCCGTTCGATGGCCAATGCCAAGCCGCTGACTAGCCACCACTGAGCCAACCAGAGCCGAGAGAAGGTCTCTGCTTGCTTCACCAACACCAGTGAAATCAGCAGGATCATCAACACCAACGACCAGGCACCGACCACGCGCAAAGCAGGAGATACCAAGCCGCGTGCACGCCACGAGCCATAGACACCGAACACCGGAAATACCACTGCGGAAAGCAGCCCCCCAATGACGATAAATGCACCATAAGCGGGAGGCAGCGGGAACATATCCCAGCCAAAACGCAAACCGAGCGCAAACAGCCCGGCGCCCCAGATAAGAAGCACATCAAGAACACGCGTCGTCAACGAAATTATTGATGCGTATGTTTGTGCAAAACCTGACTTCATGGAAATCTCAAACGAAAATTAAATGCCCACTCAAAGCGTTGTACTTTCGCCATCATCAGGGGCTCTACAATCAATCACCAACACGCCCCGATCGCTGTTGAAAAGAAGCCCACTCTCGGTCTAGCAACGTACTGAGCGCTTCACGGAAACATTGGGGTGCGAACCGCTCGGCATTCCTGCGGCAATCTTCGGGCTGGATAATCCGACGCCCCTCGTGCTCAAACGATGCTACAGCCTTGATTACCGCATCCACCGTTTGTTCATCAAAGAACACACCTGTGGGTGATGACGATCCTAAACCCAGTACGGTTTCCAATGCGCCACCCCGACCGTAAGCTATCACAGGGGTACCACACGCCTGCGCTTCCACGGGCGTAATGCCGAAATCCTCTTCGGCCGCGAAGACAAAAGCCGAAGCGCGTTGCATGTGATCGCGTAACACGTCGAAAGGTTGAAAACCAAGAAACTGAATGTTCGTGCCCGCTTTGGTGCGGATTTTTTTCATATCAGGACCGTCGCCAATCACCACCAAACGTTTTTCGGGCATGGCAGTAAAGGCTTCGGCGATCAGATCCATCTTCTTATAGGGCACCATGCGCGAGGCGGTGAGGTAGAAATCCTGCTTATCCTCGCAGAGGGGGAAAGCAGAAACATCCACCGGCGGATAAATGACGACCGCCTTGCGCCGGTAAACTTTCCAGATACGACGCGCAATAAAATCAGAATTGGCAATAAAGCAATCCACACCATTGGCCGTACGCAAATCCCACTGCCGAATCTTATGCAGCAGCCATTGAGCCAATCGCCCCTTAAAGCCACGCTCAAGACCAGACTCCCGCAGATACTGGTGCTGTAAGTCCCAGGCATACCGAATCGGCGAATGCACATAACTGATGTGCAACTGATCCGGCCCGGTCAGCACGCCTTTTGCCACGGCATGGGAACTGGACAGCACAATGTCATAACCGGACAGATCGAGCTGTTCGACCGCCAGCGGCATCAAGGGCAAGTACTGACGGTAGCGCTTGCGCGCGCCAGGGAGATGCTGGATAAAAGTGGTTTTAGGTGTTCTGCCCTGCAAAAAAGCCCGTTCGAGCTCCGGCAGAAAGTCGCACACGCTGAACAAGTCAGCCTGCGGATACAGGGCAAGCATCTGCTCCAGCACACGCTCGGCACCGGCATAGGTGGTCAGCCAGTCGTGGACGATCGCGATGCGCCTCATGTTTGTGCTACCTGTCGTAAAACATCCCAAGTGCGCCCTGCGGTCTCTGCCCAATCAAATTGCTCGGCGCGGAGCAGTCCTTTACTGATTAGCTCTTTACGAAGTCCTTCATTATCGATCAGGGCCAACAAGCCTTCAGCAATTTCGTCCACGCGAGCAGGGTCCACCATCAAACCAGCATCTCCCACCACCTCCGGTAGAGACGTGCGATTGCCGGTCAACACAGGTACGCCGCTGGCCATCGCTTCCAACGGCGGTAGGCCGAAACCTTCATACAGCGAGGGAAAAACAAAAGCCACTGCCCCCGCATACAACGCAGGCAACACATCATCCGCAACATGACCGGTCAAATGCACTCTCGGCGGAAGCGCGTCCATACCGGCCGCTTCGGCGAACACCCGCGAATTGCCGCGCTTACCCGTCAACACCAGCCAGATATCATCCGGAATATCTGCTTGAATGCGCAACCAGGCTTGAAGTAGCCGCGCCAAGTTCTTGCGTGGCTCCAATGAACCAACACACAGCACATAATGACGACTGGGTAAATCAAGCCCATTGAGCTTTTCAACCACCTCATCTGGCGTATGTGGCCTGAATCGTGCGTCAACGCCATTAGGAATCACCGTAATACGACTTTCATCAATGCTGGTATGAGCCTGAATCCGCTCTTTGGAATATTCCGATATCGTGATGACATGCGCGGCACGCTTAACCAAACGCGGTGTCAAGAATCGATACCATGCAGCAAATTTGGTGTTCAGCCACTCAGGATGATCCAGTGGCACCACATCGTGCAACGTAACAACTTGACTCGTTACAGTCAAAGGACCGGTATTGGACGGACTGAACAACACCTTGCCTCGAACCTTTGATGGCAGCACAAATTGCTCCCAAGCGTGCCCCTGAACGCCAGCTAAAGACTGCTTGGGCGCAGTAAGTTCAACCTTCCCTCCAAAACGGGCCTGAAGTTCCAAGATATAACGTTGTACCCCAGTTGTGTGCGACTGCAACACTCTGGTATTCATTATGAATGATTTGTTCATTTGCTTACCCTGCCCTTCCCTTGACTTCCGGCACGATTCGGCATAGACAAGACAAGCTCCCAGAAGAACACCAATAAATCGTCTTCAACTTCATTCATCACAACACCATAGGCAAACAGCGCCAGAATAACCGGCAAGCGCCACGCAACGACTTTATGCGCCAATATGTGACTCCACCAAAGCCTGCCTTTTGAAGCGGCAAAGCAAACAGGGTGACAGCAGCGGCTTTGGGCATCAGGCACCTACCTGCAGCGAACTGGTCGGCACCGCATTCGACACCTCACGGTACAGGGCTTCATATTGCGCGACCCAGCCCCTAATATCGACAAAAGGCGCGCTGCTGGGCTTGGCCTGCACCGTCAGTTGCGCACGCAGGGCATCATCGGCCATGGCTTCGAGCGCAGCCTGCAATTCACCCGGTATATCGGGCTCGAACAGCAGGCCATTTTCCTCGTGGCGGATCATCTCAGGGATGCCACCTCGGCGCGAGCCGATCACTGGCTTGCCGAAGGCCAGTGCCTCGAAAACAACGCCCGGCAAATTGTCATTCCAAAGCGACGGCACCACGACCGCATCCACCTGCGGATAAAAATCGCGCGGCGCGACACGTCCGAGAAAGCGAATTCGCGGGTCTGTTGTCTTGCTGTGCAGGCGCTCTTCGTCATGCTGACGACCACTACCAGCAATCCAAAGTTCTGCATTGGGTAGACCGGCTGCCAGAAAGGCATCGATCAACGGCTCGATGCCCTTTGCCGGGTCCAAGCGCCCGATGAAACCTAAACGCAACCCCTCATGAGGTACTATGACCGAGGCGCGCCCCGAACCCAGTTCATTAGCATCCCGCGCATTATGAATCACCCGCTGGATCGGCACCCCCTCGAAATAACCTAATGCGCGATGCCGATCCAGCATGAAGCGACTGACGCCAACGACTGACGAAACACGGCGGCTCAAAGCCCGATGGGGGAGTCGGAACACATGGCAGCCTGCGCACTGACCCGCGCAATTCCGCCCCTTTTTATACATCGAAGTTTTAATGCAGACCGGGTAATAATCGTGCAAAACCTGCACGGTGGGCACGCCAAGCTCCGCTAAAGTCTTCCAGCTTGCCGCAGACCAGCCGGGCAGATTATGCACGGATGCCACGTCCGGTCGCTCTCGCCCAACCACTTCGCGCAGATAGCCCTGCATCCAAGGGTTGTAACTGTCGAGCGCGTGCCACAACAGCCGCCACGGCGCAGCAGGTCGTTTTTTATGAAACGGCCAATAGACGTTGCGAATTCCGGCTTTCCATATCGTGATGCCTTCTTGCTCGGTTCGCGACAGCCCAGCTGTATAAGAGGTGGCGAGCAACACACACTCATGCCCGGCGTCGCGCAAGCCGCGCATCATCGTCCACAGGGTTTGTTCGGCGCCGCCGCCCAGTTCGGGCTCGGCCAGTGAATGTAAAAAGAGGATTTTCATAACGGAAACCGGTCGTTCTTTCCAAGCCGGCCCACCAGTCCGTCTTTGATTGCCTCGCGCAGTAATCGATACCGGGCACGCTCTCCAAGCGCCACTGAAAACAGAAATAATAGCCCTGTATATACCATCCGATTTATCCAAAATACAAAAGGGTTTTTCTGTATGTAGTTCTTGTAAAAGTAAGTGCTATTTCGAGTTCCATAATAAGCTCGAAAATCTCCCGTTCCCTTCAATTGACCTACAAAGCCATTGCCAAAATGGGCTTTAATATTCCAAGATGATTCAATGTCATCGATCATCGCAGCAACCACCAAAAAGATCTTCCCACCTTTTTTTGTAATACGGTAGGTGAGCTCTAAGTCGTCTGCATACAATATGAAAATATCATTGGGCAACCCAATGGATTGGATCAAATCCCGATGGAACAGCAGCCCACTGTAGGGGGCAGTATCCAAGGAGACCGTCTCGGGTAATTTTCCTTGCCCCTTAGGTTTACCCCAAGGGGTGCGCCGCCAGATCTTGTACGGGATATCCAATACATGAAATCCGCAAAAACTGTTGGCTCGCGGATTGATGCGGTGTGCAGCCATGCCCATCGCCACGCCCGCCTGATGTTCTGGCCGAAACCCCACCACTGCCAGCCGGTCACGCGGCGTAGTTTTTTGCGCCTCTGCATAGGCATCAAGCAATTTCAACAAAGCATCACCATGCGGGCGGTTGTCGTCATCCAACAACCAGACATATTCGGTGCCCAAGTCAAGCGCTCGCTGGATACCGGTCGCAAATCCCTTCGCGGAACCGGTGTTAGCGCCCATTTCCACCACATCCACGAAATCGCCATAAGAAGCGGTAAGCTCGGATTGCACCGACCAGTGTGCGCCGTTGTTCACCACTACGATGCGCGCCACCCTCTGCTCCTGCAAGCTTTCAAGCACTTGAAGAAGGAGTGTCTTACGATCACCGTATGTGACCGTCACAACCGTGATCGAATGATTGATGAGTTCAGACATTTTTAGTTTGTGGCGTACGTGCTAGCAAAACATGCCAAAGCATCTGTTTATTCTCTCCCTGCAAGCCAATGATGCGAATTCCTAATACGAACGTTTCAGTGAAAATCATCAGAAGAGCGACGCCGCTTGCTCCCCAGTTATTTGCTATAAAATACAAAACAGCTACGTGCACCAGCGCAGGCAAGATAATGCTGAACGACAACAAGCGGCCCAAATCGAACTGAACTAGAAACTGCGCACCGAAGACATTGTTAAGCCCGATTAGGAATGGCACCAAGGCCATAAGCTCGATCAAATGAATCGATTGATCGAATTTACCACCAAACAAGACTTCCGAGATCGGAGCAGCTAACAAGAACAAGGCGATGGAGACGCCGAGCATGCCTCCCCCGATAATCCGTAGCAGCTTACCGATGAATGTCAACGCCTCATCTCTTGATCTGGCGATAAGGGTTGCAATATGGGGATAAACCGCCTGTGATACTGGCTGGATGATGCCTTGCACAGCCTTGATGAGTTTATCAGCCGCCGCAAAGTAACCCACAACGGCGGGGCTCGCTACCAAACCCAGAATAAAAATATTGCTGCTGTTATATACGCTACCGCCCATCATGGCCACGAAGATATGCCGCCCAGCCAGAAAATCCTGCATTAACCGGCTAAATCCCGGCCAGCACAAACGGATTTTCACAAGTCTTGGTATGAATACCAGCGCGATCAAGCCGGCCATCAACATACCGGCCGAAAGCAAACCTGCCGCAATTGCGTAGTCCGCAGAATTTGTGACGAATACGAAAATTGCGATCACCATCAAGGATCGCGCCATGATCGTGAACGCTGTGATATGCCGCATGTGTCCCAAGCCTTGATAGAGCCAGACAGGGAACAGCACATTACCGACGACCGTCAAGTACATCAGGCAATACAACACCCAGTCATGCTCGAAAACAGGGAATATCGCCACAAGCGCGGCCATAAGCATGAAGCCAAGTAACGCGATTACGATCTTGATCGTCATCACAGAGGAAAAAAGGCGAGAAAGCTCAACTGGGTTGTCCTTAGCCAAGGCAACCGCACGCGTCGCGCTTAAATCAAAGCTGTAATTAACCGCCACTACAAAATACTGAATAAATGCTTGCGCAAAAGCGATACGGCCGAAGTTCTCCGGGCCGAGTACGCGCACGAGATAGGGCAACGTGATCAGCGGCAGGATATAGTTCGCACCCTGCAAAACGGACAAGGCAACAATGTTCTTGCGCAGCACGCTCATGGCGCAACACGGTGGTGCCGCTGCGTGGGCTCATGAAGAATGGTGATCTGCACCGTCATTGTCTCAACACGCGCGGCGCGCGACGCCCAGATCGACGAGGTCGATTTCATCTTCGCCGGTGGCAGATGCTCGCCCTTCTTTGTGGGGTATGGATGGTTGACCATTCTCGGCTCTGCTTACCATTAGATCTTGCTTCCTCTCTTTGTTAACAATGGCAGAGTTGATGTTCACATCTGCTTCTCGCGGTGGGGCATGTTAAGTGTTCGCTTGTTTTTTTACAGCCAAAATAAAATTAATGATTAAACCATTACTTGCGTATCAATCTCATCGAGAAATCGATTTAACACTGCCGCCTCTTAATCGGCAGAACGCAACAAATATTCAATATGTCGCTTGTGGCTCAACACTGCATCTGTGTTGCGTTTTGACTCAATGTTCAACCGCAACAATGGCTCTGTGTTGGAACCGCGCAAATTAAACCGCCAATCGTCGAATTCCACGCTTACGCCATCGGTACGATCAATTTTGGGATTCATGGGGGAGAAGTGCGCCAATACACGTTCAATGGTGGCATGCACATTGTCGACTCGGTAATTGATTTCACCGCTGCAGGGATAGGCGGCCATACGTTCATCGACCAATTCGGCGAGCGTTTTGCCGGTTTTGCTCATGAGTTCGGTGATGAGTAGCCAGGGGATCATGCCTGAGTCGCAGTAGGCAAAATCACGGAAGTAGTGATGCGCGCTCATCTCGCCGCCGTAGATAGCATCTTGCTCACGCATGATTTGCTTGATGAAGGCGTGACCGGTTTTGGACTGGATCGGGATGCCGCCCGCCTGTTTGACTTGCTCAATCGTATTCCAGGTCAGGCGTGGGTCGTGAATGATTTTCCCACCCGGATATTTGGCCAGCAGGGTTTCGGCCAGCAAGCCGACGAGATAGTAGCCTTCGATGAATTGCCCTTTGGCATCAAACAAAAAGCAGCGATCAAAGTCGCCATCCCAAGCGATACCGAGATCGGCGCCTTGCTCGATCACAGCTTGTGATGTTGCATTTCGCATTTCGGGCAAGAGCGGGTTGGGTACGCCGTTTGGGAAATTGCCGTCGGGCTGTTCGTGAATGTAATGGATATCAAACGGCAGATGCTTTTCCAACAGCCGCATGACGGGACCTGCCCCGCCATTGCCGGGGTCGGCGACGATTTTGAGCGGCTTGAGGGCGCGGTGGTCGATGTAGCCGAGTAGGTGTTGGATGTAGGCGGCTTTATTGGTGTCGGTGGTGATTTTGCCGTGATAACCAATTCCCCTCTCCCCCAGCCCCTCCCCCGCTAGGGGGGAGGGTAGTAAAGCAGCACGGTCGCGGATGGCGAACAGGCCGGTGTCGCCGCTGACCGGGCGCGCGCCCTGGCGCACGAGCTTCATGCCGTTGTAGCCTTTGGGGTTATGGCTGGCGGTTACCATGATGCCGCCGCCCACGCCTTGCGCCTCGCGGTGGAAGGTCTGGAAATAGACTTCTTCGGTGCCGCACAGGCCGATGTCGATGACATCAGCGCCCGCCTCGGTGATGCCGCGCATCAGCGCTTCGGCCAGCATGGGGCTTTCGAGACGCACATCGTATCCAACGACGACGGTACCGGGATTGATTTCATCCACAAACGCCCGCCCGATGAGATAGGCGAGTTCGGCATCCAGCTGCGCGGGCACTTGGCCGCGAATGTCGTAGGCTTTAAAGCAACTCAAGTCCATATCAGCAACGCCCATAATGGTCTTCCGCGCGGACGATATCGTCCTCACCCAAGTAATCGCCGCTTTGCACTTCGATCATGACGAGGTTAATCACGCCGGGATTTTCCAGGCGGTGCATGTGCCCGGCGGGGATGAAGGTGGATTCATTGGTATTCAATAAAAACACCTTGTCGCCATTGGTGACGCGCGCCATGCCATTGACGACGATCCAGTGTTCGCTGCGGTGATGGTGCATTTGTAATGAAAGTGTGGCGCCGGGTTTGACTTCAATG
>JACDJA010003070.1_pt1 | contig 11145 bp, 8 predicted proteins | sample 7449241 | NCBI WGS metagenome assembly JACDJA01 (sample SAMN14253289, study PRJNA609438) | sludge metagenome | isolation source: initial anaerobic sludge | collected 2018-12-20 | reverse complement strand
TTGCCCTGCGCCACCGAGTCGCCGACGGCGCCGCGCCCGACCTCGAACCAAGCGACCGGGTGGCGGCCCCTCAACGCCTCGATGAGGAAGGGCGTCCCGTAGGCTTCGCCGCCCGTCAGGACGACCGGGCGGTCCGACCCCTCGATGACGCTGACGAGGCGCGGGAGCCACATGGCTTCAGGATAGCCACTGATCGGCTCGCCTAGCGGGAGGCGCTAGGCGTTTGCCCGGCAACGTGGCCGAACGTAACGGCCTTGGGGTCTAGTGGCTAGCGGAGGAAGGCTGCTTGCCCACCGCCATACCGGCGAGTTGGGCGCTCAGTGCGAAGGGGAAGTCGGCCTGACGCTGCAGTTTGGCGACGGCTTCGATAAGCGTGGTGTTGCGCAGCAGGACCTTGTCACCGACGAACGTGAACGAGGTGGTGGCCTGCAGTTGGCGCAGGGCTAGTTCTTGATCCATAGGCAATCCCATCCTCTTCTCTCATTGTTGTTGTGCCCAGTTGCCAGGCGCTATGGCCCTGATGCTAGGCGCTGCCGCGCTTCGCCACCGCTTCACTCGACGGCGCCGGCCGGTGAAGCGCCTTTGAAGCGCACCTCCGATTAACTTCTCTACAACGTCACGGAGGTGTTCCCCACCATGCGCAACCTTAAGAAGATCGCCGCCGCTCTCCTCGTTACCCTCGCAGTCTCCGGCCTCGCGGCCGGCAGTTTCGCCGCCTACTCGCCGTCCAGCGCCGTTTTCGCAGGCACCAGCAACCTGCCCGGCGAGTGGGACGTCGGCTGAGCCACCTGCCATGGTCGTCGCTGCCGGCTTGACCACGCTCGACCGGGCGCCCGATCTACCGCAGCGGCAAGCGCTTCCCTTTCCCCCGATGAGCCCAGAACTCGACGACCTCCACCACTTCTATCAACCCATCGCCTCCCTGGGGGGTGCTCCGGCCGGTTGGTCCGAGGCGCTCGTGCGCTGGCGGCTGGCCGACGGCACCGTTCGGGGTCCGCTCGACATCCTGCCTTACTGGCTGGCGCCGGGCCGTAGGGAGACGTTCACCCACTTCACCCTCCTGCGCGCGGCGCAAGCACTGGCCACGAATCCCGGCGTGAGCATGTCCATCAACCTCACTCCCGGCCAGCTTCTGCTCCCGGTGACGCTGTGCACGGTGACCGGGATGCTGGAGAGCGTGACGAGGCGGCTCTACGTCGAGGTGGTGGAGGCGCAACCCGAGGAGTCGCCGGCACTGGCACGCCAGCTTGCCGTCCTCAGGGAGCGCTGCGGGGCAGTCTTGCTCGACGACGTCACGCCCACCGACCTGGACGGCCGCTTACGCTTCGGCACTCCGGTGGACGGCGTGAAACTCGACCGCAGCGTAGTTCGCGCGGCTCTCTACTCGGAGGGGGTGTTGCGAGACGGCGCCCAGGAGTTCATCCAACGGGCGCGGGATCGTTTCGAGATCGTGGTCGCCGAGGGGGTCGAGGACGCGTCCGCATGCGAGGCACTGAAGGCACTTGGCGCGAGCCACGTGCAAGGCTTCGGGATCGCCAAACCCGAAGCCGAGCTGCGGACGTCGGTGACGATCACGAGCGATCGTCACCATGCCGAACGGCAGGTGGGAACGAAGCTTCCCACCACCGCCGGACGAACGGCTCAAGCCCCTAGCTGAGGGCGTCGGCGTTTCCTCCTGCGCCGACGCCACTAGGGCAGACCGCCGTTACGAATCGAGCCGGTCTGGCTACAAGGTAGCCGCTCCGCTCGAGGGGTCAAAGAGAGAGAAGTCGCAGCGCCATCCGGTGCGGGCGACGAACGCGGGCCGGGGGGTCCAGGATGGGGTGAGGGTCACGTCGGGCACGTGACCCTCACCCCGTTCTTGCCGCGCCGCGTGCCAGCCACGCGAACGCCGGCCATCAGGGTTCCGTAGCGGGCCCTAGGTGGAAGCCCCTGTGTAGGCCACGCGAACGCGGGCTATCCTCCGGGGGAACCGGACCGTTGGGATCTTGCCTGAAAGGGACGACTTGACGCGCTTCAGCTTTGCTCACCTCGCCGACCTCCACTTGGACACGCCGTTCCAGGGCCTGCGCAACCGGAACCCGGAGTTGGCGGCGGCGCTCGAAGGCGCGTCACTGGATGCCTGGGACCGCGCGGTGGACGCATGCTTGGATGCGGGCGTCGACTTCGTGGTGATAGCCGGCGACGTCTACGACGGCGAGGACGCCGGCGCACGTGCTCAGCTCCGCTTCCGCGACGGGCTCGCTCGCCTTAGCGCGGCGGGCGTCCCGAGCTTCGTGGTGCACGGGAACCACGACCCGCGGGGTGGGCGCTGGTCTGCCGTCAAGGCGTGGCCGGACGGCGTGACCATCTTCGGCCACGACGAGGTGACGAGCGTCCCCGTCATCCGCGCCGGAGAGGAACTGGCGCTCGTCCACGGCATCTCTTATGCCACCCCTCAGGTGACCGAGAACCTCGCCGCGCGCTTCCACCGAGACTCGGCTTTCGCCGGCTTCCAGTTGGGCCTACTGCACGCGAACGTCGACGGGCGCGGCGGCCACGCGAACTACGCGCCCGCCACGCTGGCGGACCTGCGGGCGTCGGGCCTCGACTATTGGGCTCTCGGCCACGTGCACGCCCGGACGATCCTAAGCGCCGAGCGGCCCCTAGCCGCCTACCCCGGCAACCTCCAGGCCCGCCATCCCAACGAGACGGGCGAGAAGGGTTTCCTGCTGGTCGACGTCGTGGACGGCGTTGCGACTGAGAGCTTCGTGCCGGTAGGCCTGGTGCGCTTCGAGAGCGTGAGCCTGGACATCGGCGAGCTGGGCGACCTGGAGGATGTCCAGGACGAGCTCATGAAGGCGGCGCTCACCCCGGCCGAGCGAGCCCTCGTCCTGAGAGCCGAGCTGCGCGGCTCGGGCCCCAGCCACGCCGACCTGGCCAGGGCGGGCGAGGACGGGCTCGTCGAGTACCTGCGCGACGTCGCGCCGGCTCGCGTGTGGTGGGACGATGCCCGTCTGCTCACCCGCCCGGCACTTGACCGCGAGGCCCGCCTTCGGGCCGGAGACTTCGTGGCCGACCTGCTGCGAGTGAGCGACGCAGGGCGCCAGTCTGCAGCGCAGGCCGTTGAGCAGTTGGTCGAGGAGCTCGCCCGCCACCCCCAACTGAGGGCGGTGGCCGACCAACTCGACCTCGAGGATCTGGTGGCGGACGCCGAGGGAGTCTGGGACGAGGCAGAGACCTTGGCCTACGACCTGATAGACGCCGGCCTGGTCGAGGGCTGAGGGATGCGGCTGCGCGGGCTTGCCGTTCACAGGTTCAGGGGCATGAGCCCTCTCGAACTCGACCTGGACGCCCCACTCGTGGTCGTGGAGGGGCCGAACGAGGCAGGAAAAAGCAGCCTGCTCGCCTTCATTCAGGCCCTACTCTTCCCCACCTCGACCCCCGGCCAAACACAAGTGGACGGCAGCCTCGACCTGAGCGCTGAAGGGAAGGAGTACCGGCTGGAGCGCTCCGGCGGTCGCTCGACCCATCGGCTCACCGAGCGCCTCACCGGCGAAACACTTGACCTAGCCCTCCTCGCCGACCTGACAGGGAACTTAGACGCAGGCGTCTACCGCAACGTGTTCGCGTTCGGCCAGGCCGAGCTGCAGGCCCTGAACGCGCTGGACGAAGCGGCAGTCAAGGAGCGCCTTTACTCCGCCGCCGTGGCCGGCGCCGGCAGGAATGCCGGGTCAGCGTCGAGGGAGCTGGAGGCGCGCGCGTCCGCCCTCCTGAAGCCGCGCAGCCAGTCGACCATCCTCGCCGGGCTGGCCGCCGAACTGAACGAGCTGAACGAGGTGGTGAGGAAGGCGCGCTCGGAGGCCCGAAGCTTCGCCGAGCTACAGAGCGAGCGCGAACGAGCGGCGCAGAGCGCGGACGAGAGTTCACGCTTCCAGCAGGCGGCGGCCGAGCGCCGCGCCTGGCTCGAGAACGTCCTGCGCGTCTGGCCTGCCTGGCAGGCCCGGGCGGCCGCTACCGCCGGCCTGAAGGAAGTGGCGGCCGAAGAGGCACGGCTCGAGGTTGCCGAGGACGGGGGCCCGGCGCCGACTGCCTGGCTCAGGTTGGCCGGGCGCGTTTCCGGGCTCGAGGCCGACCTCGGAGCCCACGAGCAGACCCAGGGGGAGGTGAGTAGCCGCCTCTCGGAGTTGAGCAAGCACGTCGAGACCCTCAGGGCTGGTCTGCGTAACCTTGGACCCGGGTGGACAGCCGGCCGGTTGACCACTTTCGATGGCGGGGCGGAGTGGCGCGCCCGCGCCGCGGCCATGGCGGCGGCGCTCAGGGAGGCCGACGAGGCCCGAGCGCGGCTGCAGGGCGCCCGCGAGAGCGCGAGGCAAGCGGTTGGGGCCGCTATCGATAGGGCCGAGGAGAGGCGCCTCGACTTCGACCGAAAGCTTGCCGACGCCAGTCGGCAACTCGCTCCAGGAGCACTCGAGAGTGAAGGTGACGTCGGCCCCAGGTTGGCCGACCAACGCAGCGAGGTGGTGGCCCGCCTCGACCTTCTCACCAAGCTCGAGGACCTGACGGCAGACCTCGCCCTGGTGAACAACCGTCGCGCCGGAACCCTGGAACAGTTGCAAGCAGCCGCCAACGCCCAACAGGCGGGGCGCTGGCGCCGCTGGCTGGGCTGGGGCATCGTCCTCGTCGGCACGGGAGGCGTGGCGTGGCTGGCGTGGCCGGAGGATCGAACGCTAGCGCTGGTGGCAGTCGCGCTCGGAGCCGCTGCCGCCGCACTTCTGTGGCCCTGGCAGCGCCACGCCGCGACCGAGGGAGTGCGGCCGGCAGCTGAACTCGAGGCGCGTCTGAACGACTTACGAGCAGAAGGGTTGGGGCTCGAGGCCGCCATCGAGGACGCGAGGGTCGCGCTGGGGCTTTCCGAAAACGGGGCCATGGAAGCCGGCAACGCGGAGCTGCGTTCGGCAGAGCGCCGGGCCACGGCCCAAGTAGCGGCGCTCGACGCGGCCATCGGAGCGCTCGAAGGCTTCGAGGCCGCCGAGCGCGAGGTCGACAGGTCGCGGCGGGCGCTTGAGGACCACGACCGGCGGTCCGAGCAAGAGGAAGAAGCCCGGAACCGCGCGCTGAGCGAGTGGCAAGCCTGGTGCGAGTCGGTGGGTGTGGACCGGGGCACCACCCCGGCCACCCTCGTGGATCTCGTCAACGAGGTCGAGCGGCTCAAGGGCGTCCAGGCCGCCTTCGACGACGTGACCGCCAAGTTGCGCCCGGCGATGGACAGGGCCGATGACTTCCGCGCGCGCGTGAGCGCAGTGGCGGCGGAGCTCCGACAACAACCAACCGGTGACGACGTGGCCGACACGGTACGCGACTGGGCCGACAGGCTTAGGGCAAGCGCAGTGAAGCAGGCCGAGCTGGCCACGGAGCGCGCCCGCCTGGAGGCGCAAGTAGCCGCCGCCGATCTGGAGTTGAGGACGCGCTTCGGGGCCGAGGCCGCTCGAGCGGCCGCCCAGTTGGCACAGGGCACTCCGGTGCTTTGGAACTCGCAACTTACCGAGGCCACCGAGCAGGAGCGGCGTTACGCGGACGCCGCGAAGCAACACCAAGAGCAAACGGGACAACTCCAGCAGGCGTTAACGCAGCTCGCAGCCTCCAACGCCTTAGCCACCAACCTCGAGGCAGCCGACCGCGTGGCCACGGAGGCGCACGCCCAGGTCCGGCGCTGGCTGGTGGCCCGCCTCGCCAAGACCCTGATAGACGACACCCTGCGGGAGTACGAACGCGACAAGGTGCCAGACGTCCTGCGCCGCGCCGGCGACCACATGGCGACCATGACGAACGGCGCGTACGTGCGCGTGCACTACAGCGAGGACGAGGGTCTCAGGGTCTTCAGCCAGCGCGACGAGGTGAAGGCGACGCAGGAACTGAGCCGCGGCACGCACGAGCAGCTCTACCTCGCGGTGCGGCTCGGGCTCATCGAGTCGTTCTCAGAGGCGAACGTGGCGCTGCCGCTGGTGCTCGACGACGTGCTCGTGAACGCCGACCCAGAGCGCGCCGAGCGGATCGTACGGGTGCTGGTGCAGGTGGCGGAGAGGCAACAGCTCCTCTTCCTCACCTGCCACCCGCACCTCGCGCTGCTCGTCATGGAGAAAGCGGCCGAGGCCAAGCATGTGAGGTTTCCGCCGGCCGCTTAAGCAGGAGGACGCACGTGAACTTCGACCTCCCAAACGCGGCCTTGGGGCGCGCCGGATCTTGGACAGGTTCGAATAGACGCCAAGAATGGGCGGTTGTGAGACTCTTGTGAGATTTCTGTCAGAACCCAGTTACTAAACTGCCCCGTGCTGATCTCCCGCCGACGGAGGTATGCCATTCGGCCCGAGCCCTAGCCGTGACGACCGGAACAGGGTTTGTCACCACAAGGGGTAATACTTTACTCAAGAAGGTCCCGGCTCCCCTGGAGAAGCCGCATTAATGAGAGCAGCAATCACAAAGGCAGTAAACAACGATCCACCGCTTCGGCGCCGTGGCGATAGGTATGACCCGCGACTCGCACCGGTAGGCGTGCTGAGCCGCATCGTCGGGGATGCCGGCTTGATCGTCACGGCCGTGGTCGTGTCTCAGATTCTTCTTGCGTTCTTCACGGCGGTCCCCCGGAACTCTTGGATAGTCGTCGGCATCGAGTCTCTTACGAACTCGGGTCCGCTGCTTGCCGGTACCCTCCTTTTATTCGTACTCGCGGCCAACACATTGATGGGCGTCTACGGCCATCAGCGCACGTTCGCACTTGCCGAGAAATTGTTGTGGCTGGCTCTGAGCACATTGATCGGCGTCGTTGCTGCAGGCGTCATCCTGTTCCTTACGTTAGGTGTCCATGCCTTGTCTATAAGCAGCGTGCTCGCGGCCGGGCTTCTCACGTTGATCATTCTGCCGGCAGCTCGGTGGTGGTCGTGGGCCTACCGACTGGATATCAAGGGAGCTGAGTACCGTTACGACCTCGCCGTCAGGCGGCGCGCAGCCGAGAAGCTCCTTGCCGCAGGGGGTGACGACAGCACTACCGGCACGGTCCTAGTCATCGGTGGTGCGGGCTATATAGGTTCGGCACTCCTGCCGCGCCTGTTCGACACCCATGACAAGGTCAAGGTCCTCGACGTCCTTATGTACGGAAAAGAGACCATAGCCCCTTACTTGGACCACCCGAAACTCGAGATCATCAAGGCCGATTACCGTCAGCTCGATCAGTTGGTGACCGCAATGCAGGGTGTCGACACGATCGTTCACCTCGGCGGGTTGGTAGGCGATCCGGCTTGCGCCTGGAACGAGTCCCTGACGGTCGAAGTCAACCTCACATACACGCGGGTCATCGCTGAGATCGCCAAAGCGAGCGGCATCAAGCGCTTCGTCTTCGCAAGCACGTGTTCCGTGTACGGCGCCAGCGACGAGATTCTGGACGAGGAGTCGGGGCTCCACCCTGTGTCACTATACGCACGAAGCAAGATCGGATCGGAGCGCGCCCTTCAACGCCTGATGAGTCCTGAGTTTGCCGTGACCATCTTACGGTTCGGCACCATCTACGGCTTCTCGGGCCGCACGCGGTTCGATCTGGTTGTGAACCTGCTTACGGCCAAGGCCTACTTCGATGGAGTGATTACCGTTTTCGGCGGGAGCCAGTGGCGGCCATTCGTCCACGTTGAGGACGCTGCCAAGGCGATCGAGAAGGTGGTCAACGCGCCTGTGCCCCTCGTTGCAGGGCAGACGTTCAACGTCGGATCGGAAGAGCAGAACGCGACCCTTGGAGACGTGGGCAGGTTGGTGAACCGCCTGGTTCCTACGGCCACTTACCTCGATTCCGGCATAGACGGTGACCGCAGAAACTACCGCGTCTCCTTCTACAAGATCCGCGAGGAGCTCGGCTTCAAACCGGATTGGACGCTCGAGGCAGGCATCAACCAGGTCCTCGACGCCCTGAAGGCCGGTAAGGTCACCGATTACCGCGACCCGCGCTACAGTAACGTGGCTTCCCTCAAGGAACTGACCGATAGAACCTTCTTGAGCACCGCGGCCGATGACGCGCGCGAACTGATTTACGCGGGGGACGAAGAATACCGCATGCCCGCCCGCCTGGATGACGAACGGGTGCCGGCAACCACGGACGGAAGGTAACACCGAATAGGGGTCTTGGGCGAGGGCGATGCTTACGAGCGTCGCCCTCGCCCTTCCTTTACCAGCCTTGACACCCCCGGCCCCACGGGTTCTACTACTGACAACTGAATCAGTAGTCAGGTTCTCAGCGTCCGCCCGCAGGCGGCTGCGCTGAACGACACCAGGAAGGCCGAGGTTGAGCCCACTCCCACGACCCAGCACCGCACGCGGCGAGGCCACGAGGCGCAAGCTGTTGGACGCCGCCGAGATCGAGTTCGGCGAGAACGGCTACGTGGCGACGTCCGTCTCGAGCATCACTCGGCGAGCGGGCGTGGCGCAGGGGACCTTCTACCTCTACTTCCCCGGCAAGGCCGACGTCCTCCGCGAGCTCGTCCAGCACATGGGCCGGCAACTGCGGCGCGCGCTCAGCGAGGCCACCGCGGGCGTCGAGGGCCGGCTGGAGGTCGAACGCGTGGGCCTCGAGGCGTTCATCCGCTTCTCCCTCGAGCACCAGAACCTCTACAAGGTCGTGATGGAGTCGCAGTTCGTCGACGAGTCCATCTACCGCGAGTACTACCAGGCCCTCGCCGATGCCTACGTGGTGAACCTCGAGCGCGCGCAGGCCAAGGGCGAGATAAGGCGCGGTGACGCCAGCGCGCAGGCGTGGTCGCTCATGGGCACGGCTCACTTCCTTGGGCTCAGGTACGCCATCTGGCGCCACGAGGTCCCGCCACAGGCCGTCTTCGACGCGACCTTCGACATGATGGCCAGGGGGCTCGCCCCCGAGAAGGCCGCGAAGGGGGGCGCGGCGTGACCGGCGACCATGTCGGCATCACGGGCCTCGGTACCTACGTGCCGGCGGGCCGACTGAGCGCCGCCGACCTGGCCGCGGCAACGGGCCTCCCGGAATGGGTGGTCTCGGACAAGCTGGGGATCACCGCCCGGGTGCTGCCGGGCGAGGACGACCACCCGGTCGCCATGGGCGTGACGGCGGCCGCGAGGGCGCTGGCCGATGCCGGCGTGGCGCCCGACGAGGTCGACGTCGTCATCTCGATCACCGAGGAGTACAAGGAGTACCCGGTCTGGACGGCGGGCATCAAACTCGCATACGACGTCGGCGCGCGCAACGCCTACGCCTACGACCTCGGCCAGAAGTGCGGCACCACCGTCCTCGCGCTCAAGCAGGCCAAGGACCTCCTCGCCGCCGACGAGAACGTGAACGTGGTGCTGGTCGCCGGCGGTTACCGCAACGCCGACCTCATCAGCCTCACCGACCCCGACGTGCGCTTCATGTACAACCTGGGCGCCGGCGGCGGCGCGGCCGTCGTCCAGCGCGGCGCCGGGCACCGGCTGCTCGGCTCGAGCATCGTCACCGACGGCAGCTTCTCGCTCGACGTGCTGGTGCCCGTCGGCGGAACGAAAGAGCCCCTCACGAGGGAGAACCTTGGCGACTACCGCCTGCGCGTCACCGACCCTCCCGGGATGAAGGAGCGCCTCGAGCCCGTCAGCCTCGCGAACTTCGTGCGCGTCGTCGAGGAGGCGCTCGAGCGCAGCGGGGCCGGGCTCTCCGACCTCGACTACCTCGCCATGCTGCACGTCAAGCGCAGCGCCCACGATTACCTCTTGGGACGCCTCGGCTTGTCGGGCGAGCAGAGCATCTACCTGAACGAGTACGGCCACCTGGGGCAGGTCGATCAGATCCTCTCGCTGGAACTGGCGAGGGACCGCGGCCTGCTGCACGCCGGCGACCTCGCCGTGGCCGTGGCGGCCGGCGTGGGCTACGTGTGGAACGCCATCGCGCTGCGCTGGGTCGGAGAGCAAGAGGCGCCCGCATGATCCTCGACGTCGCCGCCCGCCGCGCCGACCTGACGCCGGAGCGAGAGGCCCTCTGGTGGGAAGGCTGCTGGTACACGTACGCCGAGTTGAACGAGCGCGCCAACCGCACAGCCCTACTGCTCGCGGGCCTGGGCGTGCGCAAGGGCGACCGCGTGGCGATAGCCGCGCACAACCACCTCGGGCACCTGGACCTCATCCTCGCCACCGCCAAGCTCGGGTTCATCTTCACGCCACTGAACGTGCGCCTGGCCAACCCCGAGCTCCGTGCCCTTGGCGAGTACCTGCGCCCGAGCGTCGTGCTGCACGACGATGACCACGAAACGGCCGCGCGGGAGGCGGCGAACGGCGCCCCACTCCTCGACCTCACGGCCATGGGGGGCGAGGTGGCCGCTCGCGGTACCTCCACCCCGGCACTTCCCACGGCAGACCTGACGCCCGAGGACGCGCAGATGATCCTCCTCACGGGCGGCACGACCGGGTTGCCCAAGGGGGCCATGCTGCCTTACCGGCAGGTCTTCTACAACGCGGTGAACACGGTGTTCTCCTGGGGACTGCGTGACGACGACACCGTCGTCCAGTCCACCCCCTGCTACCACGCCGCGGTCAACGTCTTCACCACGCCCCTCTTCCACCTGGGCGGGCGCACCATCTTGCAGGGCAAGTTCGACCCCGCCGAGTACCTGCGGCTCGTCGAGGAGCTGGGCGCCACCGTCCTCTTCCTCGTGCCGACCATGTACGCCATGCTCGCCGCCGACCCGAGCTTTCGAACCCGTGACCTGTCCGGGGTGCGCTGGGCCATCTCGGGCGGCGCCGCCTGCCCCGAGCCCGTGCGGCGCGCGTTCGCCGCCCGCGGTGTGCGCTTCCGGCAGGGCTACGGCCTCACCGAGGCGGGGGTCAACTGCTTCGCCATCACGCTCGACCAGGCGGAGGAGAGGCCCGAATCGGTGGGCAAGCCCCTCCTCCATGCCGAGGCCGCCGTGCGCCGTCAGGATGGCAGCGTTTGCAGCCCGGGCGAGGTCGGCGAGCTCACGTTGCGCGGCCCCCACGTCTTCCTGGGCTACTTCGACAGGCCCGAGGCCACGGCCCAGGCGCTTCGCGGCGGTTGGCTGTGGACCGGCGACCTCGCCAGCGTGGACGAGGACGGCTTCTTCACCATCGTCGGCCGGCGCAAGGAGATGTTCATCTCCGGGGGCGAGAACG
>JACDJA010003069.1_pt1 | contig 11146 bp, 11 predicted proteins | sample 7449241 | NCBI WGS metagenome assembly JACDJA01 (sample SAMN14253289, study PRJNA609438) | sludge metagenome | isolation source: initial anaerobic sludge | collected 2018-12-20 | reverse complement strand
GTTGAAAATCTCGCACTGCCGAAGAAGCAACCGCTCGCACCGTCCGTGCGGCGGCCCTCTCTTCACCCCGGCGGCGGGGCGCGATAGGCTGCGCCCGCCGGTGGTCATGCCGGCCTGCTACGGAGCCCCTTGATGAAACTCATCACGTCACCGCCCTCGCCCTATGCGCGCAAGGTGCGCATCCTCGTGCGCGAGGCCGGGCAGGGCGACGAGATCGAGGAGATCGTCGTCTCCACCAGCGCGCTTGCCACCGACCCGCAGGTGAACGCCGCCCATCCGACCGGGCGCATCCCCGTGCTTCTGCGCGACGACGCGCCGCCATTGCACGACAGCCGCGTCATCACCCGCTATCTCGACGAGCTGTGGGGTGCAGGCTTCTACCCCGCCGATCGCCTGTGGGAGGTCCTGACCCTCGAGGCCACAGCCGACGGGATCATCGATTCGGCCGTCATCATGGCCTATGAGACCCGCCTGCGCCCGGCCGAGCGCCAGTGGCCGGAATGGCTCGACGCCCATTGGGCCAAGATCACCCATGCGCTCACCATGCTGGAGCCCGACGCCGCCGCGATGGCCGCGCGTCCGGTAAACGCGGGCCAGATCGCGCTTGCCGCCGCGCTGTCCTACCTTGACCTGCGCCACGCTGCGCGCGGCTGGCGCGAGGGACATCCCGGCCTTGCCGCCTGGCAAGCCGATTTCTCGCAACGCGCGAGCATGGAGTCGACGCGGCTCGACTGATTCGATCGCGATTTCCGCGGGCCACAGCCTGTGGCCTTCGCGTCGCGCCCGCGCGTCCGCACCGGCCTTTCGCGCCGCTGCCCGCTGGACGTGCCTGAAAGAGGTGGCTAAAGCTCGGACGAACCGGCCGGTTCCGTCCGGCGTCGCAATGCCGTGGCCCCGCCGGCCGCTGTCATAGAAACGGAGAACGACCCGTGTCACACGCAGAAGACCCGCAGGGGAACCGCCGCGACTTTCTCTACTACGCAACCGGCAGCGCGGCGGTGGTGGTGACGGGCGCGGCGGTATGGCCGCTGATCAACCAGATGAACGCCTCGTCGGACGTGCGCGCGCTCGCCTCGATCCGCGTCGATGTGTCGATGGTGGACCCGGGCACCCAGCTGACCGTCCTGTGGCAGGGCAAGCCGGTCTTCATCCGCGCCCGCACCGATGACGAGATCGAAGCCGCCCGCGACACGCCGCTTTCGGCCCTGATCGACACCGACGCGCGCAACGACAATCTCAACCCCGAAGCCGACGCCACCGACGCGCATCGCGCGCTGTCCGATGACGGCGTCTGGCTGGTGCAGATCGGCATCTGCACCCATCTGGGCTGCGTTCCCATAGGTGAGGCGGGCGATTTCGGTGGCTGGTACTGCCCGTGCCACGGTTCGCATTACGACACGGCCGGGCGCATACGCAAAGGCCCTGCACCGCAGAACCTGCATATCCCGCTGGCGAAATTCGTCGACGACTCCACCATCGAGCTTGGCTGAGGCAGATCTGATGTCCGGTATCCCCCACGACCATTACGAGCCGAAGACCCGCATCGAGAAATGGCTCGAGAGCCGTCTGCCGGTGCTGTCGCTTCTCTATGGCACCCTGATGATCCCCACCCCCCGCAACCTGAACTGGATGTGGATCTGGGGAATCGTCCTCGCCTTCGCGCTGGTGCTGCAGATCGCCACCGGCGTCGTGCTGGCGATGCATTACACGCCGCATGTGGACCTCGCCTTCTCGTCGATCGAGCATATCATGCGCGACGTGAACTCGGGGCACATGATCCGCTACTTCCACGCGAACGGGGCGTCCCTGTTCTTCCTTGCCGTCTACCTCCATATCTTCCGCGGCCTCTACTACGGCAGCTACAAGGCCCCGCGCGAGGTGACCTGGATCATCGGCATGCTCATCTACCTGGTGATGATGGGCACCGCATTCATGGGCTATGTCCTGCCCTGGGGGCAGATGTCCTTCCACGGCACCGCCGTCATCACCGGCCTTTTCGGCGCCATCCCCCTGATCGGCGAGACCATCCAGGCCTGGCTGCTTGGCGCAGGCGCGGTCGGACAACCGGCGCTCAACCGGTTCTTCTCGCTGCACTACCTTCTGCCGTTCATCCTGGCGGGCCTCGTGATCGTCCACATCTGGGCCTTCCATACGACCGGCAACAACAACCCGGCCGGAGTCGAAGTCCGGCGGACCTCGAAAGAGGAAGCCGAGAAGGACACATTGCCGTTCTGGCCCTATTTCGTGATCAAGGACCTCTTCGCCCTGGCGGTGATCCTGGTCGTCTTCATGGCCATCGTGGGCTTCATGCCCAACTACCTCGGCCATGCGGACAACTACATCCAGGCCAACCCGCTGGCGACGCCGGCGCATATCGTGCCGGAATGGTATTTCCTGCCCTTCTACGCGATCCTGCGCGCCTTTACGGCCGATGTCTGGGCGGTGCAGTTCGTCCAGTGGATCACCTTCGGGATCGTCGATGCCAAGTTCTTCGGCGTGGTCGCGATGTTCGGCTCGATCATCGTGATGGCGCTGGCGCCGTGGCTCGATACCTCCTCGGTGCGCTCGGGCCGCTACCGGCCGATGTTCCGGTGGTGGTTCGCGCTTCTGTGCATCGATTTCGTGGTCCTGATGTGGGTCGGCGCGCAGCCGACGACCTTCCCCTACGACTGGATCGCGCTGATCGCCTCGACCTACTGGTTCGTGTATTTCCTCGTGATCCTGCCCCTGCTGGGCGTGATCGAGAAGCCCGAGACGCCTCCGGCCACGATCGAGGAAGACTTCAACGCCCAACACGGTCCGTCGGCCAACTGACAGGAAAGAGAATGACCAAGATGTTCAGGAAGTTCGCGCTTTCCACCCTGACGGCCTTCGCTCTCTCGGCCGGGGCCGCAATGGCGGCGGGCGAGCCCGAGATCACCGATTACGCCTTCTCCTTCGAGGGGCCGTTCGGCAGCTATGACACCGCACAGTTGCAGCGTGGGCTGAAGATCTTTACCGAGGTCTGTTCGGCGTGCCACGGGCTCAGCTTCGTCGCCTATCGCACCCTCTCGGACGAGGGCGGGCCGATGCTCCCCGAGGACCAGATGCGCGCCTATGCGGCGCAATTCGACGTCGAGACGCCCGACGGTGATTTCGTGCCCGCGACCCCCGCCGACCATTTCGGGCCATCGGGGCTCGAGTCTGCGCCGGACCTCAGCCTCATGGCCAAGGCGCGCGCCGGGTTCAGAGGCCCCTATGGTACCGGGCTGTCGCAGCTGTTCCGGGGCCTGGGCGGGCCGGAATATATCGCCTCGCTGATGACCGGCTATGATGATGAGCCCGAATGCGCGCCCGACGGCATTCCCGGCCTCTACTACAACCGCGCCTTCCCGGATGGCGGCTATCCCGACAGTTGCCTTGACGATGCGGGTAACCGCACGGTTCCGGGCAGCTGGATCGCCATGGCCGAGCCGCTGTGGGGCGATGATGTCGACTTTGACGACGGCCATGTGAACGACCTCCACTCCGAGGCCCAGGACGTCGCCGCCTTCCTGATGTGGGCCGCCGAGCCGCATCTCAACGCCCGCAAGCATGCGGGTCTCGTGGGGGTGATCTTCCTTCTGATCCTCTCCGTGTTGCTCTACCTGACGAACAAGCGCCTCTGGGCGCCGCACAAGCACCGGGAATAGGGGCATTCCGGATACCGGCGGGACGGCGTTCCACCCGCCCCGCGCCGCACGAGACCCCCGGAGGCGTGACCGCCTTCCGGGGGTTGCCCTTTCCGCCACCGGGCAATGGCGCTATCACCAGCGCGACATTCGCTTACTTGACGTCAACCCAAGGGATTGCACCGATGAAACTGCTCCGCCACGGACCCCGGGGGGCCGAACGCCCCGGTATCCTCGCCGCTGACGGCACGATCCGCGACCTGACCGGCCTTGTCCCCGATATCGGCGGCGCGGTGCTGTCGGATGCGGGGCTTGCCATGCTGCGCGGAATCGACCCCTCTGCCTTGCCTGTCGTCGATGCAGGCACGCGCCTGGGCGCCTGTGTGGCCAATGTCGGCAAGTTCATCTGCATCGGTCTGAACTATGCCGACCACGCAGCCGAATCGGGCATGGATGTTCCCCCCGAGCCGGTGATCTTCATGAAGGCCACCAGCGCGATCTGTGGTCCCAATGATCCGATCATCATTCCGCGCAACTCGGAAAAGACCGACTGGGAAGTCGAGCTTGCCATCATCATCGGCAAGGCGGCCAAATATGTCTCCGAGGCCGATGCGATGGATTACATCGCGGGATACGCCGTGACCAATGACGTGTCCGAGCGCGCGTTCCAGCAGGAACGTGCCGGCCAGTGGACCAAGGGCAAGTCCTGCGACAATTTCGGCCAGATCGGCCCGTGGCTCGTCACCCGCGACGAGGTGGCCGATCCGCAGGACCTGAAGATGTGGCTGAAGGTAAACGGCAAGACCATGCAGGAAGGCACCAGCAAGACCATGGTCTACGGTGTCGCGCATCTGGTCTCGTATCTGTCGCAGTTCATGACCCTGCATCCCGGTGACGTGATCTCGACCGGGACGCCTCCGGGCGTTGGCATGGGGCAGAAGCCGCCGCGCTATCTCAAGGCGGGCGAGGTCGTCGAACTGGGCATCGAGGGCCTGGGCGAGCAGCGTCAGGATGTGATCGCCGACTGACCAGACGCCGCCTGTGGACAGCGCGCTTTTCCACGATCCCGTGGTGATGGCGGTGGCGGCGCTCGCCGCCGCCATCATGGGCGTGGCGAAAGGCGGGCTTACCGGGCTTGCGATGCTCGCGGTGCCGGTCATGGCGCTGGTCATGTCGCCGGTGCAGGCGGCGGGGATCATCCTGCCGATGCTGATAGCCTCGGACGGCGTGGGGCTCTGGGCCTGGTGGCGCAGCTGGGACATGCGCACCTTCCGCCTGATGATCCCCGGTGCCGTGGCGGGCACAGCCCTTGGCTGGGCGACGGCGGGGATCGCGTCGGATGATGTGGTGCGGCTGATCGTGGGGTTGATCGCGCTTGCCTTCGTGGCGCGCTGGCTCTGGCAGATCGTCGCCAGCCGCCACCGTATCGAAGAGCAACACCGGGGCCGCGCGATATTCTGGGGCGCGGCTGCTGGCTACACCTCGTTCGTGGCCCATGCGGGCGGGCCGCCATATCAGGTCTATACGATGCCGCTGGGGATGGACCCGCGCACCTATACCGGCACGAATGTCCTGTTCTTCACGGTCGTGAACCTGCTGAAGGTGATCCCGTATTACATGCTTGGCCAGTTCGGTGCCGCGAATCTCACCGCCTCGGTGGCACTGATGCCTGTGGCCATCGTCTTTACCTTCGTCGGTGCCTGGGTGATTCGCCGGATGAGCAGCGCAGTCTTCTACCCGATCACCTATGTCCTCGTCGGTGTCGTGGGCGCGAAACTGGTGGCCGATGCGCTGCCGGCGCTCATGCAATAATCTCACCGTTGAACCCGTGCGAGCGGCGGCGCAATGTCACCCCATGCACCGAGAGGGAGGCCGCAATGTCCGTCCGCACCATCGTCTGGGGTGAAAACGTACACGAACAGACCAACGAAGTCGTCGCCGGGATCTACCCCCGGGGCATGCATAACTGCATCGCCGATGCCCTGAACGCCGATCCGGCAATCACCGCCACCACCGCCACCCTGCAGGAGCAGGACCACGGGCTGACCCCCGAGCGGCTGGCCGCGACCGATGTCCTTGTCTGGTGGGGCCATGCCGCCCATGGCGACGTGAAGGAAGAGGTCGTCGAGCGCGTCGCCGATGCCGTCTGGGGCGGCATGGGTCTTATCGCGTTGCATTCGGCGCATTTCTCCAAGATCTTCAAGAGGCTCATGGGCGCGCCCTGCAACCTGTCATGGCGCGAGGCGGGCGAGCGCGAGCGGCTCTGGCTCACCTCGCGCAACCATCCCATCGCCGCCGGCCTGCCCGATCATTTCGAGCTTGAATACGAGGAAATGTATGGCGAGCCGTTCGGGGTGCCCGAACCGATGGAGACGGTCTTCGTCTCATGGTTCCAGGGCGGAGAGGTGTTCCGCTCGGGCCTCACCTGGCGACGGGGCGCGGGCAACATCTTCTACTTCCGCCCCGGACATGAGGCCTATCCGACATTTCACGATCCCAACGTGCAGCTGGTGCTGAGGAATGCGGTGAAATGGGCCCATAACCCGGCGCCACGAATCGCCGATCCCCATGCTGCCCCCAACCGCCCGACCAGAGACGCCCTCGAGAAGATCAGCGAACGCGGGCCCAGCCTGCATGAAAAGGGGCAGGAGGGCTTTCGGTGAGCGACAACCCAAGGCCCTTGCGCCTCATCATCGTCGGCACCGGCGGCATGGCGAAAAACCATGCGGCCGCCTATGCCGGCATGCCCGGGGTCACCGTGGTGGCCGGGGTGGACCGCGACCCGACCCGACTCGCCGCGTTTCTTGCCGCCCATGACATCGAGCGCGGTTTCGCCTCGCTGGACGAGGCAATCGCCTGGGGCGGGTTCGACGCCGCCTCGAACGTGACCCCCGATGCGATCCACCATGACACCACCCTGCCGCTGCTGGCGGCAGGCAAGCATGTCCTGTGCGAAAAGCCCCTGGCTGCCAATTATCGCGACGCTGCCGAAATGGCGGCAAGCGCCACCCGGGCCGGTGTCGTCAACATGGTGAACCTGACCTACCGTGACACCCCCGCCATGAGCGAGGCCGCGCGTCTGGTCGCGGCAGGTGCCATCGGCGATCTTCGCCATTTCGAGGCCTCCTACCTGCAAAGCTGGCTCACCCAGCCCGCCTGGGGCGCGTGGGACAAGGAGGAGCAATGGCTCTGGCGCCTCTCCACCGCGCATGGCTCGATGGGGGTGCTGGGCGATGTCGGCGTCCATATCCTTGATTACGCCACCCATGTAGCCGGGTCGGATGTGGCTTCGATCTCCTGTCGGCTCCAGACCTTTGACAAGGCGCCGGGTGGGCGGATCGGGGACTATGTGCTCGACGCCAACGACAGCGCGGTGATGCATGTGCAGCTTGCCAGCGGCGCGATCGGCGTCATCCACGCGAGCCGCTTTGCCTCGGGATACATGAACGACCTGACCCTGCGCATCTTTGGCACGAAGGGCGGGCTTGCGGTCTGGTCCGACGGCAAACGCTCGACCCTGCGCGGAAGCCTCGGCGAAGACATGATCACCGCCGACTGGGCCGATCTGCCCTTTCCGCCGGTCGAGACCAACTACACCCGCTTCATCGCCGCGATCCGCGCGGGGCAGCCGGTCGCCCCCGATTTCGCGCGCGGCGCGGCGCTGCAACAGGTGCTCGATCTTGCCGCGCTCTCGGACAGGGCGCATGCGGTCGCGCTCGAGATCTGATTGGCCGCCCGCGTGATGCCGCGGGGCAGACCGTCTTCAGGGGCAGACCGTCTTCGTCACAGGCCGCTTGCCACTCGTGAGCGCCCTGCATAGATGGATACGAGGCCACAGACAGGTTCTTCATGCTCATCGGTATCTTGCAGACTGGTCGCGCGCCCGACGTGTTGCGCCCGACTCATGGTGACTATCCCGAAGCCTTTGCCCGGCTTCTGGGCACCCGCGACTTCACCTATCGCACATGGGTCGTCTGCGACGGCGAACTGCCCGACAGCCCGGCTGACTGCGACGGCTGGCTCATCACCGGCTCGAAATTCGGGGCTTATGAGGACCATCCCTGGATTCCACGGCTCGAGGATTTCATCCGCCGCTGCCATGCCGCCGATGTTCCGCTGGTCGGCATCTGTTTCGGTCATCAGATTGTCGCGCAGGCGATGGGTGGGAAGGTCGAGAAACATCCCGGTGGCTGGGTTGTGGGCCGCACCGGCTATGACTGGAACGGGCGCGAGGTGAAGCTGAATGCCTGGCATCAGGATCAGGTGACGCAAAGGCCCGAGGGGACGGAATTGCTGGCGAGCAACGACAGTTGCGAGAATGCCGCGCTGCTGTATGGGCGCTCGATCCTGACCATCCAGGCGCATCCCGAGTTCACCCCCGCCTTCACCCGCGACCTGATCGAGGCGCGCGGGCGCGGCGTGGTGTCCGATGCCCTGCTCGATGCGGCAAAGGCGCATCTGGACGAGCCGCTGGATACAGCGCTTGTTGCCGGAAAGATTGCCCGATTCCTCAAGACCCGCGAGGTGGCGTGATGGCCTGGCAGGATCAGATCCCCGACGCGGCAAAAGCCTATCTGGAACGCAACCGCCTGGATGAGGTGGAATGCATCATCGCCGACTTTCCCGGGATCGCGCGTGGCAAGGCGGTGCCGGCGGCGAAATTCGCGGAGGCGCGACATTTCCACCTGCCCGCCTCGATCTTCTACCAGACCATTACCGGTGACTGGGTGGAGGTTGACGACGACACCTATACCGAGCCGGACATGATCCTGACGCCGGACCTGTCCACGGCAACCGCCGCGCCATGGGCGGCCGAGGGCACGTTGCAGGTGATCCATGACGCCTTTGACCAGAAGGGCCATCCCATCGGTGTTGCCCCGCGCAACGTGCTGCGCCGGGTGGTCGATCTGTACAAGTCAGAGGGCTGGAATCCGGTCGTCGCCCCCGAGATGGAATTCTATCTCATCACCCGCAACACCGATCCCAAGCAGGAGATCGAGCCCGCCCTCGGCCGCACGGGGCGGCGGGCGGCGGCAAATCAGGCCTATTCGCTCTCGGCGGTGGACGAATATGGCAAGGTGGTGGACGATATCTACCGTTTCGCCGAGGCGCAGGGCCTTGAGATCGACGGCATCACCCAGGAGGGCGGCGCCGGGCAACTCGAGATCAACCTGCGGCATGGAGACCCGGTGCGGGTGGCCGACGAGGTCTTCTTCTACAAGCGGCTGATCCGCGAGGCGGCGCTGAAGAACGGTTGCTTTGCGACATTCATGGCCAAGCCCATCGAGGGCGAGCCCGGCAGCGCCATGCATGTCCATCACTCGATCGTCGATGACGAGGGGAACAACATCTTCTGCGGGCCGCAGGGGGGCGAGACCGACAATTTCTACTATTTCATCGGCGGGATGCAGACCTGGATGCCTGCGGCCATCGCGCTGATAGCGCCCTATGTCAATTCTTACCGTCGCTATGTGAAGAACCATTCCGCGCCGATCAACCTGCAATGGGGGCGCGACAACCGCACCACCGGGCTGCGGGTGCCGATTTCGGAACCGCAGGCGCGCCGGATCGAGAACCGGCTGCCAGGGATGGATTGCAACCCCTATCTGTGCATCGCCGCGAGCCTTGCCTGCGGTTTCCTGGGCATCCAGAACGAGACGCGCCCCGGCAAGTCGATTCATGGCGAGGCCTATCGTGCGCCGAGCGACATTCCGATCTCGCTGTCGGATGCGCTGGACCTGTTCGAGGACGCGAAGGATCTGCACGCGATTCTGGGAGAAGACTTCGCCCGGGCCTATGCGCTGGTGAAGCGGTCCGAGGTGAACGAATATCTCCAGATCATCAGCCCCTGGGAGCGGGAGCATCTGCTCCTGAATGTATGAACCCGCTGCACCGCAACGACCGCGCGGGGGAACACCCGCCGTCCTGTTATGCGGCGACGGCGGATATCGGCCCCGCACGGCCTGCATTGCAGGGTGAGGTCACCGCCGATGTCGCGGTGCTGGGCGCAGGGATTACCGGGCTCTGGGCGGCCAGGGTCCTGGCCGAGCGAGGGCTGCGTGTCGTCCTGCTCGAGGCGCATCGCGTGGGCTGGGGTGCCTCGGGGCGCAATGGCGGGCAGGTGGGCACGGGCTACAACAGCTCGCAACGGGTGCTGGAAAAACGGCTGGGCACGGGGGCGGCGCGGCAGCTCTGGGACCTGGCCGAAGAGGGCAAGGCGCAGCTGCGGGCCTTCTGTGCGGCCGAGGCACCCGAGGCGCACTATCTGCCCGGTGTGGCTCATGGCGATTACACGCCGCGCGAGGTCGTGCAGGCCCATGTGGAGGCCGAACATCTTGGGCGGGTCTATGGCTATGACCTGATCGCGCCCATGGATCGCGACTCCATGCAGGCGCTGGTGCATTCGCCGAAATACCAGGGTGGCACGTTTGATCGCGGGGCGGGCCATCTGCATCCGCTGCGCTATGCGCTGGCACTGGCGCGGGCGGCCACGGCCGCAGGCGCCGTGATCCATGAGGGGTCCGAGGTCACGGCCATCGAGCACGGGCCCCGCCCGGCGTTGCGTACGGCGACAGGGCGGGTAACGGCCGGGCAGGTGATCCTTGCGGGCAATGGCTACCTGCCGAACCTGAGCCGCCCGGTGGCGTCAAGAGTCATGCCGATCAACAGCTTCATCGCCGCGACCGAACCCCTTCCGGAACGGTGGCGAGAGGTTCTGGCCGAGGATATCGCCGTCGCGGATTCGAAATTCGTGGTGAACTATTTCCGCTTTTCCGAGGATCGGCGGTTCCTGTTCGGGGGGCGCGAAAGCTATACGATCGGCTTCCCGCGCGATATCGCCGGGCCGCTGCGGGCGCGGATGGTGGCGCTGTTTCCGCAGCTTGCCGACGTGCGCATCGAACATGTCTGGGGCGGCAGTCTGGGCATCACCATGTCGCGCCTGCCGCATCTGGCGCTTGTGGCGCCAAATGTGCTCTCGGGCGCGGGGTTTTCCGGCCACGGGGTGGCGCTGGCGGGGATCGCAGGGCGGGTCATGGCCGAAGCCGCGGCCGGGCAGGCGGGGCGGTTCGACGTGATGGCCGGGCTGCCGGTGCCGCGCTTTCCGGGCGGGGCGGCATTCCGGGCGCCGTTGCTGACGCTGGCGATGACCTGGTTCAGCCTGCGTGACCGGCTGGGATTCTAGGCCGGACGCCCACAGCCGATTCCAGCGCCGGATAGCGCGCCCAGAGGGTGAGGGCGCGGATCACGAACAGAAGCAGCAGTGACATCCACAGACCGTGATTGCCGAAGATCGGCACCAGCACGATCAGTGCCACCAGGTAGGCGGTGACCGAGAGGAACATCGCGCGCAGCATCTCGCGCGTCCAGGTAGCGCCGATGAACACGCCGTCCAGCATCCATGACGCGACGCCCACGACCGGTGCGGCGACGACCCAGGGCAGGAATTCGCGCGCGCGCAGCCGGACTTCGGGCGCGGTGGTCATCAGGTCGATGAT
>JACDJA010003068.1_pt1 | contig 11148 bp, 13 predicted proteins | sample 7449241 | NCBI WGS metagenome assembly JACDJA01 (sample SAMN14253289, study PRJNA609438) | sludge metagenome | isolation source: initial anaerobic sludge | collected 2018-12-20 | reverse complement strand
TTCGCCGATCATCCGCCGCACCTCGGCAATCTTGGGCAGCATCTCGAGGATGAAGTCCTGCCCTCCAAAGCCCGGGTTCACCGACATCACCAGCACCAGATCGACAACGTCCAGAAGCCAGGGCAACTGATCCAGCCCGGTCCCCGGATTGATTGCGTAACCTGCCCTGGCCCCGCCGGCGCGGACCGCCTGGAGCGAGCGATGCACATGCGGCCCCGCCTCGCCATGGAGGGTGATGACATCGGCCCCCGCCTCGAGGAAGCCCGGCAGCCACGGATCGACCGGCGACACCATGAGATGCACATCCATGATCCCGGAGACATGCGGGCGAATGGCCTGGGCGGTCCTGGCACCAAAGCTCAGCGCCGGGACAAAATGGCCGTCCATCACATCGACATGCACCCAGTCAGCGCCCGCCTGCGCCAGACGGCGGCATTCGGTACCGAAATCGGCAAAATCGGCAGACAGGATCGAAGGCGCGATCTTCAAGCTGCGGTCAAACGGGCGGTCGGTCGTCATCGGCATCTCCTTTGGCGCCCGCCTTAGCCCAGCGCCGCGCGAAGCGGAAGCGATGCGTCAGGCTCGTCCCTGCGTCGGCGACAGCATGAGGGGATCGATCCCGAGCGAGGCGAGCGCACGGGTCCATTTGCTCTCGTCCTCGCTGTCAAAGACGATGTCGCGATGCGCCTCGGCCACTAGCCAGGCGTTCTCCGCGATCTCGTAATCCAGCTGCCCGGGCCCCCAGCCCGCATAGCCCAGCGCGAACAGTGCCTCCGCAGGCCCCGTGCCCCCGGCGATACTGGCCAGAATCTCGGTCGTGGCCGACATTGCGGTGTTCTCGTCGATCCGCATGGTGCCCGCTGTGCCCATATAGTCGGCCGAATGCAGCACGAAGCCGCGCCCCAGTTCGACCGGTCCGCCAAATCGCACGCGGATCTCGTTCACGCCCGGTCCCCGCTCGAGACCGAGCTGGTCGAGCAGGTCGGTGAATTCCACGTCGGGCGCGGGCTTGTTCACGACCAGACCCATCGCCCCCTCGGGCGTATGCGCGCACAGATAGATGACTGCGCGCGCGAAACGCGGGTCGGCCATGGCGGGCGTGGCTATCAGCAGATGTGCGGCAAGGCCGTCTCTTGGTTCCATGCCCCGATGATGTGATGCCAGTGCGCCACGATCAAGCACGATCCACCTTCTCCCTCAACGCAAAGTGACTTTCCCTTTGGCCGCCGCGGGCCGATCAGGAGGAATGCTCCGTCTGTTCATCATCTTTCTCGCGCTTCTTGCCCTGCCCCTGCAGGCGCAGGAGCGGGTTGCGCCCGTCGATCTGGTAACGCTTGACCTGCTGCCTGGCTGGCGCACCGCAAAGGGAACGGTGATGTCCGGCATACGCCTGCGCCTCGCCTCCGGCTGGAAGACCTATTGGCGCGCCCCCGGCGAGGCCGGGATTCCGCCGCAGTTTTCATGGACAGGCTCGCATAACCTCACCGGCGCCAGTTTCCACTGGCCGGTGCCGCAGGTGTTCGAGACCTCGGGCTTGCGCTCCATCGGCTACCACGACGAGGTGGTGATCCCGCTCGAACTCACGCTCAGTGATGGCGACGCGCCGCTGCATGTCGCCGGGCAGGTCGATCTGGGCATCTGCGACGACATCTGCGTACCCGTCACGCTCGACTTCGCCGCCGATGTGCCGGTGGGCAGCCATCGCGACCCCGCCATCGTCGCCGCGCTCGTCGATCAGCCGCTGACCGCCACCGAGGCGGGCGTGACTGCCGTCGGCTGCCACTTTGCCGCCGAGGGCGAAGGATTGCGCATCACCGCGACGCTCGACCTGCCGCGCACGGGCGCGGGCGAGGTGGTGGTGATCGAGGCGGGGGAACCCGGCCTCTGGGTCTCGCCGGCGCTGGCACGGCGTGACGGCGGCCGGCTGACTGCCAGCGCGATTGTCCTGCCCACCGGCGGCGGCGCCGTCGCCGTCGACCGCGAACATATGCGGCTTACCGTTATTGGCGACGGCCGCGCGGTCGACATCATCGGCTGCCCGGCAGGCTAGACGGCCATGGCGGACCGGGCCGCGCGGGGGTGGCCTCGCGCCATCTCCGGCCCCGCACCGCCAGGCCAAACGACGCATTTTTACTTGAAATGCCGCAATTACCCCATTAATCTTCCTTCGCCACGTTATCTATCGACCACTGTCGCGCTTCGGCTCCAGTCCATCGATCAGACCTGACGAGCCGGTCCGCTGCATACCGCGAGCGGAAAATTGACAGGAGAGTTCACGATGGCCACTGGCACCGTGAAATGGTTCAACACCACCAAGGGCTACGGCTTCATTGCCCCTGACGGCGGCGCCAAGGACGTGTTCGTCCACATCTCGGCGCTTGAACGGTCGGGCCTGACCGGGCTCAAGGACAACCAGAAGGTGTCCTTCGAGATCCAGGCGGGCCGTGACGGTCGCGAATCGGCGGTCGACCTGAAGATCGAATGACAAACCTGCGGCGCTCGGTCCTTGGTCGGAGCGCCGCTTCGCTTCTTGCCCTGGCTCTGCTCGCGGCCTGTGCGTTCCCGGCTGACCGGCCGCGCCCCCATGTCGTCAGCTTTGACTCGGCCCATGCCGCTGCACCGACTCCGGCCGCCATCCCGGCCCGGGCGCCATTTCCCACGCGCCGCAGCTATCGCCACGACATCGTGCCCTCGTCCCCCACCGGTGACGAACTTGCCTTCGTCACCGAAGTCCTGCGCCAGATGCAGCTGCGCTCATATGCGTCCGGGAGCGAGACCTGTGGCTATATCGGTCGCGACGCGCAGGGGCAGATGATGGTGTCGCAGATCACGACGGGGCGCGAGGCATCTTGCCTGCTGCCACGGACGCCACCCGGGATGCGTGTCGCGGCGTCGATCCATACCCACGGCACCTACAGCCCGGCCTATGCGTCCGAATTTCCCACCGTGCAGGACATGACGACCGACGCGCGCGACGGGATCAACGGCTATATCTCGACCCCCGGCGGGCGGCTCTGGTATGTCGATACCAGCACCATGACCGTGCGGCAGCTTTGCGGACGCAGTTGCCTGCCGCAGGACCCGCACTATCGCCCCGAGGACGACGGCCCGGTGCGACCGATGTTCACCCTCGCCGACCTGCGGGCCTGGGAAGCCTATTGACCGCCGCCCGCACGCTCGACCAGCTCCGCCACCGCCGGGCCGATATCTTCGACGATAAGCGCCACGCCCGCCGCATTCGGATGGATGCCGTCCGCCTGCATATACTCGCGCTGGGCCTGCTCCATTCCGTCTTCGCGAAGGGCAGCGAAGAAATCAGGAAAGAGCTCGACGCCGTGCCGCGCCGCCAGATCGGGGAAGATCGCGTCGAATTCAGCCTTGTAGTCCGGCCCGAAATTGCCCGCCGCAGGAACCTCGACCAGCAGCACGTCGACCCCCTGCATCCGCGCGACGTCAAGGATGCCGGCCAGATTCGCGCGCGTCAGCGCCGGATCGAGCCCGCGCAGCATGTCATTCGCGCCGAGCTCGACGATCATGGCATCCACTTCCGCCCCCAGCGTCCAGCCCACGCGCGCAAGGCCGCCCGCGCTGGTATCGCCCGACACACCTGCATTGATGACCGTGACATCCAGCCCGCGCGCGACCAGCCAGCTCTCGAGCTGCGGCACGAACCCCTGATCAAGCGGCAGCCCATAGCCCTGCGTCAGGCTGTCACCCAGTGCCGCCACCGTCACCGTCTCGGCCATGGCCCCGCCGGCCCAAAGCATCAACAGGCCCGAAAGCAGCCCCGAAAGGTTGCGCATCCGCCTCTGCACCCCATATCCGTCTGAACAAACCGGAAGGAAGGCTGCCATGACCGCGCCCGCGATCGCGCTTAACGATGTCGGGCTCACGCTCGCGGGCAATGCCGGTCCGGTCGAAATCCTCCATGGTGTCACGCTGTCCATCGCCCGGGGCGAGGCAGTCGGTCTGGTCGGGCCTAGCGGATCGGGCAAGTCGTCTCTCCTCATGGTCATGGCGGGGCTCGAAAAGCCCGACCGCGGAAGCGTCACCGTGCTGGGTCACGACCTTGGCGCCCTGCCCGAGGACGGGCGCGCCCTTTTCCGTCGCGACCACATGGGGGTCGTCTTCCAGTCCTTCCATCTAATACCCACCCTGACCGCGATCGAAAACGTGGCGCTGCCTCTCGAACTCGCACATGTCGGTGATGCCATGTCGCGCGCAAGGGCGGAACTGGCAGCGGTGGGCCTTGCGAATCGCGCGGACCACTATCCTGCGCAACTGTCCGGGGGCGAACAGGGCAGGGTGGCGCTGGCCCGCGCTGCGGCACCGCGCCCCGGCATCCTGCTTGCGGACGAGCCCACCGGCAGCCTCGACGCGGCCGCAGGTCGCATCATCATCGACCTGCTTTTCGACCTGCGCGCGCGCCACGGTTCGACACTGGTCCTCGTCACCCACTCGGCCGACCTTGCCGCCCGCTGCGACCGCGTCCTGCGAATCGAGGACGGGCGCATGGTACCGGACAGCCAATGACATTCGCCCTGCGCCTTGCCCTGCGCGACCTGCGTGGCGCGCTCGCCTCGTTCTGGCTGTTCCTCGCGGCGCTTGCCGTGGGGGTCGGGGCCATTGCGGCGGTGGGCAATGTCACCGCCGCGATCGAGGCGGGCCTCGCCCGTGACGGTGCCGAAATTCTGGGCGGCGATGCCGAGGTTACCTTCAGCTACCGGCGCGCGACCAGGGAAGAGCGCGCCTTCATGGACAGCGCGGCAGGCGCCGTATCGGAAGTCGTCTCGTTTCGGTCGCTCGCAGTGGCACGGACGGACGGCACGGTAACCCGTGCCCTGACCGAGGTGCGTGGCGTCGACGATGCCTACCCGCTTTATGGCGAGGTCACGCTCGACCCGGCACAGCCGCTGGCCCGGGCGCTCGCCGGGGAAGGCACCACCCCGGGTGCGGTGATGGAACCCGTGCTCGCAAGACGTCTTGGCCTGAGCCCGGGCGACGACTTTCGCCTTGGTACGCGCGATTATCGGCTGGGCGCGCTGCTCATGGGCTGGCCCGATGACGCCGACGGAGGCTTTGGCCTCGGGCCCCGCCTCATCCTGCATAGCGACGCGCTCGATGGCTCCGGCCTTGTCGCCGAGGGAACGCTGTTCTCGACCCTCTATCGCATGACCATACGGCCTGGTGTCGATCCTGCCACGGTTCACACGGCCTTCACCGAACGATTCCCCGAGAACGGCCTGCGCTGGCGCGATGCCAGCGAGGGGCTGCCGGGCACCGAGCAGGTGGTAAGCCGCCTGGGCTCGTTTCTCATGCTGCTCGGCCTCGCGGGTCTTGCCGTAGGCGGAGTGGGAGTCGGTGCCGCCGTGCGCGCCTGGCTGGCCTCGCGCATCGCCACCATCGCCATCATGCGCAGCCTCGGCGCCACGCTGCCGGTGGTGCTCACCATTCATCTTGTGCAAATCGCCCTGGTGACGGCTGCGGGCATCTTGCTCGGTCTTGTGCTTGGAACGCTGCCGCTGATACTCGCCGCCCCCGCAATCACCTCTGTCCTGCCCCTGCCTGCGGTATTCGGAATCTACCCGACACCGCTCCTGCAGGCCTCGGCCTATGGGTTCCTGGTCGCGGCGCTCTTCACGCTCTGGCCACTGTCGCGGATCGAGTCGATCCGCCCTGCCGCCCTGTTGCGCGACACCATGGCTGCCGCACCGGCACTGCCACGCTGGCCATGGCTGCTGGCCGAGGGGGCGGTGCTTGGCGCATTGATCCTTGCCGCCATCCGCTTCACGGGGGCCGCAGGGCTGACACTGGCGGTTCTGGCGGGGCTGGCGCTCACGCTCGGGCTGCTCGCGGTCGCAGGGCTGATACTGCGCCGCATCGCCCGCGCCGCGCGGGTGCTGGCACAGGGGCGCCCGGCACTGCGGCTCGCGCTGGCCTCGATCGCCGCGCGGGGCGGGGGTGCGGTAGCGACCGTGCTCGCGCTCGGTCTCGGACTTGGCACGCTCGCGGCGGTGGGCCAGATTGAGGGCAACCTTCGCATGGCGATCCTTGGAGACCTGCCACGCGCCGCTCCATCGTTCTTCTTCCTCGATATCCAGCCCGACCAGATCGACGCCTTTCGTGCCCGCGTTGCAGACGACCCGGATGTGACCGACATCCAGGCCGCCCCCATGCTGCGCGGCATCATCACCGCCGTGAACGGCATCCCCGCCGCCGAATTGCCAAGCGCGCCCTGGGTGATGCGTGGCGATCGTGGCGTGACCTATTCGGCGACGCCGCCCGAAGGCACGGTCGTGACCGAAGGCGCCTGGTGGCCGGCGGATTATACCGGCCCCCCGCAAATGAGCTTTTCGGCGGACGAGGCCGAGAGCCTTGGCTTGCAGCTCGGCGATACGGTCAGCGTTAATATCCTCGGACGCGAGATCACCGCCACCGTGACTTCGTTTCGCAAGGTGGAATTCGAAAGCCTTGCCATGGGATTCGTCCTCACCCTCAACCCCGGTGCACTGGCCGGTGCGCCGCATAGCTGGATCGCGACGCTCTCCACGGCCCGCGAAGCCGAGGCAAGGATCTTCGACGATCTCACAGCCGCCTTTCCCAACGTCACCGCAATCAGCATCCGTGCCGCAGCCGCGCGCGTGGCCGAAGTCGTGGGCAAGGCCGCACTGGCGATCCGGGTCGCGGCGGGCGTGACGCTTGGCGCAGGGTTTCTGGTCCTGATCGGCACCGCCACCACAGGCGAGGGCGAGCGCCGTCGCGAGGCAGCCATCGCCCGCAGCCTCGGCGCGACCCGGAGGGTGATGCTGCGCTCGCTTACATTGCGCATGGCCCTTGCGGGCGTGGCTGCCGGGGTGGTGGCGCTGGTTGCAGGATTGGCCGGCGGCTGGGCGGTCACCCGTCTCGCACTGGATGTGCCCTTCCACCCGGACTGGGCGCAGGCGGTGGCCGTCATCCTGGGCGGCGCGGTCGTCGCCACGCTCGCCGGGCTCGGTACAGCAACAAGGTCCCTGACCGCACGCCCCGCCGCGCTGCTGCGCGCGCGGGAGTAACGCCCCGCAGCCATCAATCCGGGCCCCGTGCCTGCCGGTCACATCCCGTGAAAGATACCTGCTGTGCTGAACGCGCCCTCAGGCGAAGTTCACCCCGTTCCCGTCGCGGTCAAACGCGGCAAGATGGGCCAGCGACCGCCCCTGCCGCACCGCCTGCAGCATGCCCTGCAGCCCTGCATCCACCGCATCGGCGTCCGGCTCGCGCATGTTGCCGCCCGCAAGGATGCCCACCAGGACAATATCCCAGCCGGTATCGACACCCTGCCCCTGTCCGAGATGATCTGCCGTGCGCCGGGACTCGGCCACCAGCGACGCAAAATCGCGCAGTTCATGCAGGCCCTTGTCCGCATACATCACGGGCGCCAATGCCCCGCCCTGCCCCCTGGAAAACCGCGAGGCCTGCTCGGGCCGCGCATCTTCGGGCAGTTCGGCCCTGAGGAACACGAACAGGAACCTTTGCCGCTCGGGCTGGGCGCGTGCGACGCGAAGCAGGTCCTCGAAACTCTCGATCACGTCATCCATGTCAGTAGAACGCCATCATGTTGTTCATCAAGAGCCGCTCGACCACATAGATCAGAATCAGCACCACGATGGGCGAGAAGTCGAGCCCCGCCCCCTGCGGCAGAATGCGGCGGATCGGCGCATAGAGCGGTTCAAGAATGCGGTTCAGCCCATACCACAACTGCGACACCAGCGGCTGGTGCAGGTTCAGAACCTGAAAGCTGATGAGCCAGGACATGATGAAATGCGCGAAAACGACGAACTTGGCAATCGAAAGCACGAAAAGCAGCGTCTGCATCAATGTCAGCATGGTCCGTCCCGTTCTGGCACCGCACTGACCTAGTGGCGCGGGCGTCAAAGGACAATCCCCGGCTTTCCTTTTGATCAGGTGAATACATGCAGGCGTCGGGCGCTACGGGATTTCGGCCCTGATCACCCTTGCTTTGCCCGGCACTTCGAGCAAACTGGCGCCATGGCGCTTCTGACCCGGACACCGTCCCCACGTTCCCTGCCCGAAGCGGTGTCGTTTCATCGCACCGAACTTGCCCCGATCCTGAGCCTGTACGGCCGCATGGTCGCGGCGGGCGAATGGCGTGACTATGCCATCGCCGCGCTTCCCGACGTGGCGCTGTTCTCGATCTTCCGCCGCGCAGCGGAACATCCGCTCTACCGGGTCGAGAAACGCCCCGCGCTGCGGTTGCGGCAGGGGCAATATGCGGTGATCGGCACACAGGGGCAGGTGCTGCGGCGCGGGCATGACCTGCGCCAGGTCTTGCGCGTGCTCGAACCTCGCCGTCTGCACGCCGTCGATTAGACCATGTCGCGCAAGAACGGGAGCCGGTAATGCGCGTCTCGAACATGCCGGATCAGACGGTCACGGCATGTCGCGTGAATGAGAATGAACGCGACGCGCTGGAAACTCAGAGCCGCTTCTTCACCCGCACCGGACCGCCGTCCTGCGCGCCGATACGCAATTCGGCAGCCTTGAGCGGCTCGTAGACGACCGCCATGTGATGCCCGCTGGCATGAACGAGCGTTTCCTCGTCCACCACCAGTCCGACATGCCCCTTCCAGAACCAGATGTCGCCACGCCGGGGTGGTGCATAGGTCTCGCGTCCCAGCGCGGCCTCTTGCAGGTCGCTGTCGCCCGGACAGGGGACGTCGCAGGCCAGATGCGCGGCCTGCACCAGGCCCGAGCAATCAATACCCAGGATCGAGTTGCCACCCCACAGATAGGGCGCGCCGAAGAACAGCTGCGCCACCGTCACCGGATCGGCAAACGGCCGGTCCAGCGGCCGGAGGTGTTTCTTCGGAATGAACCCCTCGGCAGTCTCCCAGAAATGACGACATTCCGTCAGGACGGTGATTCGCGCGCCAAGGGACAGATGCGCCAGATCACGCGATTTCAGATTCTCGCCCTCGAACAGCAGCGTCGCCGGCACCGCGACCCGGTGCGTGGCGGAATCGGGCGCGGCCAGCGCCTCAGCGCGCAGATAGCCCACATAACCATCCCGCGCGGCGCGGACGAAGGCCCAGCCATCGCGGCGCTCATAGACGGTCACCTCGTCGCCCCAAAGAAGCTGCCGGTCGCGCATCGCTCCGGGTGCCGGGCGCAAGTCCTCGACCGGACGCAGGATGCGGGCGGGCTCGCCGGGGGTGAAGCGTTCGGCCGTCACCTCGCCCTGCAGCGCGATATCGGCCACCCGGCCGTTGGAAGCCGTCAGGCGCCGGTCCATGGCTATAACTCCAGCAGCGCGGGCAGCGCCGCGAAGACCGCCCGCGCACCCTGCCCCACACCGCCTTTCGGCCGGGCAGGCGCCGGTTTCGGCTGCCAGCCGTAGATATCGAAATGAATGTAACGGGGCGGCGCGAAACGCCGAAGGAACAGCGCGGCGGTGATCGACCCCGCCATCCCGCCCGCCGGCGCATTGTCGAGATCGGCGATCCCGGGCTCGATCATCTCCTCGTAGGGGGCGTGAAACGGCATCTGCCACAAGGGATCGCGCACTTGTGCCGCCGCCTGCATCAGCGCCGCCGCATCGGCATCATCGCTCGCGTAGAAGGGCGCAAGGTCCGGCCCCACTGCGACGCGCGCCGCGCCCGTCAACGTGGCCATGGACAGGGTCAGCCCCGCGTCACCCTCGCCCGCCAGCGCCAGCGCATCCGCCAGGACCAGCCGTCCCTCGGCATCGGTGTTGTTCACCTCGACGGTCAACCCCTTGCGTGATGTCAGGACGTCCTGCGGCCGGAAGCTGTCAGGGCCCACGGCATTCTCGACCGCCGGGATCAGCACGCGCAGGCGCAGGGGCAGCCCCTCGCCCATCACCATCGCCGCTAGACCCAGTACGGCAGCCGCGCCGCCCATGTCCTTCTTCATGAGGCCCATCGACGAGGCGGGCTTTATGTCCAGCCCGCCGGTGTCAAAACAGACGCCCTTGCCCACAAGCGTGAGCAGCGGCCCCGCGTCACCCCAGTGCATGTCGATCAGCCGCGGCGCCCGCGCCGAAATCGCCGCCCGCCCGACCGCATGGATGAGCGGGAAGTCCCGCGCCAGCGCCTCGCCCCCGGTCACCGTGACACGCGCGCCATGCCGTTCGGCCAGCGCCTGCGCCGCCCCGGCCAGATCGGCGGGCCCCATGTCGGCGGGCGCGGTATTGATCAGATCGCGCGTCAGCGCCTCGGCCGACGCAACCCGCTCGATCCGCGCGGCATCCACGCCTTCAGGCGCGACCAGCCGCGCCGTCGGGGACTCTTCGGGCTTGCGGTAGCGGTCGAACCGATACGAGGCCAGGAGCCAGCCCAGCGCCGCCTCTTCCAACGCCTCTCCGGCAAGCCCCTCAAGGCGATAGCTGCCCGCAGGCAGGCGCCCGACGGCCTGCGCCACCAGAAACCGGCCGCGCGCCTGTTCCCCGGCGCTGCCGGTGCCCACAAGCGCCGTGTCGATGCCGCCATCCGCAGCGGGCAGGACAAGCGTCTCGCCGCCCTTGCCCCGGAACCGCGCGCGCCGCGCCCAGGCCTCCTGAGGCGGGGGCAAGGCAGACAGCACCGGATCCAGCGTGTCGGATGACACCGCAATCAGCGGGATCGCGGGCGTCTCGGGCGGAAGAAAGGCAAGGGTCATCTTTTCCATCCTGTGTTCCGCGCCAGCCTAGCCGGGCCGCCCGCCACCGCAAGGGCGGGCGCCCTGAGCGTGGCGATCCGGGGCCGCCGACGCGAAAGGCACTCGAACTTCGATGGCATTCCCCCTATTGACGGGCGACAGACCGACGAAGGAATCCGCCATGCCCATATCGCGCCTGCTTCCCGATTATCTGGTCCGCCGCTACCACGGCTGGAAGGCCACGACCTATCAGGACAACGCCGCGTGGTTCCGCCGCCTTGCCGAAGGCGGCCAGCACCCGCGCGCCATGGTCATCGCCTGCTGCGATTCGCGTGTCTATGTTGCGGGCCTGTTTGGCGCGGACGAAGGCGAATTCTTCATCCACCGCAACATCGCCAACCTCGTGCCGCCCTTTACCGCCGACGAGGAACATCACGGCACCTCGGCCACGATCGAATTCGCGGTCAAGACGCTGAAGGTCGCGCATCTGATCGT
>JACDJA010003067.1_pt1 | contig 11157 bp, 11 predicted proteins | sample 7449241 | NCBI WGS metagenome assembly JACDJA01 (sample SAMN14253289, study PRJNA609438) | sludge metagenome | isolation source: initial anaerobic sludge | collected 2018-12-20 | reverse complement strand
GGATGCCATTGCCATCACCGACCATATTGAATACAGGCCACATTCAAAAGATGTGGTTGCCGACCATAACCGTTCCTTTGAAATTGCCGAACCTCTGGCAAAAAATTTAGGTATTTTGCTAATACGCGGCGCAGAAATTACCCGCGGAATGCCTCCGGGGCATTTAAATGCCCTGTTTATCCGAAATGCAAACCTGCTTGAGCGCGATGACGCTTTTGAGGCAATCCGGGAAGCCCGTAATCAAGGAGCATTCATTCTGTGGAATCATCCGGGCTGGAAGGCACAACAACCCGATTCAACCTTATGGTGGGAGGAGCACACCCAGTTGCTTAAAAGTGATTTGATGCATGGAATTGAGGTGTTCAATTATAATGAGTTTTATCCGGAGGCTGTTGACTGGGCACGCGACAAAAAGCTGGGAATGTTTGCAAACACCGATATCCATGAACCTGCGGCAATGGCTTATGATTTTTCAAAAACCCATCGCCCGATGACGCTTGTTTTTGCGCGAAGCCGCACCGAAGGCGGAATTCGTGAAGCGCTCTTTGCACGCCGCACTGTGGCATACTTCAACAATACTTTAGCCGGAGGAGCCAACCTGCTTGAACCTCTGTTTTTTTCCTCTTTGAAAATGAATAATCCCGCCGGGAAATTACGTTTTGGAGAGACAAAAAGAGTTTCCATAGAGAATAATTCAGACATCGATTTTGAACTGGAGCTTGTTCAGCCGGGAATCGGGTTCGACATTCCTGAAAAAATCATGCTTGCAGCCCACCGGATCACTCCATTGGAGTTCACCGGGAACTCTGAACAAGTGAGCGAAATGAGCGAACTGAAAGCTTACTACAGGGTGAAAAATCTGATGGTCAGCTCAAAAGACAATTTAATTATAACTTTCACATTTTCAAACAACTAACATTCACTTTTGATAATATAGCCGGCTGAAAGCAAAATTCCATTTCAAAGATGCAAGAAACCGTTATCAGAAACAGCGAAATTTCTCCCGGAGTTTTTCTTTTGACATTTCGCCGTCCATGGGATTTTGTGCCCGGACAGGTTGTAAAGGTAGGGTATGGCAGCGAACAGCCTCCGAGAATTTATAGCCTCTGCAGCGGAAACAGCAGTAAAGAGGCTGCTATTCTCTTCAATATCAAAGAAGAAGGTTACCTGACACCCAAGCTGGCAAATCTTGTTCCCGGCGACAAAATTGAAGTTTCGAAGCCCTACGGAGATTTTACAGATAACGACCCCCCAGCATGGTGGATTGCCACCGGCACCGGCATTGCGCCGTTTTACAGCATGTTGCGCTCCGGTGCATCCGAAAATAAAAAGCTGATTCACGGAGTACGTTTTCTGAATCAGTTCTATTTTGAAAATGAATTTGAACAGTCTCTTGGGGAAAACTATATCCGCTGCTGTTCGCGTGAAACCGGCAGCAACGTTTATCACGGAAGAGTTTCATCTTTTCTTGCTTCGCTGAATACCCTTCCGGCAGTGAATTACTACCTCTGCGGCAAAGCCCTGATGGTTGTGGAAGTTCGTGATCTACTCATCTCAAGGGGAATTCCATTTGAAAACATCCTTTCGGAAATTTATTTCTGATATTCAGAGAACAATTATTTTGAGTTTCCCCCTTTTCCCGAATGTTCATGTTCTTCTTTCTGAAGAACAATAGATATGGTTTTTTGCAGGAAAATATTGTTTGCAATGGATACTTTCTCCTGATTGGGCGCTTTTATATGCACAAAAAAGAAAGTGATATCGCTGATGATTCCTTCAATAACAAAATCCTTTTCCAAAATTTTTATATGATCACCAATTTTCAGCGGATGGTTAAAAAACAGGATAAGTCCGGCGGTGATATTCGACAGCACCGACCACTGCGCAACAAACGCAATTCCCAAAATAGCCATCACCGAGGAGATGAAAACAGCAATCTGCGATTGCTTAACTCCCCAAATTCCTGAAATAAAGACAAAAGCAGTTAAGGTGAGCAGAAAATTGATGGCGCGGATGGTTAATTTTCGGCGCTTAGAAGAGAATTTGAGCTTTTTTAAAAAATTCCTCACTCCCCTTTTTGTGAAAAAATGGGCTGCTATCAGTACAACTATAACTACCAGTGTCTGAATGATTCGAATCGCCTGAATATCCATATCAACAAAAATATTAAGAAAACACAAAACTAATCACTTTCGGCAATCGGCTGTCAGACAACTCCCGGCAAACTGATTCCCTTAATTTTACGGTAAAGGTCGAGTGCAAAAACATCGGTCATTCCCGAAATAAAATCGACAGCCGACTGAATTTTATGATAAAGATTTTCACTTTGCGGTTTGTACTGCTCCGGCAGTAGCGACAATATTTTCCGGTTATAGCGGTTTCCCGGTTCAACCACTGCGCCTGCAAACACCTCCAGCAGTGTGCCGATAATTTTGAATCCGGCAATTTCAATTTCAACCACGGAGCGGTGAGCATAAATTTCGCTTGACGAAATTTCTTTCACCTCATTCATGGCAGCCCGCTGCGGATTTTGAAGCGAGCCAACCAGGCTTCCGCTGAAATTCCCGTTTAATATGGCTTCATAATTTTCATTGAATACACGCAAGCTTTCGTGAATCAGTTTTCCAATAACGCCGGCGCGCAAATAGCTGATTTGCTCATTTTTGTCAGATACCCTCTGCAATGTATCATCAATACTTTTCAACGCTTTCTTATCTTCATCAACATCATAGAAATTTAAAAACAGCTCTTTTATCCGTTCATAGGACAAAATATCGAGCTTGTAGGCATCTTCCATATCCATAATCTGGTAGCAGATATCGTCGGCAGCTTCCACCAGATAGACAAGGGGATAGCGCGAATAAGAAAGAAACTCTTCCTCTTTTTGGGGAATCTGAAGCTCTTCGGCAAGGATTTTAAAATTTTCTTTTTCAGATTGAAAAAAGCCAAACTTTTGCCTGTTTGCCAGCGAGGATTCATACGGATACTTTACAATGCTGGCTAATGTGGGATAGGTGAGGGCAAATCCGCCCGGGCGCTTTCCGCTAAACTGATGGGTAAGAATTCGAAAAGCATTTGCATTTCCATCGAAGCGGACAAAATCTGCCCATTGCTGCGAAGTGAGCTTGCTCTGAAACTCCCTGCCTGCACTGTTCTGAAAAAACTCAGAAATTGCCGATTCGCCCGAATGCCCGAAAGGGGGATTTCCCATGTCGTGAGCCAGACAAGCTGTGGAAACAATCGTCCCGATCTCCTGAACTAAGGGATTTTCCGGGTTTTCAGCAAAAACTCTCTCGGCTGCCAGATTTCCTAAAGACCTGCCTACACTTGCCACTTCAAGGCTGTGAGTGAGCCGGTTATGTACAAAGACATGCTCGGGAAGAGGAAAAACCTGCGTTTTATTCTGCATCCTGCGAAACGGTGATGAAAAAATGATGCGGTCATAGTCGCGCTGAAACTGCGTGCGATCTTTAGTCTGCTCCGCAGGCTTCCAAGTTTCCATGCCAAACCGCCGGGTTGTTAGTAAATCGTTCCAGTACATTTCACAAAGTGTAAGTTGAATATTTTTTCACTTCCTGTGCCAGCTCCCGGGCACGATAACCGGTGCATTCATCCAGCCTTTTCCAGAACCGTTCGCTGTGATCCTTAATTTCCGTGTGCACCAGCTCGTGCAGTAAGATATAATCGATAAGCTCATCGGGAAGTTTCATCATTTGCAGGTTAAGGCTGATATTGTTGATAGAAGAACAACTTCCCCAATTGTGCTTGTTGTCGCGAATGGTAATTTTGTTGTATCGGAAACCATGCTGCACTGCCAGTTCATTCAGCCGTGGCGGTAAAAGAAGATGGGCTTCAGTAAGGTATAGCTTTCCCAGAAAATCGGACAAAACCTTGTGCCCTTCTTCGGAACTGAAGTCAGGATAAAAAATTTTCATTGTAAGTTCCGAGGATTTAACTTTCAGCTCAGCTCCGGTATGCAATTCAATTTTAAACATTTTGGTCTTTATCACATCCCCTGCTTTGTATTTCTTCCTTTTCGCCGCAGATTTTCTCTGATGTTCCTTTATCCAGGGCTCGTTTTTGGCTAAAAAATTTAAAACTTCCCTCTCTGAAGCATAAAAAGGGAAAGAAATCAATACAGAATTGTCGGGTTTAATGCTAATTTTTATACTTTTAGAACGCCTGTTGCGAAAAAAAGTTACCTGACCGATGCTTTTAAAATAAACTACTTTGCTTGCCATGCGTTTAAATGTTGAACCAAATATACCACATTATGGAACAGAACAAAAAATTTGAAGTTTTCACCAATCTGACGAAGCTTGTCACCATCATTCCGGTGGAAGAAAAAGTGCTGGAAAACAGTCTGGTTTTTGAGGCGCTAAACCAGTTTCCAGGCTATTACCACGAAACGCCCACTAAACCGCAACCGATATACCTGTATCTGGTGCTCGACCGGCAATATCCTCTGGAGGAGGTTTTGAGGGCTACACTGAACATTGAAAAAGAGTATAACTGGAATTTTGATGGCGGAAAGGGATATATCAATCTGGGCTCACAACTCCTTAATATTATTCGTCTGCGCCATCTCTCGGAAATCGATATGGTAGTGAAAATTCAGGAAGCCTACATAAAGCAGAATATTGGCTTTTTGATGAACAAAAAAATCCACGGAAAGCTGGAAGCTGAAGTGAAAATTGTGAAATTCATGGAGCTTGAGAAGCTGGCAGAAGGAATTTATGTGGAAGAAAAAGATGAATGCTTCGGTTATATAGAAATTCCCAAATATCTAAGACCCTCTGCGTTTGTTAAGGTAACCATGGATGTGAAATACAACTGGGATGGACATGAATTTGACGCGGCTTCCGGTTCGTTTTTCAAAGATGGAAAACTCACTGAGTTTGTGCGCATTCACTCCAACAAAACCGATGTTGATTATCTGGACAAAATCAGAAAACTTTATCTGGAGAAAATCAGGTGATTGCTCTGATAAATTTGTAAAATCAATTTTCTTTGCACACTGTGTGAACTGCTCACACTGTATCATAACGGATTTCACTTTAATTATACGCAATCATTCAGCGAGTTAAACTGATATCTTCTCGGAAGTTCTGATGATAAATTATATCAACAAACAACAACCTGTTATCGCATCATAGATACGTACTATGGAAATGGAGTGAAATCTATATCCTCCGTTATGCGCTGATTATGTGCTGGTTGTAGCCACGCGCATGAGTACATGACTAATGTAACTACACATTAATAGTTCCGTGATTTTATATGATAAATGCAGCGAGGCGATGGATAGCACCAATAAACACATCTGTGCCACCGCCAACCATTCCCATTCTGAGTTTTCTATTCAGAATATTTTTTTGCTCATTCTCTGGATGAAAATTTTAAATCTTGCTCGTTTTTCTGTTGTTTTTAAGAAATAAATAAAGAAAAGCGAGTGTTAAAAATAGAGGTAAAATAATAACGTATTGCAAAGTAGCAGAACCTGCCGCCAAATCATTGCCAAACTTTATTAGTTGTGTATCATAAATTGCTCCTAAGACAGGTTGAGCAATTGCACCCCCCAAAAATCCTATTCCGCCCATTATAGCCAGACCGAGTGCTCCGGTAGTGGGTGACTTCTCTGAAACCACTCCTAACATGTTAGGCCAGAATAAACCAACACCCATTGCAAAAACCGTTGCTGATGCAAATAAAACTGTCCCTGATGAAATACTCATCAGATATAATCCAATACCTGAGAAGATTGCTGAAAACAGAAGGACACCGATACTCGATAAACGATGAACAATCGGACCAGCAAATAAACGTATCAATGCCATTATTGCCGAAATCCAAACTAAAATTAAAATGGAACCAACGCCTTCGCCAAATAAGTTATCGACAGCATGATTAAATAATGCCGCAACCCATTGATTCGTACCAAGTTCTGTTGAAGCAGTAAGTATCATAAGAAATGCCATAAAAATAAAAAATGGGGAAACACAAGCTTTCAGCATATCTTTATAGGTTGCACCTGATGAAACACGTTCCGTTTCGGGAAATTTCTGACGGAAAAAGAGGAATCCGTAGCCTAATGTTGGAAGTAACATTACTGCTGTTTGAATACGCCAGCCAATACCCAGGTCATTCAAAAAGAAAACGATCAAACCTCCAATTACGATACCTGCGGGAAACCACATATGGAAGCGATTGAGTTTTGCTGTTTTATCCTTTGGGTAAAGGGCAGTTACTAATGGATTTGCCGCCGCCTCCACACTGCCGTTCGCAATGCCAATAATCATTGTTGAGAAAAAGAGTGTCCAGAATCCTTGCGCAAAAATTGTCATGGTTAAACCAATCGTATGACAAATAAATGCAATGAAAATTACTCTGCGCATACCGAGAACATCAATCAACGGACCGAAGATGAACTGAGCTAGGGTAAACCCCCAAAAAGCTGTTCCTACTATCCACCCCACCTGGACACCAGTTAGATTAAATTCTTCCATCCAAGGGGTAATAAAACCGCCACGGGTACCAAACGAGAGGGCGGTTACCACCAACGCCAGACAACTGGCATTAAATAAAAGCTTGTTTTTGATTTTGTCCATAATTTTAAATTATTCAGATGTAAAAAAATTCTATAGTACGACTAAACTATTTCAGTATTTACTTGTAATTTTATATTTTGGGTAATTTCCATGGTGCTCTGTATGAAGCCAACAGATACTTATTTGCCTCGTTATCATCAATAATTTGCTATTATTCCAAAATCTCCCTTGAATTTTCATTAACCTGCTAACAAATATAGCAATTTGTTGATTGTTTTCTCCTCTTGAATTAATTTTTTGAAATAGGTAGTTAGCCATCCCTTGAGCATTATGATCGCCCTGTGCAGTTCGGGAAAGTTGTTGCCCTTTTTGCCGGACGGGATCTGTACCATGTTCGCGAAATCCTTCGCCAGCGGGCAGTAGCCCGTCCATTGGTCGGTGCTCACAATTCACGGTGTGCCATAAAGTCACGCCGTGAACTGCCGTAGCCCGTCTATTGGTCGTTGGTCACCTTTGCCGTGCCGGCTATGGGGTAATTCCCCGAATACACCACTTTTGTCGTTATTGGTTAAGAGCCTAATTCAATAAATTTTATACACCTCTTGCTGGATGTGGTTTTATATCTGTCAGCTCTTCAATTTTGACAGGGCGCTCATCTTCGATAGATTTTCTTGCTGCAATTCCAATGAGGCACGACATGGCACCATCACGGGTTCCGGCCGAGTGTTTGTATGGATCAGCCATATTTGGATTTCGGAAAATCTTATCCTGTAACCTTGAGTCTCCGCCGCCATGTCCGCCACGAGCTGCTTCAATTTTTATTATCTCATAATCACGCTCAAAATTCTTCATCATAAAAATCTCATCATAGCGAGTTGCATCTCCGCCACTCTGATTCATTTCGGCAGCGTGAAGCTGTGCCTGATTGATTTTTTCCTGTCTCCGCCATGGAATATCTTCCCAAGATTCAAGACGGCCATCTTTTCCGTTGAATGCAATTCGCCATCCTTCATAAGGAGAATAAGTTGTAAGTGAGTAGTTTACGATGACATTATTGGCATACTTTATCTGAGCTGACATTTTATCGTAGATATCAACTTCTTCGCGCCATAGGCAATTGTCGCGAATGTATCCGTCGTATTTTTCGTTGTTAACATACAAATTCATGTCGTGCTGACTTTTTGTAATATCCCAGAAATAGTCGCATTGATCAGTATATGCACAATTTCGGCAGTTAGCTCCCCTGAATTTATTATTTTTCCCATAATGTTCCAGTGCACCATATGCAGTAACTTCCACCGGATCAGAATCGATGAGCCAGTTTAGCAAATCAAAATGGTGAGTGGCTTTATGTACCCAAAGCGAGCCGCCTTTTGCCATTTCGCCGTGCCAGCGTCTGAAGTATGAAGCTCCGTGATAGACATTAAGGTACCAATGGAAATCAACCGAAGTAATTTCTCCGATTGGTTTTTTAACTAACTGTTCCTTGATGGCGCTGGGAAGGATTCCGTATCTGTAATTAAATCCTACGATACATTTTTTGCCGGTTCTTTTCTCAGCATCCAAAATTGCCTGACATTTCACCTCATCGGTGGTCATTGGCTTTTCGGTGATAACGTCAGCGCCCATTTCCATTGCCTTAATGATGAATTCGTGATGAGTGGAGTCCACTGTTGTTACGATAACCATCTCCGGTTTTGTTTCCGTCATCATTTTGTTGAAATCGGTAAAGACAGGGCAATTTACCTTCATGTGCGCTTTGGCGTATTCAAGTCTGCCCGGGTTGATATCACATAATCCGACAAACTCTACAATGTCACTGTAATTATCGACAACCCGTTTTCCCCAAAATCCAATTCCCCTGACCCCGGTGCCTATCATGGCGATTCTCAGTTTTTTCTGGCTGCTGATTGCAGCTCCAACCGGGTTTGACAGTAACGATACTCCGGCTGCCATTCCTGCAGTTGCAGTGATAAAATCTCTTCGTTTCATAATTGATTTTTGAATTTATTATTAATGGTGTAATAATTTTTGTAATTGTTTAGCTGCCTAAGATAATAAAAAGCGCTTGGATTATTATTCGTTATTAACACTTGCGGATAGCATCCCTTCCTCTCAGCTCAAAATTGCTGCAAAAAATCAATAAGGGATGCCATCCTTCCGGACACCGGATGGCATCGCTTATGGGCGATGCTATCCTTGATTCATTTTTAGAATGCTCGAAAAAACTCCCTAAACAGATACAAACGGTAAATTCATTACTTTTCCCTGTCTCCTTCTTTAAATCCTTCAAGCAATTCCATCAGGTATGCCACTTTTTCGGGATTATTTTCACTAAGGTCCTGTGTTTCCCTAAAATCATTTTTTAGATTATAGAGTTCAGCCTTGTTGCTGTTCCGGTTGAGCACCAATTTCCAGTTGCCCTCTCTTACGGCATAGTGCGATCTGATTTTCCAGTATATGGGTCGTTCCTCTCCCGCCTGTTGTTCCCCGGCAAGCAAGGGCCAGATGCTCCGCCCGTCAAGGGTATGGTCTGATGGAGTTTCTGTTCCAATCAGTTCGCACAGGGTGGGTAGCCAGTCTGAAATGTGCATGGGGAAATCTATTGCTCCGGGGTTCAGCCGGCTCGGCCAGTTTACAAAGGCTGGCACCCGGATACCTCCCTCATACAAATCACCTTTCCACCCTCTGAGTGGATAATTATTCCCCAATACTGTATGCGGTTTATCTGCATATTTTCCGCGGTATTCTGTCTCACTATGCCAACTGTGTTGCCCCCCGTTATCACTTGTAAAAAGTATCAGTGTATTTTCACGCTGACCGGTACGCTCCAAAGCATCAATAATTTTACCTACCGCGTCATCCATGTGGGTGACACTGGCTGCAAACAACTTCCGGGGCTGAAACATATTCTTGTTCTCATAAACAGACATCCACTCATCAGGCTCATCCAGCGGATAATGCGGAACATGATGGGCAACATAAAGGAAAAACGGCCTGTCGCGGTTTTCTTCTATAACCCGGATTGCTTCGGCTGCGAGAAGATCGGTTACATGCCCTTCTTCATCTAAGTATTCATCGTTCCGGTGCCACGATCTTCTTTCGGTCAAAGCTGTTTCTGTTTTGTATTCATGTGTATAGGGATCAATCTGGCCGTCAAAATATCCGTACGAAGATTGGAACCCATATTTCAAGGGTGTGTACGGAGGAGAACCCATGTGCCACTTGCCGGCAATGGCTGTAAAATAACCATTCTCCTGTAAAACAGAGGCTAAGGTAGGGTCGCCGAGGTCGATTACTTCACCATAGTCTGGCCCGGTTATTCCGTACCGGCTGGGGTATTTACCCGTCATCAGGCTTACGCGGGTCGGGGTGCAGGTGGGCATTACATAATGCTGGTTAATACGAATACCTGACTCTGCCAATTTGTCGATGTTGGGAGTTTTGATTTCCGACCCGTGGTATCCGACATCGCTCCAACCCATATCATCGGGAATTATTATAAGGATGTTGGGCTTATCTGGGATTTTCTCTTTTTGTTCTAATTGTGTGCAGCCGGAACTGCCGATTACTGAAAAGCCAGTGATTAAAAGGGTTAAGAATGTAATAAATCCGGTAAATTGATGCTTCATGGTTGTGTTGATAATAATGGTTTTGCGATAAAATTAAGAAAATATGGGGAGGCGCAAAGCTGCCTGAAGGTCTTCTAAGTTAAACATAGATTATGGTAATAAACCAACACGTATTTGTCCGGATCGGCATTTTGTAAAACCCACTCCGAGACTTTTGTGGTGCATGCCATACCGAGTAGGGCTGCAATTATCAGTATTTTTAGATAATTTAATTTCATCTTTTTATTTTTCATCTTTTTATTTTTGGTTCTACTGTTATTTTAATTGATATAAATGGTAGGGTACAATTTGAACATGTGGAAAAATTTATATGTTTTGTTTAGACTCTCCCTCTTCTCCCTCTCTACGCGTAGAGAGGGACGATAATGTCGAAGACGTTATCAGGGTGAGTAATCCAAGAATTATTTCATTTTCCATTAGAATTGTAGTAGAACTTTGTTTTTTTCACGCAAACCTGCCTGCCGGCAGGCAGGGGCGCAAAGGACGCTAAGGAGAAGTTGAAAACAATCATTCTCCTCCCGGTCAACAGGGACAAGTTGTGTATAATATTTCTTTGACGTGGTCGTTTCATCTCTGTTTTTTATTGAACCGTTAGTGTTTCCTGTATCAGCTCAATTCCCGAAATCAAGGTATTGCCAATTACCGGAACAAGATTGAGCTTCATGGAACTTCCTGCTTTTATGCCGGAATAGCTTTTAACAACTTCTTTGTCGGGCTTGCCGGCTTCTGCCACAATATCAAAGTTTTCTGAAACTTTCTCTCCCTGGATGAGGATATCAAAAACCCTTTCGCCCGGTTTTTTGTCTTCCAACTCGGAGAAATATAACCTCACGGTGTACGTCGTTTCCGGGACGGACTGATTTTCTGCCAATGTTATTTCTAAGTTTTTAATCCCGGCCAGCGCACTGGAACTTACCCACGGCGTTTTTTCCGACAAAACCGAAAAAGGTTCTTTCCTGATTTTTGTAATCCCCACG
>JACDJA010003066.1_pt1 | contig 11164 bp, 12 predicted proteins | sample 7449241 | NCBI WGS metagenome assembly JACDJA01 (sample SAMN14253289, study PRJNA609438) | sludge metagenome | isolation source: initial anaerobic sludge | collected 2018-12-20 | reverse complement strand
CGCGTCGGTGCAGGCCGCGCGCGGCGTCGGTGCAGGCCGGGCGCGCGCCGGTGCAGGCCGAGCGCGCGTCGGTGCAGGCCGAGCGCGGCGTCGGTGCAGGCCGGGCGCGCGCCGGTGCAGGCCGGGCGCGCGTCGGTGCGGCTCGGGCTGGGCGTCCGAGGCGGTCGGTCTGTACAGCCGCGTAGGCAGGGTTCGACAGCGGCGCGTCTGAAGTCGGGTTGCCACGGAACCTGCCAGGCCCGGCCGCTTGCGAGCGCTCGGACCAGCGTCGCTTCAGAGTTCCGAGCGCACGACGGAAGTCGAACGCACTGCGCCACGCGACAACGGCATGGCGGACAGGCGCGGCTCCGCCAGGTTCAGTGCGATCGCCTGCAACTCCTCTCTCGTCAGCGGCGTTCGTCGGATGCGTGCGTCCACACCGTTCGCCACGCCTGCCGGCGCATGCCGGGAAACGCGCACAGCGCCGCCCTTCCTGCCGGGATCGGTCGCAATGTCGCGACCGTCGGCGTCACAGCTTTTGTCGACCCGATCCGGGGCGGCTTCTTCGCAGCGAATCATCTTGCGCGCAGCCGTCGGATGGCACCCCACGTAGCGGGCCAGCTCGGCGGCACGATAGCGAGTCCATCGGGATGCCGACAACAGAAAGAGCCGCCGCTCGGCGGCGCCGAACGCGTGAGTCGCGCTGCAGCGGCTCCTGAGCGCCCGCAAGACCACCGCCGCGATGACGTCGAGGGATGCATCCTTCTCCCGTGCTCGAAGCCAGGGCGTGGGATCGGCCATGGGCCGCGCACGCGAGACCGACGGATCGGAAGCCACGTACTCGTGCAGCCAATCCGCGCACGACGGTAGCCGCTTGCCCATCGCCCTCGCCCATCGAGCCCGGTCGACACTCGGTCGGACGACGGCGCCGAGCCAGTCGCGATGCGTACTCCACTCCCACTCGAGCGGATCGTCGCAAAGCGAGTCGCGCGTAGGGTTCAGGTGAATGTAACGGACGGTTCGTGCGATGTGTCTCTTGTCGCGCTGGACCTTTTCGGGTTGCGGGAGGGACTCCCAGTCGAAGGCGGCCATGCCGTGCGGCCTTGCCTGCATTCGTTGCCGGAATGCGGACAGTACGCGCGCGAAGGTGCGCAACGCGGTCTCCGGGTCGATCTGCGCGAGCACGTGAACGTGATCGGGCATCAGCACGCAGGCAACCAGGTCGAAGCTTCTCGCAATCGCGCTCCAGAGATCGGCGCACGCGAAGCGATGATCGAAGGGCCGGACATGCGACCTCGTGCGCGCGACGAGGTGCAGCAGCGGTAGATCGGCGGGCATCTCCGCATCCTGCGCCGCACTACGTGCCGTGGCATCTGCACGAAGGAATTAGGCCGAGGAGTTCCGCCGCGGAGGAGTGCCACCGCGGAGGAGTGCCACCGCGGAAGAGTGCCACCGCGAAGGAGTTTCGCCGCGGACCAGCGCCGCCGCGGACCAGCGCCGCCGCGGACCAGCGCCGCCGCAGAGAAGCGCGACCACCCCGCAGCGCCGACGCGCGGGACGGCAGCCGCCGGCGAGTGCCGAGGAGCAAACGCTGCGCAAGCCGAGGGGTGTCGCGCGCCGCGCAAGCGTTGGTGGGCAATGAAGCGAAACGGGCCGCAGAGAGCCACGCGTCGAAGGACCAGGCTTCATAAACGAGCTTCTCCGAGCGTGGAATGCATTCCACGCAGGAAGAGGCTCGTTTTTCGAGCTCGGCCGTGGGCGTGGCGGTGGCCCTCAGCTGTAGCGGGGGCCGTGGCCGTGGCCGTAGCCGTAGCCGTAGCCGTAGCCGTAGCCGTAGCCGTAGCCGTGGCCGTGGCCGTGGCCGTGGCCGTGCGCCGTGCGCCGTGCGCCGTGCGCCGTGCGCCGTGCGCCGTGGGCCGTGCGCCGTGCGCCGTGCGCCGTAGCCGTGCGCCGTAGCCGTGGCCGTAGCCGTGCGCCGTGAGCCATGGGGCGTACACCCGTACCCCCTAACCGCAGCCCCTACGCACGCATAAATCAGTCCGTCTCCTCGACCGCCTTCCCTCCGACGATCCGGCCGACGACGTCGGCGGAAAAGCCGCGCGACACGAGAAAGCGCATCTGGCGCGCGCGCTCCGGCAGCGATTGCGGGGCCGTGCCGAATCGGCGCAGCCACAGGGCGCGGGCGCGCGCGAACTCGCTCTTGTTCAGGGAGGCCAACTGGGAGCTGACGACTTCATCGGCGAGGCCGTGAGCGCGCAACTCATGGCGGATGACCGCGGCGCCGCGGGTCGATGCGCGCCGGTGCACGACCGACTGCGCGAAGCGCTCGTTCGACAGCAGTCCCGTTTGCACGAGCCGGTCGAGCAGTGCCTGCAGTTGCTGCGCGCTGTCGGCGTGCGGCGCGAGCTTGCGCTCGAGCTCGGCGCGGCTGTGCTCGCGGCGCGCGAGCGCGCGCAGCGCGCGCGCTTTCAGCGTCGGCTCGGTGCGCGGGCGCGGCATTGCGCCGAGCCTGGGCGGTTGCGCGAGACGAGGGGCGACGGGCGGGCGGGGGGGCGCAGACTTCGGTTACGCAGCCGCCTGCTCTGTCGCGGCGCCGCGTGGCGTCACGCCGAAATGCGCGCGCACCTTGTTCTCGATCTCGAGCGCGAGTGCGGGGTTTTCGCGCAGGTATTCGCGGGCGTTGTCCTTGCCCTGGCCGATGCGGTTGCCGCTGTAGCTGTACCACGCGCCGCTCTTGTCGACGACGTTCGATGCGGCGCCCAGATCGAGGATTTCGCCCTCGCGCGAGGTGCCTTCGCCGTACAGGATGTCGAACTCGGCCGTCTTGAACGGCGGCGCGACCTTGTTCTTGACGACCTTCACGCGCGTTTCGCTGCCGATGACTTCGTCGCCCTTCTTGATCGAACCCGTGCGGCGGATGTCGAGTCGCACCGACGCGTAGAACTTCAGCGCGTTGCCGCCGGTGGTGGTTTCGGGGTTGCCGAACATGACGCCGATCTTCATGCGGATCTGGTTGATGAAGATGACGGTGGTGTTCGTGCGATTGATGGTGCCGGTGAGCTTGCGCAGCGCCTGCGACATCAGGCGCGCCTGAAGGCCGGGCAGCGAATCTCCCATCTCGCCCTCGATCTCCGCCTTCGGCGTGAGCGCGGCGACCGAGTCGATGACGATGAGGTCGACCGAGCCCGAGCGCACGAGCGCATCGGTGATCTCGAGCGCCTGTTCGCCGGTGTCGGGCTGCGAGATGAGCAGTTCGTCGAGATCGACGCCCAGGCGCGAGGCGTACTGCACGTCGAGCGCGTGCTCGGCGTCGATGAACGCGCAGGTGCCGCCGAGCTTCTGCATTTCGGCGATCACCTGCAGCGTGAGCGTGGTCTTGCCCGACGACTCGGGACCGTAGATCTCGATGACGCGCCCGCGCGGCAGCCCGCCTACGCCCAGCGCGATGTCCAGGCCGAGCGAGCCGGTGGAAACGACCTGGATGTCACGCGAGACGTCGGCGTCGGAGAATTTCATCACCGAGCCCTTGCCGAACTGCTTTTCGATCTGCGCCAGCGCCGCGGACAAGGCCTTCGCGCGCTCGGTACGGGATTTTGCGTCGTTCATCTCGATTACTTTTTCCATCTGCGGGCCTCGTCCGGAAGCGGGGAGAACGGTCCGGAGTATGGCATGAAACTACTGTATAAACAATCAGTCGGAGGTCGTAGTCTGTTCGGTCAGCAGGCCTTCGAGCGCGCCGCGCAGCGCGTGCAGTGCCGAAGCATCGCGCACCTCGGCGCGGTCGCCCGGGAAATGCATCGTCGCCGTGCGCGGCGACTCGCCGATCGACGCCCAGCCGAAGCAGACCGTGCCCACCGGCTTTTCGGGTGTCGCTCCGCCCGGGCCGGCAATGCCGGTGACCGACAACGCGAACTGCGCGCGGCTGCGTTTGAGCGCACCTTCGGCCATGCGCGCCGCCACCGCTTCGCTCACCGCGCCGCACGAGGCGAGCACCTCGGCAGGCACCTCGAGCAGATCGAGTTTCGATGCGTCGGTGTAGGTGACGAAACCGCGTTCGAACCATGCGCTCGAACCGCCGATCTCGGTGAGCGCACGCGCGATCGAACCGCCGGTGCACGACTCCGCGGTCGCGATCATCCAGCCGCGTGCCTCGAGCGTACGCCCGAGCGCAACCGCGGCGTCGACGACGTCGGTCCAGCGCTGCGCCGCTTGCGGCGCGGTGTTCGGCGACTCGGGGCTCATTGCGTTGCGCGGCGCCTGCATCGTTCGAGGAAACAAAGCTTGCAGCTCGGGGACGACGACCCGCATGCCGAGAGGTCAGCGATACCAGAGCGCGAACAGCAGCAGCGTGTAGAACGCCGCGAGCAGGTCGTCGAACATGATACCGAGGCCGTCCTTCAGGGTGCGTTCGAAATGACGGATCGGCGGCGGCTTGACGATGTCGAAGAAACGGAACACCACGAACGCGCCGAAGCGGTCGGCGAAACCCGCAGGCACGAAGAGCAGCACGAGCCAGAACGCGACGATCTCGTCCCAGACGATGGCGCCGTGATCGGGCACGCCGAGGTCGCGCGCGGTGCGCGTGCACGCCCAGAGGCCGAGCGCGAATCCGCCGACGACGAGCGCCGCCCAGCCCGCCGGCGCGATCCAGCGCTCGAGCACGGCGAACGCCAGCCACGCCCACAGGGTGCCGACCGTGCCGGGCGCCACCGGCGACAGCCCGCTGCCGAAACCCATCGCGATCCAGCGCGACAGCCGCACGCGCATGAAGCGCGAGTCGGCGCGCACCGGCACGCGCGCGGGCGTGCGCTCACGCGAAGTGGTCGAACCCACGGGCTTCGACGGGCATCGCGCGTCCGCGCGCGTCGCGCAGCGCGATCGACGAACCGCAGACGATGCGTCCAATGCGCGCAAGCGGCAGCCCCAGGCGTGCGCCGACGGCGGCAATCGCCGTGCGGTTTTCGGGCGCCGCACTGAAGAGCAGTTCGTAGTCGTCGCCGCCCGAAAGCGCCAGGTGCAGGCGCTCGTCTTCGGGCAGCCCGTCGAGCCGCGGATCTACCGGCACCGCAGGCCAGTCGAGCTGCGCGCCGACGCGCGAGCGCTCGACGACGTGGCCGAGGTCGCCGGCCAGGCCGTCGGACAGATCGATCGCCGAACGCGCGAGGTGGCGCAGCGCAAGACCGAGCGCCACGCGCGGCTCGGGGCGGTCGAGGCGGATCGACGCCTCGTCGTCGCTCGCCAGCGTACGACCGGCATTGCGCTCGCGCACGCCGAAGGCCGCCGCGCCGAGGCTGCCCGAAACCCAGAGATCGTCGTCGGGCTGCGCGCCGTCGCGACGCAGTGCGGCGCCCTCGGGAACCTCGCCGAAGGCGGTGATGCAGACGGTGCGGGGCCCGCGCGTCGTGTCACCGCCGATGAGTTCGCAGTCGTGCCGATCGGCCAGCGCAAAAAGCCCTTCGCAAAAGCCGCCCAGCCACTTCTCGTCGACCTCGGGCAGTCCGATCGCCAGCGTGAACGCGCGCGGACGCGCGCCCATCGCGGCGAGATCGGAGAGATTCACCGCCAGCGACTTGTGTCCGAGCGACACGGGATCGGCGCCGGCGAAGAAGTGGCGCCCCTCGAGCAGCAGGTCGGTGGAGATCGCGAAGACGCTGCGCGGATCGAGCGGCGCAAGCAGCGCGCAGTCGTCGCCGACGCCCAGGAGTGCATCGCGTGCGGGTCCGCGATCGAAGAAACGACGGATCAGCTCGAACTCGCCGGGCATGACGACTCCCAGGGCCTTCGTCAGCCCGGATGCGGGAACTCGAGCGGCCGCAGCCGCGCCGCGACGCGATCGAGCACCGCGTTGACGTACTTGAAGCCGTCGGGCCCGCCGTAGCTCTTGGCGATCTCGACCGCCTCGTTCAGCACGACGCGATACGGGATCTCCGGCATGCGCAGCAGCTCGAAGGTGGCGAGCATCAGCACCGAATGCTCGACCGGACTGAGTTCGCCGATGCGGCGATCGAGATTCGGCTCGATCTGCGCATCGAGGTCGTCGGCCGCGCGGATCACGCCGTGCAGCAGTGCGTCCAGGTGCTCGTGGTCGGCCTTCTCGAAGCCCGGCGTCCCCGTGAGTTGCGCATGGATCGCACCGGCGTCCTCGCGTGCGAGCAGCCACTGGTACAGCCCCTGCAGCGCGAGCTCGCGCGCGCGCCTTCGGGCGCTCTTCGGCGGCGTTCCGCCGGAGGACCTGCGGATCGATCCGGCAGCCGGCCCCGACGCCGCTTCGCGTCGAGGCGAGTTTCCCGGCTCGTTCATTCGCGCTGCCTCCTGCCCGGACGTGCGTCCCGCGGCTCGTCGCCGTTCTCGTCTACCTGAAGCTCCTCGTCGTCCTCGTCGTCGTCGTCGTCATCTTCGTCGTCGTAATCGTCGTCGTCATCCTTGTCATCGTCGTCGTCGTCATCGTCATCGTCGTCGTCGTCTTCGTCGTCCCCGCCCAGCGCCGACAGCGACGACGCGAGGTTCGCCATCTCGACGGCGACGCGCGCCGCCTCGGCCCCCTTGCCGTCGGCCCGCTGCCGGGCCTGCTCTTCGGTATCGGTGGTGAGGACGGCGTTGGCGACCGGAAGATTGAAGTCGAGCGCCACGCGTGCGATGCCGGCGGCGCTCTCGTTCGAGACGACCTCGAAGTGATAGGTGTCGCCGCGGATCACGGCGCCGACCGCGATCAGCGCGTCGAACTCGCCGGAGGCAGCGAGCTGCTGCAGCGCCACCGGCACCTCGAGCGCACCGGGAACCGTGCAGACGAAGATGTCTTCGCCGGCCACGCCGAGCGAGACGAGTTCCTCGAGGCAGGCATCGCGCAGCGCCGCGGACACCGGTTCGTTGAAGCGCGACTGGACGATGCCGATGCGCAGTTCGCTGCCGTCGAGATCCGACTGGAAAACCTCGATTTCCATGGTCACTGCTCCTCTCCCGATTCGAAACCGACGACCTCGAGCTCGTAGCCCGTCATGCTCGGCATCTTGCGCGGCTGCGACAGCAGGCGCATGCGGCCGACACCGAGATCCTTCAGGATCTGCGCACCGATCCCGTAGGTGCGCAGATCGAGCTTGCCGCTGCGCCGGCGCGCGCTCGCGTGCGCAGCACCCTCGTCGAGCGCCTTCAGTTCGTCGAACAGCGCCGGCGCCGACTGCGTGCAGTTGAGCAGCACCACGACGCCGGCGCGCTGCTCGACGATGCGCTCCATCGCGCGGTCGAGCGGCCACGAATGCAGCGTGGAGCCGGCGTCGAGCAGGTCGATCACCGACAGCGGCTCGTGCACGCGCACGAGCGTTTCGTGTTCGCGGCGCACTTCGCCGTGCACCAGCGCAAGGTGCGCGGCTCCGGCAACCTGGTCACGATACGCCACCAGCGTCAGCGGCCCCCAGCGCGACTCGATCGGACGCTCGGCGACGCGCTCGATCAGGCTCTCGTGAGCGCTTCGATACTGGATGAGATCGGCGATGGCGCCGATCTTCAGGCCGTGCACCGCGGCGAACTCGATGAGATCGGGCAGCCGCGCCATCGATCCGTCGTCGCGCAGGATCTCGCAGATGACGGCGGCCGGCGTGCGCCCGGCCAGCCGCGCGAGATCGCAGCCGGCTTCCGTGTGGCCGGCGCGCATCAGCACGCCGCCCGGTTGCGCCATCAGCGGAAAGATGTGGCCCGGCTGCACGACGTCCTCGGGCCGCGCATCGCTCGCCACGGCCGCCTGCACCGTGCGTGCGCGATCGGCAGCGGAGATGCCCGTGGTCACGCCTTCGGCCGCCTCGATCGAGACGGTGAAGTTCGTTCCGTGGCGCGCGGCGTTGTTCTCGACCATGCGCGGCAGGCGCAGCTGCCGGCAGCGCTCCTCGGTGAGCGTCAGGCAGATGAGCCCGCGGCCGAAGCGCGCCATGAAGTTGACGGCTTCGGGCGTGACGAAGTCCGCCGCCAGGACGAGATCGCCTTCGTTCTCGCGGTCTTCCTCGTCGACGAGGATCACCATGCGGCCGGCGGCGATCTCGGCGATGATTTCGTGCGTGCTGGACAGGCTCATCGGACGATTCTACCGGCGGCGAGCATGCGCTCGACGTAGCGCGCGATGAGGTCGACCTCGAGATTGACGCGCCGGCCTGCGTGCAGCGAATGCAGCGTCGTGGCACGCAGCGTGTGCGGCACGAGGTTGATCTCGAACTCGGTTCCCGCATCGGTGTCGACGACGCGATTCACCGTGAGGCTCACGCCGTTCACGGTGATCGAACCCTTGTAGGCGAGGTACCTGCCGAGCGACTCGTCGGCCCGAACGACGAGCCGCCACGACTCGCCGATCGGCTCGAAGGAGACGACCTCTCCGATGCCGTCGACGTGGCCGGACACGAGATGGCCGCCGAGACGGTCGGCGAGCGTGAGCGCCTTTTCGAGATTGACTTCGCCGGGCGCATCGAGCCCCACCGTTTTCGACAGGCTCTCGGAAGACACGTCGACGTGGAAGCGGCGCCCGTCGAGCGCCACTACGGTCATGCACGCGCCCTGAACGGCGATCGAGTCGCCGGGGGCGACGTCGTGCAGGTCGAGATCGCCCGCGTCGACCGCGATGCGAACGCCCGCCTGCTCGCCGAGCGAGTCGACTTGCCCGATGCGGCCGACGGCCGCGACGATTCCGGTGAACATGGCTTCCTCAGGTTCTTTCGCGTCGGCGCGCGATCACGCGCAGATCATCGCCGATTCGTTCGATCGACTGGAAACGCAGCGCGATGCCGGCATCGAGCGCCTCGGCGGCGGGCAGCGCAGCCAGCGGCGTGGCATCGCCCAGCAGCGTCGGCGCGACGTACAGCAGCAGCTCGTCGACGCAATCGGCGCGCAGCAACGACCCGTTCAGCTTCGAGCCCGCTTCCACGTGCAGCTCGTTGATTGCGCGTCGCCCGAGTTCGGCGAGCAGCGCGGCGAGATCGACCTTCGCGTCGGGGCCGGCGAGCGTGATGACCTCGCAACCCAGCTCGACGAGCGCGCTCGTCTTCTCGGTACGCAGCGCCGGATCGAGCGCGCAGACGACGAGCGTGTTGCCGCCCTCGACGATGCGCGCGGCCGGATTCACCTCGAGGCGCGAGTCGACGAGCACGCGCAGCGGCTGGCGCGTGGTGCGCACGTGACGCACGTTCATCTGCGGGTTGTCGTCGCGCACCGTCCCGATGCCGGTGAGCACCGCGCAGGCGCGCGCGCGCCACACGTGCCCGTCGATGCGCGCGGGCTCGCCGGTGATCCACTGGCTGCGCCCGTCGGGCAGCGCGCTGCGTCCGTCGAGGCTCGTGGCGACCTTCATCCGCACCCACGGGCGCCCAAGCGTCATCCGCGATACGAATCCGATGTTCATCTCGCGCGCCTCCTGCGCGAGCAGCCCGCATCGCACCTCGATCCCGGCGGCGCGAAGACGCTCGAGACCGCGGCCGTTCACCGCCGGATTCGGATCCTCCATCGCCGCGACGACGCGCTTGATCTGCGCCTGGATCAGCGCATCGACGCACGGCGGCGTGCTTCCGTGGTGATTGCAGGGCTCGAGCGTCACGTAAGCGGTGGCGCCTTGTGCGCGTGCGCCGGCCTCGGCCAGCGCGAGCACCTCGGCGTGTGCTTCCCCGCGACGGCGATGCCAGCCTTCGCCCACCACCGTTCGCTCGTGCACGATCACGCAGCCGACGCGCGGGTTCGGCGTGCAGGTGTTCATGCCCTGCGCGGCGAGCCGAAGCGCGCGCAGCATGAATTCGTGGTCGGCCGCGGTGAACATGGGGCGACTGACGCAGATCGGTTCCTTGACCGATCGCGTCGACTATCCGTAGACCGGAAACTCCGCCGTCAACTGCTCGACCTTCCCGCGCACCATCGCGATCCTCGCCGCATCGCCCGGCGCATCGAGCACGTCGGCGATCAGGTGCCCGACCTGCTCGGCCTGCTCCACGCCGAAGCCGCGCGTCGTCATCGCCGGCGTGCCGAGCCGGATGCCGCTGGTGACCATCGGCTTCTCCGGATCGTTCGGGATCGCGTTCTTGTTGCAGGTGATGTGCGCATCGCCCAGCACGCGCTCGGCCTCCTTGCCGGTGATGCGCTTGGCGCGCAGGTCGACGAGCATCAGGTGCGACTCGGTGCGCCCCGAGACGATGCGCAGGCCCCGTTCGATCAGCGTCTGCGCGAGCACCTGCGCGTTCGCCGCGACCTGCCTGGCGTAGTCGCGGAACGCCGGTTGTCCCGCCTCGTGAAAGGCGACCGCCTTCGCGGCGATGACGTGCATCAGCGGACCGCCCTGCAGTCCGGGAAAGATCGCCGAGTTGATCGCCTTCTCGTGCGCCTGCGGCATCAGGATGAAGCCGCCGCGCGGGCCGCGCAGGCTCTTGTGCGTGGTCGACGTGACGATGTCGGCATGCCCCACCGGGTTGGGATAGACGCCCCCGGCGATCAGCCCCGAGTAATGCGCCATGTCGGCCATCAGCAGCGCGCCGACGTCGCGCGCCACGCTCGCGAAGCGCGCCCAGTCGATGCGCAGGCTGTACGCCGAGGCGCCGGCGATGATCAGCTTCGGCTTGTGCTCGTGCGCCTTGCGCTCCATCGCGTCGTAGTCGATCGCCTCGGCCTCGTCCAGGCCGTACGAGACGACGCGGAACCACTTGCCCGACATGTTCAGCGACATGCCGTGCGTCAGGTGTCCGCCCTCGGCGAGGTTCATCCCCATGATCGTGTCGCCGGGCTGCAGGAACGCGAGGAACACCGCCTCGTTCGCCTGCGCGCCCGAGTGCGCCTGCACGTTCGCGCAGTCGGCGCCGAACAGCGCCCTGACGCGATCGATCGCCAGCTGCTCGGCGACGTCGACGTGCTCGCAACCGCCGTAGTAACGCTTGCCCGGATAACCTTCGGCGTACTTGTTCGTCAGCTGGCTGCCCTGGGCCGCCATCACGGCCGGGCTCGCATAGTTCTCCGAGGCGATCAGCTCGATGTGCGCTTCCTGCCGGCGGTTCTCGAGCCGGATGGCGTTCCACAGTTCGGGATCCACCTGCGAAAGGGCGATGCTGCGATCGAACATTGCGTTACCTCGGGAGAAAGGCGCGCCGGGCGTGGCGAAGGAAGACGCGGAACGCTGCCGTCACGCGGGCGGCGCCGGTGTGCGTGCGCGGCAAATTCTAAAGGATCGCACGCT
>JACDJA010003062.1_pt1 | contig 11179 bp, 10 predicted proteins | sample 7449241 | NCBI WGS metagenome assembly JACDJA01 (sample SAMN14253289, study PRJNA609438) | sludge metagenome | isolation source: initial anaerobic sludge | collected 2018-12-20 | reverse complement strand
TCGGGCATTTCGTTGCCTGTCGGTACCACGCTTTGGAAGTGCATGTCTGACTGCACGTTGCTTCAAAAACGTAGTGACTGGTAAGTACGTTCAACTTCTGAAGGAGTGTTAAAGATGGCAACAGCGAAGAAACCCGCCGCCAAACCGGCGGCCAAGAAGGCGGCCGCCAAGCCGGCTGCGAAGAAGGCCGCTCCGGCCAAGAAGGCAGCACCGGCGAAAAAGGCCGCCGCCAAGCCCGCAGTGAAGAAGGCGGCCGCCAAGCCGGCTGCGAAGAAGGCGGCTCCGGCGAAGAAGCCCGCAGTGAAGAAAGCGGCTCCCGCCAAGAAGGCCGCTCCGGCCAAGAAGGCAGTAGCGGCCAAGAAGCCCGCAGTGAAGAAGGCCGCCGCCAAGCCGGTTGCGAAGAAGGCCGCTCCGGCCAAGAAGCCCGCAGTGAAGAAAGCGGCTCCCGCCAAGAAGGCCGCTCCGGCCAAGAAGCCCGCAGTGAAGAAAGCAGCTCCTGCCAAGAAGGCCGCTCCGGCCAAGAAGGCAGTAGCGGCCAAGAAGCCCGCAGTGAAGAAGGCCGCCGCCAAGCCGGCTGCGAAGAAGGCCGCTCCGGCGAAGAAGCCCGCAGCAAAAAAAGCGGCCCCCGCGAAGAAGCCCGCTGCCAAGCCGGCTGCGAAGAAGGCCGCTCCGGCGAAGAAACCCGCTGCGAAGAAGGCCGCTCCCGCCAAGCCTGCATCGGCCCCCGCGCCCGCCGCGGCGCCTGCTGCCCCCGCACCGGCGGTACCGGTCATCAAGCCCTTCGGGCTCTAACAGGTCGGGCGCTGCCCAATCTGAAACGGGGGCCTGGCCCCCGTTTTTTATTCTCCCCGCACACGCGTCAGAAGCCGCCGCCCGCACGGCAGGCGTGCCGCCAGCAACAGGCCGAGCACACCCGCGTAGACGAGCGGCTCGGTCAGGTCCTTCTTCACCAGCCACAGGAAGTGCAACACTCCCAGTACCGCCGCCGGATAGATCAGCCGGTGCAGCAACTGCCAGCGGCGGCCGAGTCGGCGCATCGCGGCCTGGGTGGACGTCGCTGCCAGGGGCACGAGCAGGATGAAGGCGGTAAACCCCGCTGTGATGAAGGGCCGTTCGAGGACGTCGTGCGCGATGGCGCGCGGATCGAAGGACTGATCCAGCCAGACATAGGTGAGCGCATGCAGGCAGGCGTAGAAGAAGGCGAACAGGCCGAGCATGCGGCGGTGGCGCAGCAGACCGGAGCGACCGGTGAGCCGCCGCAGCGGCGTCACGGCAAGAGTCAGCAACAGACCGATCAGCGCCCAGGTGCCGGTGGAGTGCGCAACGAACTCCACCGGGTTGGCCCCCAGCCCACCTCCGACGCCGAGCAGAACCAGCCGCAGCAGCGGCAGACAGCCAGCGGCGAACAGCCAGCCTCCCGGCCGCCACCGCAGGCCGCGCATCAGAAGTACCGCTTCAAATCCATGCCGCGATACAGCCCGGCGACCGCGTCGGCGTAGCCGTTGAACATCAGCGTGTCGCGGCGGAACAGTTCGCCGATGCGGCGCTCCTTCGCCTGGCTCCAGCGCGGATGGGCGACCTGCGGATTGACGTTGGAATAGAAGCCGTACTCGTCGGGTGCCGCCGCCATCCACGCGGTGCGCGGCGGCTTCTCGACGAAACGGATGCGCACCAGGGATTTCGCGCTCTTGAAGCCATACTTCCACGGCACCACGAGGCGGACCGGCGCGCCGTTCTGGTTCGGCAGCACCTCGCCGTAGAGACCGACCGCGAGCAGGGTGAGCGGATGCATGGCCTCGTCCATGCGCAACCCCTCGACGTAGGGCCAGTCGAGCACGCGCCGGCGCTGCCCGGGCATCTGCGCGGGATCGTGAAGGGTGACGAATTCCAGGTACTTCGCGTCGCCGGTCGGCTCGGCGCGGCGGATGAGTTCGCGCAGCGAAAAGCCCACCCAGGGAATCACCATCGACCAGCCCTCGACGCAGCGCAGGCGATAGACGCGCTCCTCCAGCGACGCCAGGCGCAGCAGCGCGTCGATATCCCACACCCGCGGCCGGTTCACCGCGCCTTCGACCGCCACCGTCCAGGGGCGGGTACGCAGGCTGCCGGCATACGCGGCCGGGTCGTCCTTGCCGCTGCCGAACTCGTAAAAATTATTGTAGGTGGTGACGTCCCGATAGGGCGTGCGCGCATCGTCGGGTGGATGCGGGTCCGGGCGCACCCCCGCCAGACGCGCCGCCTCCGCCTCGGCCGTCGCGCCGAACCCCACGCCCAGCGCCAGCGCGCCGATGCCCTGCATGAATCGGCGGCGCTCGCGGTAAATGTCGGGCGGTGTGATCTCGGAAGGCAGAATGTCGGGAGAACGGCGGGTCGGCATGGCTGGCTCGGTTTCAGGCTGTGGAACGCGCCCGCTATCGGCGGGCAAATACCGCATGTGTCATTGACCTCGCTTGACGGCGTTGGTTTCGCACCGGGCGGCCAGTACGACGCATGTCAATGACGAAACCGCTGACGGGCTGTCGACGGCTCGTCAAAATTTCGCCCGCCAAGCCGCTCCCCGCCCGTGTTCGTGCCCGAAACCATACGCTTTTTCATGAGGTTGGCACACGCGTGGTGGCTGGCATGAACGCTGCAACAGTCTTGGCAAAGGCAACGAAAGGAGACGGGAATGATCGAAATGGAAAATGGTGGCTCGCTCGACATCAACCTGCGCGAAGACAGCCACGGACGCGACCGTGTGGCGCTGACGCTCGGACAGGGCTGCACGCTCGAACTCAGCCCGCACCAGGCGCGCGTGCTGGCGACCGAGCTCATCATGGCGGTGAATCGCGCCGAAGTGCGCAACAACCTCAAGCACAGCCAGAACAACATGACCCGCGGCGGCGACAGCGGCTCGCAGCGGCGCGGCCCGTTCCACCAGGGGTTCGCGAAACAGGTTTGAACCTGGCCGCAGTTGGACGCATCCGATGGTGCGTCCAACTGCGGTTTTTAGGTTGAAGGCCAGCCGGCTTCGGCTGGACCGGGGCAGCGGGCGCGCAGGCCTGGACTTGCCCGACAAGACGCCCCCGCATTGTGGGGGGCCCGCCATCCGTGATAGGGTGGCACTAGGCGCGAGGTTCGTCCTCGCGCCTTTTTATTCGTCAACGCTTCCGGGAATCAGCATGGCCGTCATTGAACTCACCAAGGACAACTTCGAATCCACCATCAACGGCAACGATGTCGTCATCGTCGACTTCTGGGCGCCGTGGTGCGGTCCCTGCCGCGGCTTCGCCCCGGTGTTCGAAGCGGCGTCCGACAAGCACGCCGGCATCGTGTTCGCCAAGGTGAACACCGAGGTCGAACAAGAACTGGCCGGTTTCTTCCAGATTCGCTCGATTCCCACCTTGATGGTGTTCCGCGAGCAGGTCATCCTCTATTCGGAAGCCGGCTCCCTGCCCGCCACGGCGCTCGACGCCCTGATCGAACAGGTGATGGGCCTGGACATGGCGCAGGTGCACAAGGACATCGCCGAACAGCAGGCCCAGGGAGAGGCCTGATCAGGACCGGTCGCCACCCGCCAGCAACTGCCGCAGCAGCGGCAGCGTGATCGGGCGCCGCGTTTCCAGGCTGAAACGGTCGAGCGCCTCCAGCACCCCCAGCAGGCTCTGCATGTCCCGCGCCGTGTAGTTGAGCAGGTAGTCGGCGACCTGCGGGTCGAGGCGGAACCCCAGCGTTTCCGCATGATGTGCCAGCGCGGCGCGCTTCTCCGCATCGTTCAGGCCCCGGATCTGGAACACCAGCCCCCAGCCCAGGCGCGTGGCCAGTTCCGGCAGCACCGGCAGCTCGGCCGGAGCCAGCGTACCCGCGGCGAGCCACAGCCCGCCCGCCTCGCGCACACGGTTGAACGTGGCGAAGGCAGCGCGCTGCTGCGCGTCGCTCCAGCTCTCCACCGCATCCGCCACCACCACCTCGGCGGCGTCGGTCCCGCCGATCGCCACCGTCAGGCCGCGTGCCGCGCACGCGCGCGCCCATGCAGCGAGCAGGTAACTCTTGCCGCTGCCCGGCACACCCCATACGTAGACCATGCGCTCGGCGGCTTGGCCATCGAGCATGGCACGCAGTTGCGCCATCAGTTCGACGTTGCGCCCGACGATGAAGCGGGCGAGATCGGGCGTGGCCGGGGGGCGGATGTCGAGGACGAGTTGCTGCATGGCGGCGTTAGTGTACTGCTTCGCAATGATCGGCACGTGTCTCCTTAGCGGTAGGCGTCGAAAGCGATGCCGCCGCGCCGTCCTGGCGCTATACTTTTCCGTTTCCGCCGCACCCCGAGTCCAGACATGTCCAGCGTTTTTCCCGTTCCGGTGAAACCCGTGATCCAGCCGCCTCCCCTGGTGGAAGAGACGCTCGATCCTGTCGAACGCGAGGCGCTGAAGACGCGCATCAAGGCGCTGATGAAGGCGCAGGACGCGGTGCTGGTGGCGCACTACTATACGTCGGGCGACCTGCAGGACCTCGCCGAGGAAACCGGCGGCTGCGTCTCCGACAGCCTCGAAATGGCGCGCTTCGGCCACGCCCACCCGGCGAAGACGCTGATCGTCGCAGGGGTGAAATTCATGGGCGAGACGGCGAAGATCCTCAACCCGGAAAAGCGCGTGCTCATGCCCGACCTCGGCGCGGAATGCTCGCTCGACCTCGCCTGCCCGGCCGACGAGTTCGCCGCCTTCTGCGATGCGCACCCCGATCGCCTGTCGGTCGTCTATGCGAACACCAGCGCCGCTGTGAAGGCACGCGCCGACTGGGTGGTGACCTCGGGCATCGCGGCGAAGATCGTCAAGTACCTGCATCGCCAGGGCCACAAGCTCCTGTGGGCGCCGGACCGCCATCTGGGTGAATACGTGCGCGAGGTCACCGACGCCGACATGATCCTGTGGCAGGGCTCGTGCGTGGTACACGAGGCATTCAAGGCAGAGGCGCTGAAGGCGCTGCGCGCCGAACATCCGGATGCCGCGGTGCTGGTGCACCCCGAGTCGCCCGAGGCCGTCATCGCCCTCGCCGACGTGGTCGGCTCGACCACGCAGTTGATCGAGGCGGTGCGCACTCTGCCCAATCCGGAATTCATCGTCGCCACCGACACCGGCATCTTCCACAAGATGCACGCGGTCGCCCCCGGCAAGCGCCTGATCGAGGCACCGACGGCGGGCGTCGGCGCGACCTGCACCTCGTGCGCACACTGCCCGTGGATGGCGATGAACGACCTGCGCAGCCTCGCCGCCGTGCTCGAGCACGGCAGCAATGAAATCCTCATCGAGGAATCGATCCGTGCCCGCGCCGCGGTGTCGATCCAGCGCATGCTGGACTTCGCCGCCGCGGAGAAGGCCGGCCGCATCCAGCTCGGCGACTGAGGGGCGACGCCATGGCCGGTGGCAGCCTGCTCGCCCTAGTGGACGACATCGCCAGCGTGCTCGACGACGTCTCGGCAATGACCCAGCTCGCCGCGAAGAAGACCTCCGGCGTACTCGGCGACGATCTCGCGTTGAACGCGCAGCAGGTCGCCGGCGTGCGCGCCGCGCGCGAGCTGCCGGTGGTGTGGGCGGTCGCCAGGGGATCGATGCGCAACAAGCTGATCCTCGTTCCCGCGGCGCTTGCCATCAGCGCCGTCGCGCCGTGGGCGATCCTGCCGCTGCTCATGCTGGGCGGCGCCTTCCTCTGCTACGAAGGCGCGGAAAAGCTGGCCCACAAATATCTGCATCGCACGGAAGCGGCCGCGCACGAAGCCGGTCTCGCGCACGCGCTGGCCGATCCGGCAGCGGATCTGGTCGCGCTGGAGCGCGACAAGATCCGCGGCGCGGTGCGCACCGACTTCGTCCTTTCGGCCGAGATCATCGTCATCACCCTGGGTACCGTCGCGGCAGCCTCCTTCGGCGTGCAGCTCGCCGTGCTGGCGGGGATCGCCGTGCTGATGACGGTCGGCGTCTACGGGCTGGTCGCCGGTATCGTCAAGCTCGACGATGCCGGGCTTTATCTCGCCGCGCGCCCCGGCGCGGTCGCGCGCGCGACCGGCCGCGCCCTGCTCGGTGCCGCGCCCTGGCTGATGAGAGCCCTCGCCGTCGTCGGTACCGCGGCAATGTTCCTCGTCGGCGGCGGCATTCTCACGCACGGCATCCCGTCCCTGCACCATGGCGTCTCACTGATCGCGCCGCAGCATGGCGTCGGCAGCGTGCTGCTGCCCTTGCTTGTCGACGCCGGGGCCGGCATCATCGCGGGTACGGGGTTGCTTGCCGGCGTCACGCTGGTCCGCCGCCTTGTCCGCCGCTGAGCGAAGCGCGCGGCCGTTTGTACCATTGTGAATTTAATATCAGAATACTCTAATATTCACATTCCAACCTGACATGAAAGGTTTGCCATGAACACCCTGCGTACGCTTCTCCTCACTCTCGTTCTGGTGTCCGCGTCGGTTCACGCCGGCGAACGCGATACCCTCAAAACCTACGTCTCGCCCGCGCCGTCGCTCATCGCGCTTGCCATCGACCACACCAAGGATCTCGGCCTCACCGCTGCGCAGAAGGTTAAGCTCGAAGACTGGGTCAAGGCTTCGGATTGCGATCGCCGGGAGCACGAACTCGTTACCGACCGCCAGGCGATCAACAAGGCCATACTCGATGGCCAGTCCAACGCCGAGGTGCAGAAGCTGATGCAGGACCTTCAGGTCAAGGAAAGCAAGCTGGTGTCCTCCAAGCTCGCCTGCCGTGACTACATCCGCAAGGTACTCAGCGAAGAACAGTTCAAGCGGCTGGTCGACCTGTATCGGGCGAAAAACTAACAGGCCAAACCTCCCGCCGGCGGGAGGGCGGGCTGCCGGAACGCGCGCAGCGCGGATCAGGCGGCAGCGGCTTCCCGCAGCGCACCGTGCGCGCGATTGACGATGGTTGCCACCAGCAGCAGCGCCATCGCCCCCAGCCCCCAGTTGATCCAGTCGCCCGGCGGCACGCCCAGCCCCAGCGCCAGTCCCAGCGCGCCGAACCACAGCGCGCGGTCGCTCTTGCCCATCGGTCCCTGATACTGCCGGCGCGCGCCGACCTGCACCGCGACCACGCCGGCCAGCTCGCTCACCACCGCGAGCACGACCACGCCCTCGATCAGTGGCACCCACACCCGCGGCACCCACGCCAGCGGCAGGTAGAGCGCCGCGTCGGACACGACATCGCCCAGTTCGTCGAGCATGACGCCGAGCCGCGACTGCTGGCCGTGCTCGCGCGCCAGCATGCCGTCGATGGTGTTGAGCGCCATGCGCAGCAGCAGGAAGCCCGGCAACAGAAGCAGCGTCCAGGTGGCGAAGGGCTGCCACGCGATGAGCCCGCCGCCAATGAGCGAGAACACGACACCTGCCAGCGTCACCGGGTTGGCGGTCACGCCCGCTGCGGCCAAACGCCTGACGAGCGGGCGCAACAGCGCCTGGAAGTGCGGTTTCAGATCGTGTACGGAAGCCAGGATACCCTCCGATCATTGTGGTTTCGCGCGATTGTAGCCGCTATCCTTTAAAATACATGCTTTGCAGATGATCGCCGCGGGACCACCCCGTGGCGTCCGCCCCTCCAGCATGACCGCACGCCTGCGCGAAATCCCCTACAACTACACCTCCTTCTCCGACCGCGAGATCGTCATCCGCCTGCTCGGCGCGGACGCCTGGGAGGTGCTCAACACCCTGCGCGCCGAACGCAGGACCGGACGTTCGGCACGCATGCTGTTCGAGGTGCTGGGGGACATCTGGGTGGTGCGGCGCAACCCCTACCTGGAAGACGACCTGCTCGACAGCCCGAAGCGCCGCGCGCAGCTCGTCGAGGCGCTGCGCCATCGTCTGCACGAGATCGAGGCGCGCCGTCAGGGCAACGCGCTGGTCGGTCAGCTGCTGGCGGTCGCCACACGTGCGGTCGACGACTTCGAGGCCTGGTTCAACGACACCGCGAGCCTGCGCGCGCGCATCCGGCAGCGGCTAGCGGGGCTGACGCGCCGCGACAACATCGCCTTCGACGGTCTGGCCCGCGTCAGCCACGTCACCGACGCCACCGACTGGCGCGTCGAATATCCCTTCGTCGTACTGACCCCGGACAGCGAAGCGGAAATGGCGCCGCTGGTGGCCGGCCTCACCGCGCTCGGCCTCACCGTCATTCCACGCGGCGGCGGCACCGGCTACACCGGCGGCGCGGTGCCGCTCACCGACCGCGCGGCGGTGATCAACACCGAGAAGCTCGAAGCCCTGGGCGCGGTCGAGATGCTGCACCTGCCCGGCTGCGACTTCGCCGTGCCGACCATCCATTGCGGCGCCGGCGTCGTCACCAAGCGGGTGATGGAAGCCGCCGACGCCGCGGGCCTGGTGTTCGCGGTCGACCCCACGTCGGCCGATGCGTCGACCATCGGCGGCAACGTGTCGATGAACGCCGGCGGCAAAAAGGCCGTGCTGTGGGGCACCGCGCTCGACAACCTGGTGTCGTGGAAAATGGTCACCCCGGATGCCGACTGGATCGAGGTCACGCGGCTGGATCACAACCGCGGCAAGATCCACGACGCCGCCTCGGCCAGCTTCGAAATCCGCCACTACGCCACCGACGGCCGCACGCCGAAAGGCTCGCCGGACATCCTCACCATTCCCGGTAGCCACTTCCGCAAGATCGGCCTGGGCAAGGACGTCACCGACAAGTTCCTCGCCGGTTTGCCCGGCATCCAGAAGGAAGGCTGCGACGGACTCATCACCTCGGCGCGTTTCATTCTGCACCGCCTGCCGGCACACATCCGCACGGTGTGCCTGGAATTCTTCGGCAGCGTGCGCGAGGCCACCCCAGCCATCGTCGAAATCAAGAATCACTGCGACGCCCACCCCGAGGTACAGCTGGCCGGCCTCGAACACCTCGACGCGCGCTATCTGAAGGCGGTCGGCTACGCCACCAAGGCCCCGCGCGTCGGGCGTCCGAACATGGTGCTGCTGATCGACGTGGTGTCGGACAACGAAACCGCACTCGGCGAGGCCACCTCGAAAATCGTCCAGTTCGCCAACCTGCGCGGCGGCGAAGGCTTTATCGCGGTATCGCCCGAGAAGCGCCGCATCTTCTGGCTCGACCGTGCCCGCACCGCGGCCATCGCGGCGCACACCAACGCCTTCAAGATCAACGAGGACGTGGTCATTCCGCTCGAACGCCTGGGCGATTACACCGATGGCGTCGAGCGCATCAACATCGAGCTGTCGATCAGCAACAAGCTGAAGCTCACCGACGCCCTGACAGATTTCTTCGCCGGCGATCTCCCCTTGCTGGAAGACGAGGACACCGTCGCCGACCCCGCCCAGGTGGCGGAAAAACAGGCGCAGGCGCAGGCGCTCGTCGCCACGGTACGGGAGCGCTGGGCACACTACCTCGCCGAGCTCGACGCGCCGTTCGTGCCTCCCGCGAGCGAGGACGGCTGCGCACCCGCCACGCTGCCGCCGCTGACCGTTTTCACCGCGCTGCGCGACAAGCACGCGCGCGTGTCCTGGAAGCGCGAACTGCGCCGCGAGTTGCACCAGCTCTTCGTCGGCCGCGAGTACACGCCCATCCTCGAGGCCTGCGACCGCATCCACGGGGAGATCCTGAAGAGCCGGGTGTTCGTCGCGCTGCACATGCACGCCGGCGACGGCAACGTGCACACCAACATCCCCGTGAACTCCGACGATTACGCCATGCTGCAGGAGGCCAACGCCGCGGTCGTGCGCATCATGAAGCTCGCCACCGAGCTGGGCGGCGTGATCTCCGGCGAGCACGGCATCGGGCTCACCAAGCTCGAATTCCTCGACGAGGCGACGCTGGCGAGCTTCGGCGCATACAAGCAGAAGGTCGATCCCAGGGGCTGTTTCAACAAGGGCAAGCTCATGCGCGGCGCCGACCTGCACAACGCCTACACGCCCTCGTTCAGCCTACTGGAAGCCGAATCGATCATTCTCGAATCGACCGAGATCGGCGCCATCGCCGACTCCATCAAGGACTGCCTGCGCTGCGGCAAGTGCAAGCCGGTGTGCAACACCCACATCCCGCGCGCCAATCTGCTGTATTCACCGCGCAACAAGATCCTCGCCACCTCGCTGCTGATCGAAGCCTTCCTCTACGAGGAGCAGACGCGGCGCGGTGTGTCACTGCGCCACTTCGACGAATTTTCCGACGTCGCCGACCACTGCACCATCTGCCACAAGTGCAAGAATCCCTGCCCGGTCGACATCGATTTCGGCGACGTCTCCATCGCCATGCGCAACCTGCTGCGCCAACAGGGCAAGAAGAAATTCAACCCCGGCAGCTGGGCGTCGATGGCCTTCCTCAACGCCACCGACCCGGCGACGATCAAGGCCATCCGCAAGCCACTCATCGAATGGGGCTACGCGGGCCAGCGGCTCGGCCACAAGCTGTTCAAGCGCTTTGGCCTGATCCAGGCGCAGACGCAGCATCCGCCCGCCTCGCTCGGCCGGCCCACGCCCGTCGCGCAGGTGATCCACCTCGTCAACAAGCCGATGCCGGGCGGCCTGCCGAAGAAGACCTCGCGCGCACTGCTGGGACTGGAAGATCCCTCCATCGTGCCGATCCTGCGCAACCCGGCAAAGCTTTCCGACGACGCCGAGGCGGTGTTCTATTTTCCCGGCTGTGGTTCCGAGCGCCTGTTCTCGCAGATCGGGCTGGCCACCCAGGCGATGCTGTTCGAACTCGGCGTGCAGACCGTGCTGCCGCCCGGCTATCTGTGCTGCGGCTATCCGCAGATCGCCGGCGGGCAGGCGGACAAGGGCGAGGCGATTACCGCACAGAACCGCGTGCTGTTCCACCGCGTTGCCAACACGCTCAACTACCTCGACATCAAGACGGTGATCGTGTCCTGCGGCACCTGCATGGACCAGTTGCTGAAATACGAATTCGGCAAGATCTTCCCCGGCTGCCGCCTGCTCGACATCCACGAGTATCTGATGGAAAAAGGCATGAAACTCGACGGCGCGAACGGCGAGAGATATCTCTATCACGACCCCTGCCACACGCCCATCAAGACCTATGCGCCACTGAAGGTCGCCAATGCCCTGCTCGGCGGTTCGCCCGACAGCGGGGTGGTCAGGCTGTCCGACCGCTGCTGCGGCGAGTCCGGCACACTCGCCGTCGCCCGCCCCGACATCTCCACCCAGATCCGCTTCCGCAAGGAAGAG
>JACDJA010003061.1_pt1 | contig 11181 bp, 9 predicted proteins | sample 7449241 | NCBI WGS metagenome assembly JACDJA01 (sample SAMN14253289, study PRJNA609438) | sludge metagenome | isolation source: initial anaerobic sludge | collected 2018-12-20 | reverse complement strand
GAATTTCCCGTCTTTTATTTCTCAAATCCAAACGCGTTTCTCGGACATGGTCAGAGTCTGCGTAAACCTGATTATACGCGGGAACTGGATTATGAGCTTGAAGTTGCCTGTATCATCGGAAAAGCGGGCAGAGATATTTCGCCGGATAAAGCCGCGGAGTATATTGCCGGGTACACGATTCTTAATGACTGGTCCGCGAGAGACATTCAGAGAAAAGAAATGCGTGTTGGACTGGGGCCGGCAAAGGGAAAAGATTTTGCTTCGGGTCTCGGGCCTTTTATGGTCACACCGGGTGAAATCGAAGGATTCAGAAAAAATAAAGGGTACAATCTGAAAATGACCGCTAAAAAAAACGGCCGGTTGCTTTCCGAAGGTAATTTTGCGGATATTACCTATAGTTTTGAAGAAATGATTGCCCGCGCCTCTCAGGGGGTTACCTTGTTCCCGGGTGATGTCATCGGATCGGGAACGGTGGGAACAGGATGCATTCTGGAATTAAGGCCGGAGCAGGCAGACGGCTGGATAGAAAGAGGGGATATTGTAGAACTTGAAATTGAACATTTAGGGATTTTAAGCACGCTGGTGGAATAAATAGTATTAATCTTCGTATATAAGCCTGAAAAAAAGGAGTGAACATGAAACTCTTTTACATCATGATTCTTTCCCTGGTTTTAAGTTCGTTCGCGGCTGAATTTAAAAGCGGGGAGTCCGTGAGAGTTGTTAGTGGTGACACCATGTTGACGGATTTATTCGCCGGGTCCGCGAATGTCGATATCCGGGGATATATTAAAGGCGACCTCTATACGGGCTGTGAAACACTGAACATTGAAGGCGTAGTAGAAGATGATGTCATCGCGGGCTGCCGTCGGCTAATCCTGACCGGAAAAGTCAATGATATGGTGATCAGCTTCGGTGAAAGCGTCATCATAGACGGCGAGGTCGGCGGTGATGTTCTTGTGTATAGCGGTAGTCTCAAGATCACGGATCGCGGATTAGTCAGGGGGAATGTAATCACCGGTTCGGGTGAGTTTAGGCTTGAGGGCGGACGGATTAATGGTTCTGTCGGAGGAAGCGCCAGGAATTCTTTTTTAAACGGAACTATCGGCAAGGGTGTCGAACTTGAAGCCCACAATATTGATTTTGGCCCTGATTATTCATCCCCGTTGGGTACAAAATTAACAGTTACGAGAGAATTGGATATTGATAAAATTCCATTTCGTCCGGCGGATCTTGAGATTTTTATCAAACCGGAATCATCATTTTATCAGACAAAGTTTTTTTATTGGGGAATTTTAGCGATGTTTGTTGTCGGGATTATCCTGAGTATATTTTTAAAGCCCTTTCTAAAAAAGTTAACAAACTCGATGACCGAGAGGGTAGGGCTAAGCTCCGGTATAGGATTTCTGTTTCTTGTTTTAACACCCCTTGCGATAACAATACTTCTGGTTTTGATTATTACCATCCCGGCCGCCATGATCTTAACGGCAGTTTATCTTGTTACGGTTTATATAGGGATTATCATTACTGGATTATTCATCGGCGATTATTTGCTGAAATTGCTGAAAAAAGGCGGGGAATCAGGAAGTTTAATTTTTTCCATGCTCATCGGAATCATTATTATCGCGCTGTTCAGGGAAATACCAAGAATAGGATGGTTGATTGATGTGGGAGCGGTCTGTCTGGGCGCCGGGAGTCTGTTATTGTATTTGTGGGATATGACGCAGGCAGATGCCCGAAAAACGTGATGGAATTTACAGTGGTGCTTTGCAAACGGTAAAATCCGGGGAATTTTAAGCGGAAAGTGAAACATTGATCTTCTAAAGATGGTTCAATGTAGAAATTGAAGGAAAAAGAAGGAAACGTATGCCATATTATATAAAAAGAGGTGAAATACCCCCGAAAAGGCATATTCAGCATCGTGGCTCAGAGGGAGGATTGAGATACGAGGAACTGATCAGCCGGGAGGGTTTTTCAAACATCTATTCAAATGCCTATCATATTTATCCTCCTACCCGAATAAAAAAAGTCGGTTCATTCAAACCGGTTAATCCGGTTCCCACCACGGATTCCACGCACCGCCACAGGCATCTTGAAACTTTTAAATTTAAGCCTTTTGGGGACTGGATTAGCGGACGCCGGATGCTCGCTTATAATAGCGATGTTGTCATGTACACCATATTTCCGGAAAAAAACGCGGATTTTTTTTACAGGAACGGAAATGCGGATGAAGTAATCTTTGTTCATCGCGGCCGGGGTATGCTGAAAAGTCAGTTCGGAGATCTGCCGTTTGAAGACGGGGATTACATTATTATTCCGGGCGGAACGCTGCACCAGTTTAAATTTGAGAGTGATGATACACGTTTGCTGGTCATCGAATCGTATGGTCCGGTGGAGCCTCCAAAACGGTATCTCAATAAATTCGGACAGCTTCTTGAACACGCCCCCTATTGTGAGCGGGATATCATAGTCCCTGAATTTTCAGGCCCGGTTGATCAAACCGGGGATTTTAAGATTTTGTTGAAACTCAGGTCCGGCATTCAGGAGTACACTCTCGCGCATCACCCTTTTGATCTTGTCGGGTGGGATGGGTATTATTATCCCTGGATTTTGAATATCAGTGATTTTATGCCTATTGTTGGTAAGCTGCATCAGCCCCCTCCGGTACACCAAACGTTCGAAGGGCCCGGTTTTGTTATCTGCTCCTTTGTCCCGAGGCTGTTCGATTTTCATGAATTATCCATTCCGGCGCCTTACAATCACAGCAATGTGGATAGTGATGAAGTACTGTATTATGTGGAAGGCGATTTCATGAGCCGGAAAAGCGTCAGTCAGGGATCAGTCACTATTCATCCCGCGGGATTGCCGCACGGTCCGCATCCCGGGCGTTATGAGGAGTCGATCGGAAAGAAAAAAACCGAAGAACTGGCGGTGATGCTGGATACATTCAAACCGCTTATAATCTCCAAAGAAGCGGACGAAATTGATGATCCGGCTTACCCTTTTAGCTGGCTTGAAGAATAAACAGATATAAAAAACGAAACACACCGGAAGGCAGATATGATATTTGATCCTAAAAAACAGACATTTAAAGAAAATTACAAGTTAATGGTCGGAAGCATTCTTCCCCGTCCCATCGCGTTTGTCTCAACGCTCTCCACGGATGGCCTGGCGAATCTGGCGCCATTCTCGTTTTTTACGGGAATCACTTCGCAGCCGCCCACCATATGTTTTTCACCGACCCGCAGGGGAAAAGACGGTTTGAAAAAGGATACGTTGAACAATATCGAACAAACCAAAGAATTTGTTGTTAATATCGTCACGGAGGGAATCATTGAACAGGTAAATGACGCCGCCACAGAGTTTCCTCCTGAGATCAGCGAGTTTGAACAAACGGGACTCACGCCGGTAAAGTCAGTGATCGTAAAACCGCCGAGGGTGCGGGAATCGCCCATAAGTTTTGAATGCAAATTGTACAAGATCATTGAAATCGGACCCGCTGAACAGGGTGGTGGTTTCTTAGTGATTGGCGAGATCGTTCTGTTTCATGTGGATGATGCTCTTCTTGAGAATGGACGGATTGACACCGGTATGCTTAATCCCGTGGGACGTTTAGCCGGAGCGGAGTACACTACACTCGGCAGGCGTTTTTCATTGGAACGTAAAATTTATAAACCATGATTTAGATTTAAGAATCACTTTTATTATTGAAATTTCACTGAATAGATTTAACAAACGGCACATGAATAGGGTGCTGCCCAGATTCAACTTTTGTAAATACACCGGAGAAATTTATGCCCAGTAAACAGAATCAGCCCGCGTCTTTTCCTTTTGATCAGAAAGTAGTATGGGAGCCGGTAATAAAATGGATGGATGACAGCAATCTGCAAAAATTCATGACTAAACACGATATTGCTGACTATGATCATCTGATGGAACGGTCCATCAATGATGCTTCCTGGTTTTGGGACGCGGTGATCCGTGATCTGCAGATTGATTTTTACGAACCGTATTCTAAGGTACTGGATACAAGCGGTGGCATCGAGCTGCCGGTCTGGTGTGTTGACGGTAAAATGAATATTGTACATAATTGTCTCGATAAATGGCAGAGTACCAAATTTCGTCATCAGGCGGCTGTTCGCTGGGAAAATGAAGAAGGAACCGTAAGAATTCTCACCTATGAGGAGCTGTATCATGAAGTAAACCGGTGTGCCAACGGATTGCGTTCACTGGGACTCAAAAAAGGTGATTCTGTCGGATTGCTGATGCCGATGATACCGGAACTGGTTATCGCATTTCTGGCAATATTAAAGATAGGCGGAATGATACTTCCATTGTTCAGCGGCTACGGTCCTTCGGCCATATCGAGCCGATTGAATGATTGTCGCGCAAAGGCGATTGTAACCGCAGACGGATACTACCGCAGGGGAAAAAGTATCGGCATGAAAGCCATCGCCGACGAGGCCTTGCTCGAGTCCCCTTCGGTAAAGCATATGATTGTCGTCGATTATATCTCCAGAAAAAATATAAATTGGATGGAAGAAAGAGATCACTGGTGGCATGAGCTCATTCCAAGGCAATCGGATAAAGCGGTCACCGAAAAAACTGACGCGGAAGATGCGGCGATGCTCATCTACACCAGCGGGACGACCGGAAAGCCGAAAGGGGCTGTGCATACTCATTGCGGATTTCCGGTTAAAGCAGCGATGGATATGTTCTACGCCATGGATTTAAAACCCGGAAATGTCATGTATTGGATGACCGATATGGGCTGGATGATGGGTCCGTGGGAAGTATTTGGCTCGCTGATCATCGGAGCTACCATGGTGTTTTATGAAGGCGCGCCTGATTATCCCGAACCCGATCGTCTATGGTCGCTGATTGAAAGCCATCATATTACTCATCTGGGAATTTCTCCCGCGCTCATACGGACACTTAAAACTCATGGACCTGATGCTGTCAAAAAACATGATGTAACCTCTCTGCGGATGACCGGGTCAACGGGCAGTCCGTGGGATCCGGATTCATGGCTTTGGTTGTTTAAAAATGTATTAAATAGTGAAAAACCGATTTTTAATTATTCGGGAGGCACGGAAATAAGCGGCGGTATTTTATGCGGAAATTATTTTAAACCGCTGAAGCCTTGTTCTTTTTCCGGCCCGGTAATTGGAATGGATGCCGATGTGGTGAATGAAAACGGAGAAGCGGTTCGCGGTGAGGTAGGCGAGTTGGTAATCCGAAAACCCTGGATCGGGATGACACGCGGTTTTTGGGATGACCGTCAGCGGTACCTGGATACTTACTGGAGCCGGTTTGGTAACATGTGGCTTCATGGCGATTTTGCCGCGATTGACGATGAAAATCTTTGGTTTATCCTCGGCCGAAGCGATGATACAATAAAAATCGCCGGAAAACGCCTGGGACCCGCTGAAGTTGAAGCGATTTTAAACAGTCATCCGGCTGTGACGGAGTCGGCGGCTATCGGTGTTCCTCATCCAATTAAGGATCAGGAAGTCATTGGGTTCTGCGTGCTCAGGGAAGGTTATAAACCTGATGAAAAAGTAAGATCAGAGCTGCATGAATTAGTAGCCACCGGTCTTGGAAAAGCATTGAAGCCAAAAGAAGTTCGTTTTGTAAAAGCGCTTCCAAAAACCAGGAATGCCAAAGTGATGCATCGTATTATCAGAGCGGCGTATTTACAGGAGGCGATGGGCGATCTGAGCGGACTGGAAGATCCCGGCGCGGTCAACGCCATTCAAAACTCGATATGATTTATTGTTATAAAAATGATTACTTGCTGAAAGATTTGTTTTTAAGTTGTAGATCATAAGTTCTGTGCATAGTTTTCAGAAGATTTATTTTATCAGGTAAAGGCCGGTAATTTTTCATTGAAACGGAGAACCAATGAAGAATAATTTGGATAAACTTGATCTCGGGATAAGCAGGCTATTGGACGAAGCCGACAGGATGGTCATCGCGACATCAGTGAACAATAACAGTTCCGGGGCATCCGTTTTCTTCGCCAGGGATGACCGGGATCTTGTTTTTTTTACATTTAATCCCACACGTAAAGCTGAACAGATTCGTGTTAATCCCAAAATTCAGGCTGTTATCTGGCCGGTCGGTCAGGAAGGAATCCGCGGTATTCAGATGGAGGGGATTTGTCACCGGATAAAAGATAAATCCGAAGAAGAACGAGCGCATGATCTTATTCTGGAAAAGACAACCGCCTTTAAGGAATACATGGATGACCAGTTCCTGATTAAGAACAAAGTGGTCGGATATTACCGGATTAAACCTGTTCGCGTCAAATACGTTGATTTTTATGCGGATGAAAAATTTGAATGGCGTGAATATCCGGAAAACCGGGTGAATGTCATGGCAGACCTGTTCCAGTCCGTTTATGCCAGAATAGGACTGTGGTTGAGGGCGGTCAGGGCTCCGTTTTTTACGGCGGCGATTGTCCCGGTCTTGCTTGGCACGGTGATCGCGTGGAATGATCTGCTCAACAGAGGCGCGTCTGGTACATGGAGTTGGCCAACGTTCTGGCTTATTCTCACAGGAGCGATTCTGGCGCAGGCCGGAACGAATATGGGCAATGATTATTTCGATCATACCAGCCGGGCGGATGAATATAATAAAGTGTTCAGTCCGTTTAACGGCGGCAGCCGGATGATACAGGCGGGTTTAATGGCGCCGTGGAAAGTTCTGTTTGCCACTATTTTGTCTTTTGGCGCTACGATCTATATCGGATTAAAATTAAATATGATAATAACCGGATCCTATTTTGGAAACAGCCCGCTTTTGTGGTTTGGGTTTTTCGGAATCGCGTTGGGAATATTTTACACCTGGAATCCGGTTCGCCTGTCCTATCACGGATGGGGAGAGCCGGCAATCGCCCTGGGATTCGGTCCGGTGATGGTGCTGGGCACCCATTATGTGTTAACCGCGCCGTATCTTAATGCCAATAGTCTGGGTTGGAGCTGGCAAAAGCCCTTACTCGCGTCGATACCGGTTGCATTATTGATCATGCTGGTTGTATGGATCAATCAATTTCAGGATTTACCATCTGATAAACAAGCCGGAAAAATTACCTGGGTAGTAAGACTGGCTGGTTTCAAGGATGATCACGTCCTGTACGAACGGCCTTTTAAATACTATGCCATTTTTAACTATATGAGTTTTGCGTTCATTTTGATGCTGGGTATAATTGGTTTCTTCCGCCCCTCGCTTGCCACGCCATTTGTATTGATTTCTCTGCTCCCGTTGGTGCTTGTGAGACACGCGGTAAAATGGGGTGAAGAGTGGATGATCCGCTGGAACAGAGTCGACGCGGACCGGCAAAGAATGCCGTATGAGTTGTTAAAGGTGAATGCTTCAAGTGTCGGTATCCATTTCTTTACCGGCAGTCTGATGATTCTCGGTTACTGGCTTCATACCGTTTTTTAGTCTGATAAATTCAATACTTGTCCGCGCGCGGCCGAAGGAATAGCAGAAATTTAATGAAGCCAGTCTGTTTGATTTATATAAAAGATTCATTCCAAGAAATATTATTTGTAACATATTCAGTTCGTTTTCTTCAAATGAATATTATCTTAATTGGAAAACAAAAATAACAGGGGAGGTAAAATTGAAATTCGGAATTCCCAGGGAAATCACAAAAGGTGAGACGCGTGTGGCGGTTATTCCATCAATGATCAGCACGCTCACCCGCAATAATCATGAAGTGTTCATAGAGTCAGGCGCCGGGACCGCTGCTTCTTTCAGTGATGATCAATATAAAGAAGCCGGAGCTCAGATTTGTAAAAATAACGCGGAATTGTACAAGGCGGCAGATGTCATCATTAAAGTACAGGTACCAAAGCTGCAAGAAGTTGAAATGATAAAAAATGGCGGTCATCTCATATCCTACCTCGCGCCATTTAACAATCTTGATGTGATCCAAAAATTAGCGGACCGTAAAATTACTTCATTCGCAATGGAATTTATCCCAAGAATAACCCGTGCTCAAAGTATGGACTCGTTAAGTTCGATGGCGACACTGGCGGGTTACAAAGCCGTGCTGCTTGCAGCCAATCATTTAGGCAAGATTTTTCCGCTAATGATGACTGCCGCCGGTACTATTCCCCCGGCCAGCGTGTTCGTGCTCGGGGCGGGTGTGGCCGGATTACAGGCAATCGCGACGGCTAAACGTCTCGGAGCGAAAGTCGAAGCGTTTGATCCGCGCGCCGCGGTCAGGGAACAGGTTCAGAGTCTCGGGGCGCAGTTTGTAGAGATGGAGATGCCGGAAGACGCTGAAACATCGGGCGGATACGCGAAAGAACAATCGGATGAATTTCTCAAAAAAGAACAGGAAGCCATTGGAGCCCGTCTGCCAAAGATCGATGCCGTGATAACCACGGCTCAGATATTCGGCAAAAAAGCGCCGATTCTTATTACGGAAGAAATGGTGAAAATGATGAAACCCGGTTCTGTTATTATTGATCTTGCGGCGGAACAGGGAGGAAACTGTGAGCTTACTCAGGCGGATAAGATTATTGAAAAGAACGGAGTTATTATTAACGGGACAGTAAATTTTCCCGCGACTTTACCTGTTCACGCCAGTCAGATGTATTCCAAAAATATTACAAATCTGTTAAAACATCTTTATCAGAATGAGCAGTTTGATTTTGATGACGAAATTACAAAGGGCGCGTGCATCACTCATGACGGCAATATCCTCAATGATGCAATCGCGAAAGCAGTAACAAGCGGAGGTAAATAGAATGAATGACGTGATAATGGTTTCTCTTTATGTGTTCGTTTTGGCAATGTTTGTGGGTTTTGAAGTCATCACAAAAGTTCCGCCTTTACTGCATACGCCTTTAATGTCAGGATCAAACGCGATCTCGGGTATTACCCTGGTCGGATCTTTGATCAGCGCCGGCAGCGGATTTGATGAGCTTGGGAAAATCCTGGGAATGCTCGCAGTGATCAGCGCCACGATCAATGTGGTCGGAGGATTTATGGTTACTGACCGGATGCTGGAAATGTTTAAAAAGGACAAAGAAAAGAAGGGGAGCAACTGATGGTAACAATTACAAATGTGGTTTATCTGATTGCTGCAGCGCTTTTTATTTTCGGTCTGAAAAAACTGAGCTCACCAAAAACAGCAAGACAAGGGAATCTGCTGGCTATGATCGCGATGCTTCTGGCCGTGGTCATGACACTGCTTGACAGATCCATTCTGGATTTCACATATATCATCGCCGGTCTGATTATCGGCGCGGCCATTGGCGGAATTGCCGCCAAAAAGGTAGAAATGACGCAAATGCCTCAGATGGTGGCGCTTTTCAACGGGTTTGGAGGTGTCGCGTCAACATTTGTTGCATTTGCCGAATACATTCATTCAGGCGGTATGGGCATGACCAATGATGTGATTATCACTATGATCCTAAGTCTGCTGATCGGAACCGTAACTTTTACCGGCAGTCTGATCGCCTTTGCCAAACTGCAGGGTATCATGAAGGGCGCGCCAATTGTAGTCCCTATGCATCAGGCCATTAATATCCTGTTTATCCTGGCGGTTGTGGTACTGGGTGTATTTGTTGTACTGGATCCGTCACTGATCAATTTCCTTTTGATAATTATTGGAATATCGGCTGTGCTCGGTGTTATGCTGGTTATTCCGATAGGTGGTGCGGATATGCCGGTGGTAATCTCATTGCTGAATTCGTATTCCGGTTTGGCTGCCGCTGCCACGGGATTTGTGCTTTCAAATAATGTATTGATTATTTCAGGAGCGCTGGTGGGGGCCTCCGGTCTTATATTAACACAGATTATGTGTAAAGCAATGAATCGTTCTTTGACAAATGTCTTGTTTGGAGCGGTTGGTACAGAAGGGGGAACCGGAGAGATGTCGGCAGGAGAGCGTTCACAGGTCACGGAATATTCCGCGGAAGACGCCGCGATGGTGATGGACAGCGCTCAGTCAGTGATTATTATACCGGGATATGGATTAGCTGTAGCCCAGGCGCAGCATATTTTACGGGAATTGGCTACAATTCTGATGGACAAAGGTGTGAATGTCCGGTATGCTATTCACCCCGTCGCGGGCCGTATGCCGGGTCACATGAATGTACTGCTGGCTGAAGCGAATGTGCCATACGACCAGTTGGTTGAAATGGATCAAATTAATGATGATTTTCAAAATACGGATGTGGCGCTGGTCATCGGAGCTAACGATGTTGTTAATCCCGCCGCCCGATACAAAAAGGAAAGTCCGCTCTACGGTATGCCCATTCTTAATGTCGATAAGGCCAGAAGCGTCATGATTGTAAAACGCAGTCTTAGCCCGGGATTTGCTGGTGAAGACAATGAATTGTTTTATGAACAAAAAACGATGATGCTGTTTGGGGACGCAAAAAAGATGGTGACCGAGCTTGTGAGAGAGATAAAAGAATTGTAAGAAGTCAATCGAAAAGCGCGTTAATAATCAAAAAGCTGTCAAAAAGTATATTTTTGACAGCTTTTTAAATATTTAGAGGCCGGTTAAACAACAAGTGATCCAGCACTGCAACAGTAGTCTCGTAACTTTCCGCGGCGGACAAAGCGAAATCCGCATCCTGTCCGAGTTCAAGAAGGTTTTTCTCAGAGTGATAGCTTAAAACCAACACTTTGATATCAGGGAAAAATTCTTTGCAGAATTGTATAAATTTTATTGGATCATCATCCCCACGTTCGAGGTCCGTTATAATAAGGTCGAATTTAAAACCATTACTGATGAGTGTATTAAAAGCTTCATTTGAGTTTAAAGCGGAGAATAAATTGATAAGATAGGGTTTATCATTTTTTGATTCAGAAATCCATTTTTTGATCAGATACATTCTTAAGATAATTTCATCTTCTCGATCATTAATAAGAAGAATACGTCTTTTAATTCTCATTTTTGTAACCCGGACGGTGGAAGAATGTTTTTTTGAAAAGATGCTGCATGTTGTTAAAATATCATTATACGACGGATTTTTTACAAATCTTAGTACAAAGGTGATATCTGATCAAAATTAGTTCGGGAATTTGCATTGTGGTGATACTTAATTAATTCAATATTGCAGTGTTTGATCAGAAATTTAAGATAATTATAGAAATAATTTTTTGTTATTTTTGTTTAATGGATCTTGTAAACTGAATGGCAGCAATTATATG
>JACDJA010003060.1_pt1 | contig 11183 bp, 9 predicted proteins | sample 7449241 | NCBI WGS metagenome assembly JACDJA01 (sample SAMN14253289, study PRJNA609438) | sludge metagenome | isolation source: initial anaerobic sludge | collected 2018-12-20 | reverse complement strand
TCTCTGAAAATCTTCTCTTTTAACGACAAATGGAAATGTGACCACCAAGATCGCAACGAGGATATTGGGAAGGGCTCTTATATAATTATCGAAAGGAATGATGAGGTAGAGCAGCAAAAAAGCGTAAGGGTATATGGCGGCAAGGAGAATCCTCATATATAACTTTTCAAAAAAATTTTAGGGGAAGATAGGAAACTCTGGGGAGAATTTTATTGTCAGATGTTCGATATTAAGCGCGGGGAGATTTGATTTTTTGAAAATAGCTTTTCCAGAGGCCCTAATCCTACATTTTTTTATACAATTCAATCGTTTTTTGGGTCATTCGTTCCAATTTGAAATTATTTTCGAAACGCTTTCGAGCATTAGCGGAATAAACTTTTTTCAAAGATGGATTTTCAACAATGGTTCTTATGGCCTTGGCCAATTCCCTTGGGTTTTTTGCGGGAACCACCAACCCAGTTTCTTTATGCTGATTTACCCACGAAGTGCCCGAACCCATGGAGGTTGAAATTAAAGGACAACCACAAGCCATCGCTTCAAGAAGAACAATTCCAAAAGCTTCCGATCGTTCTATGGAGGGAAGGCAGAAAACATCTGCTTGTCTGTAATATTCAGCTAAATCTTCCGAAGGGATTTTCCCGATTAATTTTACTCGGTTTTGCAGATTGTTATCCTTAATCTGCATTTCCAACTTCTCTTTTAAGGCCCCAACTCCACCAATCAAAATGATTGTATCATCATCCAGATATTTTGCAGCTTCTATTAAAAACTCAAAACCCTTGTAGTATATCAGACGTCCAAGACTGAAAACCACCTTCTTGTTCTTAAATTCTAAAGTCAGTTTTTTACGAAATTCAAAATTCTCGGTAAGGTAGGAATCGTCAATTCCAAGAGGGATTATATGACATTTTTCCAGGTAGGGCTTTAAATCTTTTGAGTTATCCAGATAATCGGGAGAGGTGGCAATAATTGCATCGGCCTTTTTTAAAATATGGGTCTGAAATGCTTTATAGCCAACTTTGACGAGTTTTTGCTTTACTATATCAAGATGCCAATGGAGTACTATTTTACCTTTAAAAGGAAGAAATTGAAAGGCAAGGGCCGCTGTGGGATTGGGCATATGAATATGAATGATATCATAATCCTTATAAATATCCTTAAGGTCTCTAAAAACCGAAAAAGATATTGGAGTAGAGAATTTTGTAATCCACACCCCAGTTCTATGGATTTTATATCCTTCGTTAGTTAGTTTACTGCCTTTTTCATGGTTAAAACAAAACACATCGGTCTCTATTCCTTTTTGGTTAAGGGTTTCAACCAAATCAAAGTTGACCTTTTCTATGCCCCCGAAGAAGGGAGGATAATATTTACCAATGTGAAGTACTTTCAAACCAATTATTTTTTAAGATATCACTTTTTACCGCTTTATCTATTTTTTACCACCTCCTTTATATAAACAAAGACTCCTGTTTTATAACTGGCCAACATCATAAGAGTGGTCTTAGAATCATCTTTTAAAATAATAATCGTACAGATTATCAATAAACCCGAAAGCAAATCCTCCTAAATTGGCATCAGTAACCATTATCATTATGGCGTTATTCTTTTCAATTTCATTGGGTACATTGATCTCGGCAACGCTTTTGGGCGTATTCGGATTATTATGATATATTTTCTTGTTATAATACCAGAATTCACCATTATTAAACAACTCGTCGGAAAAACCCAATCTATACATATCGTAATAAAAACTATCTCCTATTGTTAATACTTTCGGATAATTTAAATTTTCGTCCCTAATAATTTTAAAGGAGGGATATGCCATTTTGAAATTGGGAACCTTAAACAGTAAATTCATGCCCTTTTCGATATCGTTATCCTCTCCCTTTAATTCATTTGTTAATTCAATCTTTCCTTTCACTATTTCAGGCATATTTAGATTTCCCAATGATGCTATATAATTTGAGATAGAGTCTGCAACCAAAACTTCCCCATATCTACTCCAATGGATTCCAGCCTTGGGGAAAAGAGGATAAGAGGTCGTGTCTTTCATTTCAATAAACCATTTATTGAAATCCACAAAATTAATTCCACTTTCCTTAAACTCTCTAACGTATTGTTGGTAGTTTGAAATGGTTGGTTCCTCCTTAAAATACAAATCTGGAATATATTCAGGATAAAACATCCCTTTTCCTGGCGCCAATACAACAAAGAGTTCAATATTCTTTTTTGCTAATGTATCCTGCACCATTTTAAGTTTTCTTACCTTTTCTCGAATTGCCTTTTCTCCAATAAAATCTCTTCCTAAATAAGTGCGAATATATTTTTCTTCAAACAAATAATCTTCTTTACCTACTATAACGTCATTAGCTCTCGCTTCTTTAAAGAGGGAATAGGCAATTTGATTATTTAAGCGAACACAAAAATCCCTGAAGCCAAAATTCTCATTAAAATATTTCTCCTTCTTTTGCTGAAAGGTGCCATCGAAGTATTTCTTAAGCGAAAATATCGGTTTCACTTCGTCATTACTCACCTTATGTAATTCTTTTACGTGAACAATATTCAGGTTCTGTTGAATTAATGGTAATAACAAAAAGACCAAAACAACTGTAAATAATATTCTTTTCCACATATATATCTTTTTCTCTTTCATTTTAGAATCTAAAATATATAAAGGGATTGAACCCATATGCCGTAATGGAGCTAACCGAAACCAATATAAGCACCATACTGATTAAGGTATTGGCAATATTAATATTCAGGCTGAAGCGTTCTGAATGAAACACATATTTTTCTATCCTTTTGCCAAAATCAGAATATGCAAGGAATGAAAAGAAAATGGCAATAACCAAAATTGGATAGAAGGATGGTATGGCCTGGGGAATATATAGAGAATCAAAGGTAAAAAGTTGAGCTAAATATGTTTTTAGAAGTTGAAAATCTTCCAGTCTGAAAATTGTCCATCCAATCATAGTTATAAAGAAGGTTATTATCATACTCAAAAAACCTCCTATTTGCTCAAATACTCTTAACAAAAAGATTTTATCTAAAATTAGGAACATTCCGTGAAAAGCTCCCCAAATAATAAAATTCCAGGATGCTCCATGCCACAAGCCTGACAATAGAAAAACAATCCATAAATTGAAGTATAAGCGATATTTACTGGAGACCCTATTACCTCCTAGCGGAATGTACAAGTAATCACGCATAAAAGTTCCTAAGGTAATGTGCCACCTACGCCAAAATTCGGTAATACTTTTGGAGATATATGGAGAATTGAAATTCTCTGGAAATTTGAAGCCCATCATTCTTCCTAATCCAATAGCCATATCTGAATAACCAGCAAAATCGAAATATATTTGAAATGTATAGGCCAATATTCCCAACCATGCAGTTGAAAAATCTAAATTTGATGGATCCCCATTCATTATTAAATCTGCTTGAGCTCCCATAACATTGGCTATTAAAACCTTTTTGCCCAAACCAATTGCAAATCGATAAAACCCAATCAATCTATCATCCATTGACTCGACACGAGAGGTAATTTGGTCTGCAATAGAGTTGAACCGGACAATGGGACCCGCAATCATTTGAGGAAAGGACATTATATATAGGAAATAATCAGTGACTTTTTTTAATGGACTGTGCATATTTCTATAGACATCCACGGCATAAGTAATGGTTTGGAAGGTATAAAATGAAATTCCTATTGGTAATAAAACCTTTGTCCACTGAATCGTTCCCTCTCCAAAAAATCGCAATATCCCATTGACATTTTCAATGAAAAAATTGGAATATTTAAAATATAATAATAAACCCAGATTAATAGAGACAGAAATAAAGAGGAGCAATTTCCGTATTTGTTTTTTTCCAGAATTATACATCCACCGCACAATATGAAAATCGATAAACGTAGATCCTAAAATAACAATTACAAATCGTGGTGCTCCCCAGCTATAAAAGAAAATACTTGCAATAAGAATCGTAATGTTCTTATATCGCCTGTCTATTAAATAATAAACAAGCAAAAATATAGGCAAGAAACAAAGAAGAAAAAAACTACTACTGAATACCACAATTATAGATTAGGAAAATAATATATTCTAATTATCATAGATTAAAATAATTTCTTAAAAAACGATAGCGAAAGTAAATAAAAGATACCTCTCTCAGTGTCAGAAATCAAATTAAAAATCTAGATTTTCAAGACCTTTTCTTTTTCTTCTTCTTTAGAAAAATGAAACATTAAATAAATTAATATAACCCCGAAGTAATATCCGCCAATCTGCCTATGGAAGAAATTTTCTACAAATGCAAACAACAAAATAGTTAATAGTAAAGCTGTCTTAAAAAAATCGAACCTATTTCTGAAAAAAATCACTAAGAAAAGACCAATAAAAAGAATAACACTGAAGATCCCTGTGCTTAAATAAAAATCTATAAATTGGTTATGTGAATTATATTTTTGCAAAAGAAACCATTCTCTTCTACCTTTATTTTCTATATTCCAATCATAACATTCGACTAGCTCTTCTTCAGTTTTATCAAAACCAATTCCCTTTAGAAAGCTACTTTGGGTTTCAGCAATAATATACGCACACTCCCAAATTTTTGTTCTTGGTTCCCAAAGCATTATTTTTTCGATCAAGGATTGATCTGCATTGTTTGGAGTTGTAAAAAGGAAGCGTTTTTCTAAATTATCATTTACGGTAAAAGCGATTAAAATAACTACAGCTATTGCGCCAATTGTGGCTCCAATTTTCCACAGTTTAATTCTTCTATAAAACAGGTTTAATAAAACCAGCACAATTAGCGTAACGATAGCTATTCGGGAAACAATAAGGAAAATGAAAAATATGTTAATTATGATGTTTACAATGTGATATCGTTTAAATTGACTTACACCATTAAAAATAATTTTATATGAAACTAATATACTAAGGGTGCAAAGCAGTCCTATATACAGTCTTTCTATCAATAAGGTGTCCAGAGGATTTCGACTATTCCCAAATTCAAAATCACCTGTATTATATACTAAGATTCCAATATGATAAATTGAAAATCCTATAGCAATTAAAGCTGAGAAAATTACTGCTCGATTGAGAGGTTTAAAATCCTTTATTGGTAAATATAAAATCAGAATACTTAAAGAGATAAGAATTTTCTTTATAACAGAAAAGTTTTCATCAAAACGTTGAAGTATCAATGCATTCAAAAGAAGAAAGATTAAGAGTCCACAAAATATCCAAATGGCTGGTCCTTGCAGTCTCTTGAAATCCGATTTCTGTATAATAAACGGAAATGAAACTCCCAAAATAACAACAAGGATATTGGGTACGGCCCTCATGTACTCATCAAAAGGAACAACCAAAAGCAATAAAAAAAAGATGTAGGGATAAGCTGAACGAAGTAAATCCTTCATAAAAGTTTCTAATTTGCCTTTTAGTATTTAAAAATCATCATGGTAATACCCACTAAACCATACTGTTTCAGATATTTCCAGTTTAAGTCGAGGCTTGTATCTTTTGAGGTTTTAATCGATGGATAATAAATAACCAAATCACTCTTTTTTAAGCCACTTCTTCATAAAAGTAGTCATGTTGCGTGACATAAACAACAAAGGAATATTTCTTACTAATCCATAAATGGGGTATAGACCAATATAAAAATGATCAAAAATTATTTTTATTCTGTTTTTTACCTGAAATTTTCTCTTTGTTGAGGAAATTGAATTTGGATCCACCTTATAAATAAGAAGCGCTTCTGGTAAGTTTTCTACTTTCAACTTTTTAGATATTTTGAAAAAATACGCATAATCTTCTGCGGCTTTATATTTTGTGGGGTATTTGCCTATTATTTGCAACACATCTTTCCTGAAAATAACCGTTGGGTGAACGAACATACTGTTGAGGTACATCTTGTTTTTTATCTCCTTATCGGTTGTTGGATGCTTTAGCGTGTATAAGTGGTTTCCATCTACATCAACCATATCCGCCCAAGTTCCCAATAAATAGATGTCTGGATTTGTGTCAAGATGAGCGATTTGTTTAGTGTATTTATTTTTTAGATTTAGATCACCACAATCCAATCTTCCTATATATTCATACTCTTTATTTTCAATAAATGAAAGCCCGGCATTTAAGGCATTCTCAATTCCAACATTATTCTTGAGAAGTTCCAAAAAAACCTCGCCTTGATTATATAAAGCCTTGATTTCTTGTAGGTTTGGCTTAACTGAGCTCCCATCGTCAACTATCAATATATCAACAGGAATTTCTTCCTCAATTGATTTAATAGATTCTATTAATTCCTTTATATTGTTATAATGTGGTATTAGCACGATTAGTCTGCTCATCAAAATATTTTTTAAATCGAATCAAAATAGCTAACGAAAACCAAAATCCATATAACCTCAGGGAGTCTATCTGAAGCCAATTTAATGCCATTCCAACGAAAGTAATCAATAGAGCAACCGCAATATATTTATATTGTTGGTTTAGTTTATACAATTTTAAAGTAGAGGCAAAAACGACATAGAGAAATAACAGAAATGCCAAAATTCCTACAATTCCGGTTTCTGTCAATATTCGTAAATAAAGATTATACCCCGGTGGAAAGTTTTTGAGGTTTTGATTTAGATATTTAGTGGGAAATTCATAATTATTATAAACCGCCCAATTAGGGTAATGTAAATGCGACTCAAAGGCTTGCTGCCCCCACCCTGTACCAAATACGGGATGCGCTTTGTAGGTCTCAAACATAGCCAATTGAATGCCAAGTCTAGATTTGTTCGAGATTGAGTTATCATCCACTCTGTTATTCATTCTTGTAAAATCCAACATCTGCACCTTATCCACAACGGCAGTGTATATGGCATCTCTAAAAAGAAATATAAACACAAGACCTAAAACAGACCCAAAAATTAAAACTCTGTTGAAAATTTTTCTAAAATCAAAATACATATAATATGCGCAAACCACTCCAACAATTGCTTGAAGAAGGACAACGACCAATGCAGTCCGGGATTTACTGATTACTGCCAAAAAAACAACTAATAAGAATGGAACAAGTTTTAATAACTTCTTGCTTGTCAATATATAACTAAACATAAAACCCGAAATAGTTATCAAATAAGTCCCCAACGCGGGAGGCTCAAAGGTCAGTGAAGAAATCCTTTTAAGCCCGAACGACAGCTTTATCTCAACGAAGGGCAAAATGTTATAGAGCTTTATAATTGGTACTAACTGAGTGAAATTATAGGTGACTATAATATATTCCAAAACTCCACAGGTAAAGACAAAAATAAAACTGATGAAAAATATTTTTCTTATCAGCTTAAAGAAATCTATTACTCCATAATCCCAACATACGTTGATAAATACGTAGAAAAAAATAAACCCGGAAATAAGAATTGAAATAATCTGTCTTAAAAACCTCTCAATACCCGATGTCTGTTTAAAGTAATAATTCCAAACATTTGGAAGATTAATCAATGTGGAAAGAAACAATAAACCAAAGAATAACAAGAAAAAACTGTATATATTGGAATTAAAAGGGAAATAAATCTTTCCTTTAAAGATTTGGTGTATAAACAACAACACGAAGGAAATTAAAAAAAACAATGGCGAGGAATCTGTACTAAATTCACCCAAAAACCCAAGCCACTCAGGAACATCGGAGTTAAAAGGAATTAGAAAAATTCCAAGAATAAAAAATATTTGATATGTTTTTTTTAATAAAAGCACTTTCTTGTTTTATTGATCATTTAGCATCACATCCAATTCCGTATTATTTGACACTAGGCGGGATTCCGGAATGTTTTTTAGCCAAGTATCATAAAACCTTTTATTCTTCCCGTAGCTATTGTCAACCATAATTGTGGGTACATTTAGCAATAATGCGAGAATATGGCCATGTAGTCTGGTGGAAACCACAAGATCATAGCTCAAAATAAAGTCTACTCCTTTTTTAATAAGCCAATCTTTGTCCCTTAAAACACCTAAGCCGAATGTGGTATCAGGGGTTTTTTTATAAAGAAAATGTCGAGCGAACATCCTATTCAATTTTTCCCACACGCGATGACTAAAATTAAAAATAGAGTTATCAAACGTTGGCCAGTCCTTTTGTTCAAAATCCAGATAATCATTATAATTAAAATCTGTGGGAAGTTCACGATCTTTTCTGATTAAAAGCAATTTCCGATTCTTTTTTACTTTTTTGAAACCATCCAATTTCATGCAAAAGGCCATGTCAGGGACAAGGAGAATATTGTTAGAGAAATTTTCTTTCAATAAAGCATACGAAAACTGATCTCGTGCACAGACGGTTACATTTTTATGAGCGGCAAATCTCTTAGCGTCCGCAACAATTCCTTTGGCATCAATATATTCAACCGATTGCGGGAAAACTAAGATATCATTATTAGGATACTGTTCAATAATCTTTAATCTAAACTCTTGATGACCCTCCCAAACATCCCCAAAATTTCCTCCTCCATGAAGTAATATTAATGTTTCCTTAGAAAAGTCTCGCCAATCAAAATTAAAATGAGAAGTCATATAAGAAGGTTGAATATTCAAAGACGATAAAAAATCCAATTCACCTTGCCAAATAAGTTGATCGCCAATGTTAATATGATCTGGAGTATTTAAAAGCACGCACTCCTTCTTCATAAAAGGTGTTAACTTCTTGTAAATCTCGTCCTTTAATTCAGTAAGTGATTTAATTTCCATGAATTTTTAATATTAGTTTTGTTAATGACGAAGCACCCTATACCAGTAAAAATAGATAACAATAACAGTAAAAAAGACATTTGCCAACACATAAGTCATCGCCATACCAAAATCGCCGCTTCTATTAATAAAAAAATATCCTACACTAAGCATAACCAAAACCGCCCACAGGTGAGCCCAAAAAAATGGATATGTAATTTCCAGTGATTTAAGTGAAATAATCAGTGGTCTCAGCGTGAATAATATTAGCTGCAACAAGGTGAATAAAATAATTATTTGAAGCCCATCACCGTACTTTTCCAAATACAAGAGGTGATAAAAAACAATTGCAAAAATGAAAACTCCCAACATAACGCCCACTATTTTAAAAAAATGCTTTAAATATAGCTCCTTAACAAATGAATGGACTTCGGTATCTCTTTTTCCTATCATATTCTTAGCAAAAACAGGCGTATAAAAATTTTCAACTGATATAATGAAAATGTTTACTATACCCAATAGATTTTGAATGGTTCTAATTTTACCTATTTCTAAATCACTTGCTCCCAAGAATCCAGAATAAATAAAAATTCCTTGAGAATACCCCCAAAAAGCAATACCCCCCATGATTATCCATTTAGAGTAGTGGTAATGATGTTTTAGAATAGCCATAAAAGCATCATTACGGCTGAAAAATGGAAATAGAAAACTTACCTGAACTACCCGTTTTATGAAAAAAATAATCAATAAGTATATGCTTGCTACTAAAAACGCAAACATATAAAATCCCAATATAGCACTTAAAGAAAGACCATCTCTAAAACCAACTATTCCAATAAAAAAAATACTGTTCAACAATAACGACGAGATAACGGCGTGATATAATTTAATTTTTAAGCTGCTGAATATATATTTCTTAAATAAATCAAACAGAGACATTAACATGGGGATAGAGAAGACCAACCAATATTGTGTAGAAATTCCTTGATTTCGTAGAAAAATAAAAATACCTGCCGATAAGACTATATTGATGCCAAAATTCGTCCAAAATAAAACCTTCAGATATGATGGGTTTTCTTTCCATTTTTTTGAATAAAGCACCAGAACAGGAGAGGAAAGAAAAAAAGTACAAAATATAAATTGAAAGAAGATATTGCTCTGGAAAAGCACAAAAGAACTAAACACAGGGATAGACGCAAGCTTAGAGAGGACAAAAATTGATCCGAAATTAAAAAATGCGAATAGGGCTTGATCCAAAAAAATATACAACTTTTCAGAACCGGGATCCCTTAACATATTAAATAATCTCTGAATATTCATTCGATCCCCATGAAATTATGGAAGAGTTAGGTTTTTATGTAACCCCCTAAATTATTGCCTCTGAGAAGCCAAGCCTCTTGCCTTATTATAAAAATGCTTTAGAATTGCGAATATTAAGAAGAGAAAAAGTAATAAGATGGGGATCGCAATAACTTTGTTGTCAAAAAATCCCTTTTTCACTTGGAGCATTGGTTTGTTCATTAATTGAACAATATTCTCATATTTAATAAGCTCTATTTTTAATTTCTCATTTCGTTCAATAATGAGATTTTTTTGCTCAAAAAGAAGATGAACATTCCCATTGTTCAAATCCATATTATTAAAGTAAATCTGGCTATCATTCGAACGTTGTAGAGGTCTTGAGCCATAAATTTTCACAATGGAATCAATAGAGTTGATACTTTGATTATTTTGGTGAATTTCTCTTTCCGTGCTCTCTATCGTAGTTGTCTGAATTTTATTAATAATATTATTGTCATTTAAAAAATCCAATAAAGTGTTTATGGTTACTGAGTTAGCATGGGCGGATGCCAGAATTTTAATTTTATGAAGCTTATATTTTGGAATAAAAATATCTGACGTAAGCACGTCCTCCTCATTGCGAGCTTGTTGAATTAATATTTCAACATTTCGTTCGTCTCCTTTTTCACTTTGAACAATCTCCATTATATCGACAACAGGTTCTATTTCAATCTTTTTAATCGCAATAGTGTCCCGCTTGTAGAAGCCAATTTCTTTTAATAAAATTGTATCCCTTTCATTAATTTTATAGTCCAGTTGCTCAATGGCATCATAAACATAATTAGCAGCGCCAAAGTTGATCTGTACAAGCAAAGTCGTCTCTTTGGGAAACTCGGATTTCTGAAAGATATAGCCAAGAACAGCTCCAGATATAATTAAAACTAAAATTATAATCCAACTTGAAACAACGAACTGAAACAAACCATATAACCAAACCAAAAAATTGTGATACCCTTTCCTGATTTTATCCATCACTCGACCAATATCCAATTCCTCCGAAGAATTCTGCTCTGCCATAATAAATTATTTATAAATTATCGACTGTTCTTTTTAAAACGAGTTTTAGGCTTTCCCGCCAATGTATTGTCTTTAAATATAATCTGTTACAGGCCTTCCCGCAATCCAGCACAC
>JACDJA010003059.1_pt1 | contig 11183 bp, 5 predicted proteins | sample 7449241 | NCBI WGS metagenome assembly JACDJA01 (sample SAMN14253289, study PRJNA609438) | sludge metagenome | isolation source: initial anaerobic sludge | collected 2018-12-20 | reverse complement strand
CTCTGCAATTTTCTCTACACTATTCATTTAAAAACAATTTTTAGTCAAAATTAAAAATAAAGCCGGCATTTGAAAGAGATTTGACCAAAACAAGGGGTGAAATTAAAATATCACATTTCCCGGTGCAAAAAATTTATTAGCCCAAGACTATACTTCCAGATTGGTTTTCTGTTTGGTTTAATGCTTCATCATTCAACTTCCTTTAAAATTGATATGACTTTTGTTATTATAGAAGAACTAAATCTTATTAATTTTTATTAAGAAGAAATAGCAATACCTGTATTATTTCGCTTTTTTTCACTGTCTTATTAAAATATTTTTTAAAGTATTTGGATTTAATAAATTTATTTCTTTAACTTGCACCTGTTTTTGAACAAGCTATGATACTATTTGGTGATAATAATGGTGAACTAACAGGTACAGTGCTGAAAAAATATCAGCAAAGGAAAAAAATATTAAACCTGCTTTACAGGTACGAAACACTTTCGGGACCGGTAATCAGCAAACGAATTGGCGTTAGCCTTCCTACAGCTATGTCGCTGTTAAATGAACTTACCGAATTAAATTATATTGAGACAAGGGGCACAGGAAAGTCGCGTGGTGGAAGAAAGCCTACACTTTTTGGGTTGTCTAATAATTCAATTTTCATTATAGCATGTGAAATAGAAAGATACCGCGCAAAAATAATTATATATAATTCAAACAATCAGCCAGTTACCCCACTTGTTAAATTTGAGACTTCAATAGATGACAATCAGTTGGTGGATAAAATTTATAAACATGCCAAACATCTGATAACCGATAATAAAATTGACGAAAAACGAATTTTGGGAGTTGGGGTTACCATGCCTGGTTTGATTGACGAAGTTCAGGGAATAAATTTTACCATTAAAAACAAAACTTATCAAAATATAAAAAAACGCCTCGAGAATAAGTTTGGCAAAATAGTTTACGTTAACAACGACGCCCGCATGCAGGCTTATGGCGAATATATTTTTGGTGCTGCCAAAGGGCACAAAAACGCCATTGTGGTTACCTGGAGCTACGGAGTGGGTTTGGGAATTATTATTGATGGAAAATTGTATAACGGTGCCTACGGTTTTGCCGGAGAACTTTCACACATTCAACTTGTGGAAGACGGAAATTTATGTATATGCGGCAAACGGGGGTGTTTGGAAACCGTTGCTTCAGCTTACGTTTTGGTAAGGGAGGCGAAAAAAGGAATTAAGGAGAATAAAATCTCGCAACTTACCCGGCAGTTTAAAAACCACGCAGACGAACTAAAACCCGAAGATGTAATTAGTGCAGCCAAAGCTGGCGATGAGTTCTCCATACATCTGCTTCATCAGGTTGGACTTGCCTTAGGCAAAGGGCTATCTATCACCCTGCAGCTTCTGAATCCCGACATAATTGTTTTGGGAGGTCCGTTATCGGCAGGCAACCAATTTGTACTGACCTCCATTCAACAATCGCTCAATAAATATTGCCTTGAACAAATTTATGCCAACACAAAAATAGTAATTTCCGACATCTGGGAGCAATCTGGTTTAATGGGCGTTACAGCCATGTTGTATCAAAATATTTTTAGCGATATGTCCAATCAATTAATTGAGAAATGAAAACAAAAAAGAGTGTCTATTTACTAATTTAAATTAAAAATCTATGCGAAAGATTTTATTAACACTAACAATTTGCATTGTTCTGACAGCCGGAGCAATAGCACAGCAAACAGTAACAGGAACTGTTATTGATGCTGAAGGCGCCGGAATCCCCGGTGCTACTATAATTGAAAAAGGTACTACAAATGGTACCATTAGTAATGTTGATGGAAATTATTCCTTAAACATTACTTCTGAGGATGCGGTTTTGGTTTTTTCATTTGTAGGAATGACTACCGTTGAAGAACCTGTAAACAACCGCGCTACAATAGATGTAACACTTACCGTTGGCGCCATCGGCCTCGACGAGGTGGTGGTAACAGCGCTGGGTATCTCGCGCGAACGCAAGTCACTTGGATTTGCAATGCAGGAGATTAAAGGCGATGTACTTGTTGAAGCAAGAGAGGCGAACATTGCCAATGCCCTGTCGGGAAAAGTGAGCGGGTTGCAGGTTATCCGTTCGAGCAGTGGCCCTGCCGGTTCTTCTAAAATCGTACTCCGTGGGTACAGTTCTTTAACAGGCGATAACCAGCCGCTTATTGTGGTGGACGGTATCCCGATTGACAACTTTACCGGAGCTTCAAACAACGACTACTGGAATCCTTCTACCGATATGGGCAACGGGCTGGGCGATATTAACCCGGAAGACATTGAAAGCATGTCGGTATTGAAAGGCGCATCAGCAGCCGCTCTTTATGGCTCGCGCGCCGGTAACGGAGTAATTCTTATTACCACTAAAAAAGGAAAAAAACGTGAAGGATTAGGCATTACAGTGTCTTCTTCCGTGGGAGTTGAATCCATTTTTACCAATCCTAACATGCAAAGCGAATTCGGGCAAGGCTCGAATGGGGTTTACGACAACCGCTCCAACGCCAGTTGGGGACCGAAAATTACGGGACAGACGGTTGAACGCTGGGACGGACAGAGTGTGCCAATGCAGGCGTACGATAATGTGGAGAATTATTTTGGAACGGGGTTAAACCTGAACAATAACGTCTCCTTTCAGCAGCAGTATGAAAACACTTCCATTTATACATCGTTTACGCGAATGTCTGATGAAAGCCTGATTCCTGGCGCTGAACTCGACCGTACCAACTTATTGGCACGCGCCGTATCGAATTTTGGGGAAACCAAAAAATGGACAGTGGATACTAAAATTCAATATATCAATACAAATGCAACCAACCGTCCGTTGCTTGGCGTAAACTACTCCAATACATTTTATACCATGTACTTGCTCCCCCGTTCGTTGGATATCAAAGGTTTTGAAAAACCGGTAAATGATTTGGGGCAAATGATATGGTACGGTGGAAGCAACCAGATTAACCCTTACTGGATGTCGGAATATAATTTGAACAGTGACAGCCGCAACCGATTTATTTTCCATGGTTCGGTAAAATACCAGTTTACCGATTGGCTCAATGCAGAAGTTCGCGCCGGGTCTGATATGTACACAACCAACACCGAGGGCAAATTGTATGGAGGAAGCCCGCTTACGGCCACCGGTCGCTATAGTATGGGGATACAAAACCATACTGAAAATAATTTTAGCAGTTTGATCATGGCCTCCAAAGACAACATTATTGACAAATTTGGCGGTGCAGTTACCTTGGGCGGAAATCTTATGGAACAACAAAGCAATGGATTAAGCGGAAGGTCCGGCGAATTGGAAGGGGCCAACTTGTTTGCATTGAATAATGGCAAGAATAAACCAGAGATAGATGAATCGTTCAACAACAAAAAAATCAATTCACTATATGGAACAATGCAAATAAACTACGATGGTTATCTGTTCCTCGATGCCACATTCAGAAACGACTGGTCGTCAACACTTCACAGCAGCAACCGTTCCTATTTTTATCCTTCGGTAAATCTTGCATGGGTTGCTTCTGACATGATTTCCAAAAATGGCAGACTGCCCGACTGGTTATCTTTTGGAAAAGTCAGGGCTTCGTATGCTGAAGTTGGCAACGACCTTGGTCCATACCAATTGTACAACACTTACTGGATTGATAAAGACCCAAACGGGAACACCACCGCGGGACAGGACAACACTTTGTTTGATTCAAGTGTAAAAAGTGAGTTAATTAAATCTTACGAAGTCGGTGTTGAAGCTAAATTTTTCAACAATAGGTTAGGTTTTGATTTGGCTTGGTATAAATCGAATGCCACCCGCCAATTAATTAACCTGCCGATGGACCCCATGAGTGGTTATACCAGTAAAAAAATTAACGCCGGTAACATTCAAAACCAGGGAATGGAATTTGAAATGTATGGCGTTATTTTACCGGGTTACAACAACAGGTTGCGCTGGGATGTGCAGTTCAACTACTCATTTAACCGCAACACCATTGAAGAATTAGCCGAAAATGTTGAAGAATATCAAATTGGAGGATTTGACGATTTACGGATTCTTGCTGAAGTAGGTGGAAATTACGGTGAAATATATGGTACTTCGTTTTTACGGGTTACTGATGAATCAAGTCCGTACTATGGAATGATGCTGCTCGATGGAAATGGATTACCCCAGTGGGAAACAGAAAGAACAAAACTGGGCAACCAGCAACCTCGCGCTTTAATGGGAATTACGAATACTTTTGCCTATAAAGGTTTGTCTTTAAGTTTTTTAATTGACGGACGTTTTGGTGGAGATATCTTTAGTGGTACCAACCTCGCTATGCAATTGGCGGGTACTTCAAGCGTAACGGTTGTTGATGGCGAAAGGCCCGACATGGTTGTTGAGGGCGTTATTGCCGACGACGACAGTTATGTGAAAAATACAAAATCGATTACTGCACAGCAATACTGGGAAAGAGTTGCAGCCGGTTCCGGTAATATGGGAATTGTTGAAGCAAATATTTATGACGCAACCAACATCCGTTTAAGGACCATTCAACTGAACTATGATCTTCCAAAAAGAATGCTCGCAAACCTGCCGCTTACCCGCGCCAAATTTGGTGTTTCTGCCAACAACGTTTGGTTAATTACAAGCCACCTGAACGGAGTTGACCCGGAATCGGTATATGCCACAGGCACCAACGCGGTTGGGTTCGAAAACGCAGCTCCGCCCACTTCGCGTACTATCTTATTCAATATTACTTTGGGATTCTAAAAACAGATATTTATGAAGACAATAATTAAATATGCATTTATTTTCATGCTGGGAAGTATCATTCTTTCTGCATGTAACGATTTCGATGAAATCAATGTCGATCCAAAAGCAGCGAGCATCGAGCAGGTGCAGGTTGAGTATATCATCAACCATTCTATTATTGCAGCTCAACAAGACCCGCATGTTGCTGAACGCGCTTTTGTTCTCTACTGGAAAACTGCTTCGCGCCAACACCGCACTAATGGCGCACTTGCCTTGGGAAGTTATAATGAAGGTTGGACCGGTGATTACTATAACTATCTTTCAGGCTGGCTAAAATCCGCTAACCTTGCCATTTCGGTTGCCGATGAAAAAATCGAATCGGGAACCGCCTTTCCTTATACCGAAAACCTGAAACAGGTTGCCCGCATTTGGAGGGTTTACCTGATGAGTGAATTCACCGATAATTTCGGCCCCATGCCCATTGATGCATTCAGTGGTGTAAATCCGCAGTTCAGCGAGGTAAAAGATGTGTATTATCACATGTTGGACGAACTGGAAGATGCAACTGCTAAATTAGATGTTTCGGTGGAAAACCCGTCGGATTTGGAAAAGTACGACCAGGCTTATGGTTTCGATTACCTGAAATGGAAAAAATATGGAAATTCCATGCGCCTTCGCTTGGCCATGCGCCTGAGCGAGGTGGATGCAACTAAAGCCAAAGCTGAATTTGAAGATGCCGCAAGCAAGGAACTTATTCTTTCAGACGATGACATTTTTAAAGTTCAGGAAAAACCGGGTTGGGACGCCCTTACAGGCGTTATGAGCCGCGAATGGAACTCGCAACCGCTTTCTGCAACCTTCAAAAATTTATATATTGGGTTGGGAGGCGTAAAATCAGAAGACCAATTAGCCGATAAATTTCATGAAAAAATTAAACCAGCTGATTATATTGGGTTGAAATGGGAAGACCATTTAACAAGTATGACCAACGAACCTACTGCAGGGTATTGGTTAGACGGACTACCTGAAATGATTGACCCGCGTGCCTACAAAGCTTTCATCATCCCCGGAGATTTTGATAACCCTGATTTTTCATCATATCCTTCATGGACAAATGATGCTAAAACAGTGAAAAGGAAACTGGTTGACGCCGATGGGGAAACTGTGCTTGAATTTGATGGAACCTATACATGGAATGCTGCGCCGTTGGGCAACTGGGGAGTCAAATCAGCTAAAAACCAGGTATCGTTTTATACCGGAACAGTTCCTAGATTAAGTCAGCGTTTCAGGACAAGTCAATCGAAACGGATTTTCTTTGCCGATTGGGAAACTTATTTCCTTTTGGCCGAGGGCGCTATACGTGGCTGGAGTACTCCAATGAATGGCAAAACAGCCTATGAAAACGGCATTCGTGCCAGTTTTAAGTATTGGGAAGTGGGTGAATTTGCCGATGAATACCTGCAATCAGAAAGTTACAGCCTGACAGGTACATCGGTGAAATGGGACCATACTACCGAACCGCCGGCAACCGTTACCATGAATTATATAAACGGGTACACCAATGAACCCGGAACCATGACTTTTACCTATCCGGTTAACCATTTATATAAAAACGGAACAGTTAAAAATGATTTGCTGACTAAGATCATTACACAAAAATACATTGCACAATTGCCGTGGGCGCCATTGGAAGCCTGGAACGATCAACGAAGGTTGGGATTGCCATTTTTTGATAATCCTGCGGTTGATTTGCCCATAACCGATTTGCCCAATCTAAGCCAGTCGAATTACATGACTGCAAGTGTTAAAAATTTTCCACAAAGGTTGAGATATCCTGCAAGCTTGTTAAATAGCAACCCTGCCGGATACAAACAAGCCGTGCAGTTTTTGGGCGGACCTGATGAAGTTCTTACACCACTTTGGTGGGCAAAAAAACAATAGTTTTCTAACGGGAACATTAAATGAAAAATAAAAGAGGTTGTCTCAAAAGGGCAGCCTCTCTTTAATGATATTTTATCATGCCAATAAATCAAATTAAAAGAGTATTTTTAATTCTCCTGATGCTGATAGGAATTTCGTATGTTAATGGTGAAAAATCTGAACAGTTCAAAATAACTTACCAAACCCTTGTAAATGGCGAAATTCGGAATCGCGACGGAAATACTATTGTACTAGCCAGCACTGGTATTTCTAAATCCTTCCCGGAAAACCCCGGAGCGGATCTAATACCACAAACACCCGATGAAACCAACTACATCGACTTTACAAAGGAAATAACATACCAGGTTGCCGAACTTTTTGGAGGTAGAAGGATTTATACCGAAACCCTGTTTTCAGAATATCCGATTTTGGAAGGAACCGGCAAAACAGAAGAGATTCTGGGCTACACCTGCAAAAAAATGAAAGGCTCACTGCGTTCCAATTCCATTGAAATATGGTACACCTCCGAACTGAGTGTAAAAGGCACTCCGCTGATGAGCCACGGCATTGCTGACGGTTTGGTTTTAAAAGTTGTACGAAACGGAAATTATGGCTTGGTGGCCACTGAAGTGGAAAAAATAGAGAAACGGGATGTTGAACCTATATTCTCTGAAAACCTGGGAGAAAAAGTGGATGCCGCGCTATACAGGCATTTGCTCACCAGTAGTTTTATCACCACGGTAGAGGTTTTTAACGACGAGCAAATCAGCTGGGGAAATCCGATTGAAAATCCGGACGGTATTCAACTCAATAAAACCTATAAATATGCTGGTGGAACCATCATTGCCAAAAAAGTAAAACTGCCTGAAGTAACTTCCGATTATCTCGTTTTTGCTGAGCTTGAACAATATTCCAACGGCGATGCATATGACCGCACCGGAACTGTATTTATCATTCCTGAAAACAAGGGTAAATCGTTTTTCAATGCACTGGAAAACGGTGTAAAAACTGTACCTGCTTTTCAAGCAGCAAACGGTAAAAGTTACCACGCAACTGTAGCCACTCCCAATTTTGCACCAGCAGTTGAATTGATGCGCTTTTTTACACCATTCGGAGTGAATCATTTTAACGAACAGGTGCAGGTATATGGTCAGGAATGGGAAGAAAAAGCTTATTATAAGCAGGATATTACCGAGTTATTGCCTCTGCTGAAAGGCGAAACATGGATTGGGGTATTCATTGGAAATTACGATAAAGGGGGTCACAAAGTATCTCTTAATTTGAAATATTATCCCGGAAGCCGTGTGGTCCCTGAACCGGAGAATAAACAAGAAGCATGGATTTACCCGCTGTTCAACACGCTGAACATTATGGAAATGGCAGGTCAGGATTACGGAACCATGTTTGAAAACGATTCGTTGAAAATCGCTTTTGAAGTGCCGGAAGGAGTTGAAAACCTTACACTGCGCTACATTTCAACCGGGCACGGTGGTTGGAGTGGCGGCGATGAATTCAACCAGAAAATAAATGAAATTTTTGTCGATGGTCAGCTTGCAGGCAGTTTAACCCCATGGAATTGCAACTGCGGCTCTTTTCGAAAATACAATCCGTCATCCGGAAATTTTTGGAACGGACTAACCTCGAGTGACTACAGCCGATCGGGCTGGTGCCCGGGAGAAGCCACCAATCCGGTTTACATTCCGCTAAAAAGTCTGAAACCCGGAAAACATGTTATGAAAATTGCTATCCCGATGGGAGAACGGGAAGGCAACAGTTTCAGCCACTGGAATATTTCAGGAGTTTTAATCGAAGAATACTAATTAAATAAATCTGAATCATATTGTGCTGAACTTATTATGTGATTATAGCAAATCCTTTTTGGGCCAACCGTAAAAAAACAGAAACAGCTAAAACACTCACAACTAACAAAACACTGATATTCAATACTTAAATTTCAGAAAAAGTATTATAGTTTGTGGCAAAGTATTCTTCTTCGAGTAAGGTCATTCTTCGGTATCTCAAAACAATTATTTCTGCAATTGACCCCATAAAATGAAAAATTCTTATGAGGCTTAATTAACATTGTAAAATGGAACAAGAATTAATCCGTTACTTTGTTACAGGCTCTGCAATCCAAAATGAACAAATAGATTGAATTTTTGTAATTTAAGTAGGTCAAAAAAAACCGGCACATTATCCATTAACTATGAGACAAATTATTTCAAACACAGATACCGAAGCAGCAGATTTTTTCGCAAAAAAACAGGAATATCAAGAAATTATGGAGCAGTACAGAAATGTGCTGGACAAAACGGTTAACCGTCATGCTGAACCTTCGGTATTGAAACACCGCAAGCGAAATAAGTTGCTGGCACGCAAGCGCATAGAGCTTCTCATTGACCCCAAGACACCATTTCTTGAGCTCTCCCCTCTTGCTTCCCACGGACAGTATGAGCAGCAATTTCCATCGGCAGGAATCATTACCGGAGTGGGGCTGATTCGAGGCAAACCCGCTGTGATTGTGGCAAATGATGCCACGGTTAAAGGCGGAACATACGTTAAGGAAACTCTGAAAAAACACCTGAGAGCGCAGGAAATAGCTCTTCAAAACCATTTGCCCTGTGTTTACCTGGTGGATTCGGGCGGGATTTTTCTTCCCGAACAGGAAAACCTGTTTCCTGACCGCGACCATTTTGGGCGTATCTTTTTTAATCAGGCAAAGATGTCGGCTGAGGGAATTCCGCAAATATCGGTGGTGATGGGTTCCTGTACTGCAGGCGGCGCTTATGTGCCCGCCATGAGCGACCAAACTATTATCGTGAGAAATCAGGGCGCCATTTTCATTGGAGGACCGCCACTGGTGGAAGCGGCAACCGGCGAATCTGTTACAGCTGAAGAGCTTGGCGGCGCTTTTGTGCACACCTCCATTTCCGGTGTTGCCGACCACATTGCCGAAAACGATGCTGACGCAATTGACATTTGCCGTTCAATTTTTGAAACCATACCGGCAGCAACAAAACAACCTCTTGATCAAACCAGTCCGGAAGAGCCTTTTTTTGACCCCGGTGAGTTGTATGGATTTGCTCCGCTAAATCTGAAAAAGCCGGTGGCAATGTATGAAATTATTGCCCGACTGACCGATGGCAGCCGTTTTGATGAGTTTAAGGCAAACTACGGAACAACGCTGATTACCGGATTTGCACGGATTCACGGTTACATGACCGGGATAATAGCTAATAACGGATTTCTCACCTCCGAAGCCTCATTGAAAGGCGCTCATTTTATTCAAATGTGCAATTTCCGAAAAATCCCACTCGTTTTTTTGCAAAATATAACGGGTTTTATTGTAGGGAAAAAATATGAACATCAGGGCATTGCCCGTGATGGCGCCAAGCTTATTCATGCAGTGGCTACTGCCTCTGTTCCTAAAATCACGGTGGTTGTCGGCGGCTCCTATGGAGCCGGAAATTATGCCATGGCGGGGCGTGCATACAACCCCAATTTTCTTTTCATGTGGCCGGGTGCAAAAATTGGTGTGATGGGTGGTGAGCAGGCAACATCTGTACTGAAAGCAATCAATCAGAAAAAAAATAGCCCGAAAACGCCTGATCTGGTTGAAATGTTTGAGGAACAGAGCTCCGCGCTTTACAGCACTTCCCGGCTGTGGGACGATGGAATTATTGACCCGGTTGATACGCGAAATATCTTAGCGCTGTGCATTTCAATCTCAACCAACAAAAAATGGAGTGACCCAAAAACAGGTATCTACAGAATGTAAACGAAAAAGGAAGAGAAAAAAATACTGAAAAAGCTTAGAATCATTTAGTTACACAAAATAAATAGACAGAAATGCAGGAGCAGTTTAAAACGCTGAAAATAAGTATTGACAATAAAGTAGCCCGTGTGCTGCTCAACAGACCCGAACAGCATAACGCAATGAACAAAGAGATGATACTGGAAATCACACGTTTTTTCAGAGGAATCGCTCAACGAAAAGATATTTCGGTTATCATTCTGCAAGGTGCCGGAAAATCGTTTTGTGCAGGGGCAGATCTTTTGTGGATGAAAGGTTCAGCAAACCTTTCTGCCAAGCAAAACAGAGAAGAGACAAAAATGCTCACCGGGATGTTTAAAGCTGTGTTCCGTTGCCCGGCAGTGGTTATTGGCGCTGCACACGGAAGCATTTTCGGAGGCGGAAACGGCTTGCTTGCAGCCTGCGACTTAGCCTACTGCACTGCCGACAGTAAACTTTCGCTCAGTGAAACGAGAATAGGACTGGTGGCTGCAACCATCTCACCCTACCTTTTGCTGAGGATGCAGCTATCAAAAGCTAAAGAACTGATATTCACCGCTGAACGTTTCAGCGGCGAACAAGCAGAAAACTTTGGGTTAGTGAACCGCTCTTTCAGAAATTATCAAGAGATGCAGCAGCATGTTGAAAAGACTACTCAGGAAATTTTGGGCGGAGGTCCCAACTCAATCAGAAAATCAAAAAAAATACTCAACCGGTT
>JACDJA010003054.1_pt1 | contig 11205 bp, 8 predicted proteins | sample 7449241 | NCBI WGS metagenome assembly JACDJA01 (sample SAMN14253289, study PRJNA609438) | sludge metagenome | isolation source: initial anaerobic sludge | collected 2018-12-20 | reverse complement strand
GGTCTTCCGCTATAAGCAGGGCCAGGCCGAACCGACCTATCAAACCTTCCGAACGCTCTGCGACGAGAACACAACCGTCCTGGTTGCCCTTCAGGACATCCGGCGCGATCAGGACAGCTCGCTCATCATGCGTCACTCCTGCCATCACGCCAGCTGCGGCACATGCGGCATGCGTATCAACGGCAAGGAAGAACTGAGTTGTGTCGTCAAGGTACTCGAGTTGGGCACGCCGGTCGTCACCGTGGAGCCGATGCGCAACCTGCCGGTCATCAGTGATCTGGTGGTCAACATGGAGCCATTCTACGATCGCTTCAACTCGGTCGGCTTGCCGTTCGTTCGCGGGAGCGAATATCTGGAAGAAGCCGAGATAGCCGAGGGGCTGGAGGCATATAGCCGCTACGAAAACTGCATCGAGTGCAATTTATGCACGTCCGCCTGTCCCATCATGGGCAGCGACGAAACCTATCTGGGGCCTGCGACGCTGGCCGCGACCTGGCGTATGGTCGAGGAACCCCGTGGGTTGCCGGTGAAGCCACTCCTCGACTGGGTGGACAGCGAAAACGGCTGCTGGCGTTGTCACGTGGCCTACGAGTGCAACGTCGCCTGCCCGTCGGGGGTCTATCCAGGCGACAAGATCATGGCCTTGCGCCGCGAACTGACCAAGCGCAAGTTCCGCGGCCTCTTTGGAAAATGAATTACGAATCAGGTACGAAATAAGGCTTGCATACCGTGATCATTTCCGCACAGTTCTTCATTCTTCATTCGTCACTCGTCACTCGCAATTACTTTGGGAGAAGCAATCATGCCTGATATTCAACCGACCACTGATCCGGCGCGACCCAAATCCTCTCTCAGGGCGTGGTTCCATCCACGCGGTCGCAGCGTCAGCACGCTGGCCTTTGCCCTCAACCGCCTGACGGCCATCGGTCTGACGCTCTATCTGTTCCTGCATCTGGTCGTGCTCAGTCAATTGCTGCGCGGTCCCGAGGGGTGGAACAGCTTCGTCGAACTGGCGCGCTCGCCGTTATTCCTGACACTGGATGTCATCCTGCTGTTTGGCGTGGTCTATCACATGTTCAACGGCATTCGCGTGGCTCTGGTCGGCATGGGCGTTGCCAACCGGCAGCAAAAGGGGTTGTTCTATGGGCTGGTCGGCATCGGCCTGATCCTGTTCGTCGTCGGCGCGATTTTAATCTTCACCAAGTGACGCAGGTCACGACCAAGGAGTCATTCGCATGGATAGCATGATATCCCATCGCTCGCTGGAGCAAATGGCCGCCCGGCGTGATCGCTCCGGCTCGCTCTGGCTCATCCAGGCCTTCTCCGGCCTGATTCTGGTGATCCTTCTGGGGACGCACATGATCGCCCATCATTACATCGTGGAAGGCGGTTTGCGCGATTATCAGCAGGTTCTGGATTACGTAGGTAATCCTGTTGTGTTCACGATCGAAGTGTTGTTCGTCATTTTTGGCGTGGTCCACGCGCTGCTGGGCATACGCTCGATCGTCACCGACATGCGGCCGAGCGCCGGAAAATTGCGCGCCGTCAACTGGATTCTGACACTGATCGGCGCGATCGCCATCACCTATGGCATTTACCTGGCCGTGGCCCTGCAACGGCTGGCGGAGTAAACGATGAAACCCAGGAACGACCCACCCCAGGAACCCGAAGACACCAACTCCGGCGTGAGCCAGGCCCAGAAGCGCTGGTTCTGGATACGGACGGCGTTGTTGACCGTGCTATGTTTCGTTTTCGTCATGTGGTATACCTACCCAACGAGAGGCAACGCCGCCATTTTGTGGTCGGCCGGGCTTGCCGGAGCCATCCTGGGCTATTTTATCCTCAGCTACTACAAGCTCTATCGATAAGATGGTCACGATGGCGAGAGGGGACGCGGCATGGGAAGCCATGTGGGCGCCGTATGACGAAGACACCTACGCAAGGGCATTGGCCCACGTGCCCACGGGCGCGACCGTGCTCGACATCGGCGCGGGCGACCTGAGACTGGCGCGACGAATGGCCGAGCGGGCGCGAATGGTATTCGCCATTGAACGGCAGCCCCAATTGCCTGCGGGAGAGCCGACGCCGGCGAATCTGATCGTGACCTGCGGCGACGCCCGGACCACGCCGTTCCCGCCGGGCGTGGATACGGCCGTCCTGCTGATGCGTCACTGCCGTCACTTTGCCCTCTATCGTCGGAAGCTGGAGACAATCGGATGCGCCCGGCTGATCACCAATGCGCGCTGGGGAATGGATGTTGAATGCATCGATCTGACACGCGCGCCTCTGCCCTATGACAGCCTGGCAATGGGGTGGTACGCCTGTCGCTGCGGGGCAACCGGGTTCCGCCCCGGCCCGCCGGAACAACTCACCGATTCGCCGGTAGAGACAATCTTTGAAGTTGACCGATGCCCAGAGTGCAAACATGGTCGGATTAGTCATCGTATCGCATAGCGCCCGGCTGGCCGAGGGCGTGCTCGAGTTGGCCCGTCAGATGACCCAGGGTAACGTGCCGCTGGCGATTGCCGGCGGAATCGACGATCCCGAAGACCCCATCGGCACGGATGCCATGAAGGTATTGGAGGCGATCGACGCCGTCTATAGCCCTGATGGCGTCGTTGTGCTCATGGACCTGGGCAGCGCGTTGCTGAGCGCCGAAACGGCTCTGGATTTCCTGCCCGACGACCGGCGCGAGCACGTCTTCCTGAGCAAAGCCCCGCTGGTGGAAGGAGCGATGGCGGCCGCCGTGCAGGCCATGGTCGGCGCGCCGGTCGAGCAGGTGCTGGCCGAGGCCGAAAGCGCCCTCAGCGTCAAACGCGAGCAACTGGGCGGCGAGCCGGAAGCGCCGCCGGAGCAGCCAACCCCGCCCGCAGCCCACGGGCACGTCGAACAAATCGCGCTGCCCATTCGCAACCGGCTGGGTCTCCACGCACGCCCCGCGGCCCGGTTTGTTGCCACAGCCGGGCAATATAAGGCCGATGTGCGTATCATCAAGGGCGACAGGTCGGCCAACGCCAAGAGCATCAATCAGGTCGCCACGCTGGGCATCAGACAGGGAGACGATGTCACCGTGACCGCCGCAGGGCCGGACGCGACCGCGGCTCTGGCCGCGCTGCAAGACCTGGCCGCCGATAACTTTGGAGACAGGGACGAGGAGCAAAGGATTGAAAGCGAACCCCGCCCGACCGCTCCTCTGAACACTGGCCTACCGAATACTAATCCACCCACCACTGACCGCCTGGAGGGCATCCCCGCCTCGCCCGGCGTCGCGGTTGGCCCGGCGGCGCTCTACCGGCCGCGGCTGCCGGAGGTAATCGCCCGTCGCGCGGATGACCCGGCTGCCGAATGGCAACGCTTGCAACGAGCGATCGAGGAAGCGCGGGAGGAGATCGACGCCCTGCACCGCCGCGCGCTGACCCAGGTGGGCCGGCATGAAGCGGCGATCTTCGAGGCCCATCGGCTCTATCTGGAGGATCCAACCATTCTGGAAGCAACGCGCGCGCGCGTTCTGGGCGAATCGCTCAACGCCGAGGCCGCCTGGCAGCGTGAAATGGCGGCGCTGGCCGCTGTTTATCGGGACATGGACGACGCCTATATGCAGGCCCGCGCCGCCGACATCGAAGACGTAGGGCGCCGTGTCTTGCAGCACCTGATGGGGATCGAGCCGCCGTCGCTCGATTTCACTGAACCGGCGGTGCTCATCGCCGCCGACCTGAGTCCATCCGACACGGCTCGTCTGGACCCCAGGCGCGTGCTGGCTATCTGCACCGAGCTGGGCGGAGCCACAGCCCACAGCGCCATTCTGGCGCGCGCGCTGGGCATCCCGGCCGTCGTGGGGCTGGGGCACAATGTATGGCGGATAAGCGAGGGACAACATATCGCCGTGGACGGCGATCAGGGGGTGCTCTGGCCGCGCCCCGACGCGGAGCAACTGGCTGCCATCGCCGCCCGCCGCGACGAGTGGCAGGAGAACCGGCGACGAGCCAAAGCCGCCGGGCAGGCCGCGGCCATCACCCGCGACGGCCGTGCCGTGGAGATCGCCGCCAATATCGGCGGCCCCAATGACGCCGGACCGGCGCTGGAATATGGCGCGGAGGGCGTGGGATTATTTCGTACCGAATTCCTCTTCATGGATCGATTGGAAGCGCCGACCGAAGAGGAACAATTCCAGGCCTATCGCCGCGCCGCGCAACTCATGGGCGAGCGCCCGCTGGTCATTCGCACACTCGACGTCGGCGGCGACAAACCCTTGCCCTACCTGGACCTGGGCGAGGAAGCCAACCCATTCCTCGGTTGGCGGGCCATTCGCTTCTGCCTGGAGCGGCCGGACATCTTCATGCCTCAACTGCGGGCAATCCTGCGCGCCGGCTGCGCCGACGGCGCGCCGCTGAACGTCAAGATCATGTTCCCGATGGTGAGCACGGTGACCGAATTGCGCCAGGCGAAGATCATGCTGGAAACGGCCCGACGACAATTACGAGACCAAGGAATCTCCCTTTACGAGGAAATGGAAGTCGGCATCATGATCGAAGTCCCCTCGGCCGTGGCGGTGGCCGATCAACTGGCGCAAGAGGTGGATTTCTTCAGCATCGGCACCAACGACCTGACTCAGTATGTCATGGCCGCCGACCGGGGCAACGCCCGCGTGGCCGGGCTGGCGTCGGCATTCCAGCCGGCGGTACTGCGTATGGTGCGCGACGCGGCCGAGGCCGCCCACGCCGCGGGCATTTGGATCGGCATGTGCGGCGAGCTGGCCGGCAACCCGCTGGCCACGCCCGTGCTGCTCGGGCTGGGACTGGACGAACTGAGCATGAGCGCGCCGGCCATTCCGGCCGTGAAGGAAGCCGTGCGCGGCCTGACAATGGACGAGGCGCGTCGCGTCGCCGAACTGGCGTTGGCCGCCGACTCGGCCGAAGCCGTCTTCGACCTGCTCAAAGGCCGCTAAATGCAACTCGATCCGCTCAGCTATCTGCTCATCGGGCTTGCGGCCGTGGCCGCGGGGGCCGTCAACGCGCTGGCCGGCGGCGGCACACTCATCACCTTCCCGGCTCTGACGGCCGTCGGCATTCCCGTGGTGGCCGCCAATGTCACCAATACCGTCGCCCTCAGCCCCGGCTATCTGGGGGCCACCCTGGCCCAAAAGGCGGAAATCCTCGACCAGCGCCGCCGGTTGACGTATCTGCTGCCCGTGGCTGCGTTGGGTGGGTTAATCGGCGGCCTGCTGCTGCTCAATACCAGCGAGAAGCTGTTTCGCGAACTGATACCCTATCTGATTCTGCTGGCGTCGCTCCTGCTGGCTGTGCAAGAGCCGTTGCGTCGCCGGCTGGTAGCCCGTGCGGCGCGGTCGGGCGGTGGGGCGCGACACGAAGGCTGGGCGGCCGTGCCCGTCTTCTTTGCCGCCATCTATGGCGGCTATTTTGGGGCGGGGCTGAGCGTCATCATCCTGGCTGTGCTGGGCCTGAGCCTCGACGACAACCTGACGCGGCTCAACGCACTGAAGCAGGCCCTGGCCTTCACCACCAACATCACCGCCGCAGCGCTATTCCTTTTCTCGGGGCAGGTCGTATGGTCGGCCGCGGCGGTCATGGCCGTGGGCGCGCTGGTCGGCGGAGCGCTGGGCGGGCGGCTGGCCGGGCACATCCGACCGGCGACCTTGCGACGAGTGGTCGTAGTCATTGGGGTGATTGTGTCGGTCGTCTATTTTGTTCGGGGTTAGCAAAAGACGGTCAACAACGATGACATCCCGCGATAATCTCGACCACATCAACGGCAAGCCCGTGAGATTGTCGGCCTCATCGGAGAGCATCGGAGCCGGGATCGCGAGCGCGCGAACTATTCCGGCCCGTCGGTGCTCTTCACAGACGAGGCCACCCCGTTACGCATGGTCGTCACCGCCTTGTCCCACAAACCGCGCATGCGACCAAACGCGGCCGCACGCTCCTTGCTTTCGGCGGCCGATTCCCCCGTTCCCGCCGTCCGCAGCAGGATCGTGATCCAGCGCGTGTTGTCGAATCCTTCCAGGACGCTCAGGATGAGCAGGGTCAGCGGCGTGGAGAGAATGGCCCCCACCACGCCCAACAACCAACCCCACACGAACAGGGAGATCACTACCACTGCCGGGGATATCTTCAACTGCTGCCCCAGGATGCGCGGCTTCACCAGATTCTCCACCGTGCCGTTGATAAGGGTGTAGCCGACCAGCACGATGAGCGCCTCACCCAGCCCGCCCTGAATAAAACCCAGCACCAGGGGCGGAATCATGGCGATCCAGAAGCCGACGGCCGGGATATAGCCCATGAAACCCGATAAAACGCCCCACAACAGCGCGGGACCGATCCCCAAAAACAGAAGCAGGATAGTATTGCCCAAACCGGTAAGAAAGTTCAATGCTGTCGTCAGGGTTATATATTGGCGCACATCCTTCGTCAGATTCGCCGCCTGCAGGATCAGGGGATGATCGGGGCGCAAACCCAGCCGCGCACTGCTGGGCAAGGCCAGCGCCGAACTGAGCATGAAGGCGAAGATCAACAGCACCAGGAAGGCCTGCGAGACCACGGTAAAGATGGCGCCGATGAGCCTGGTGGCAATTCCGGTCATGCGCTGGCTGGTGATGAGGGATTCGATAGCGCTGGTCACTTCCTCGATCTGCACGCCCAGCAATTCCATTGAATCATCGACGGCGGCGGTGGCTGCATCCTGGGCGGCGGTCAGCCGCAGCGCAGGGATGACCTCAGTGAGTTGGGCCATGCCGACGAAAACGATGAGCAGCACCAATCCCAGCGTCGCCAGAACGATGATAAACGTCAGGACCAGTGACATCCATCCGGGAACACCGCGCTTCGCAAACCATCCCGGCAGGGGGATGAGAGTGATGGTGATGACAACCGACAGGAGCAGAGGGTTCAGGATAAAGGCCAGTTGGCGAATCCCGCCGATGATAATAAATATGCTTGCCACCCCCACCAGCAGGAAGATGATCGACGACCGCGATTGATTTGCCATTGTGCCGCACCCATAAAAAAGTGATCGTGACAAGCCAAACGCTTGTCGAGCGTGATTATACGTCGATTCGGCGCAGATCAAGCCACCGGGACGCCGCGCCCAATTTCAATTTTTGCATCGAAAATGACATCCGGCATAATACAGTCCTGCTCCCGGGAAGTTTCGACGCGTTGAACCGATCCGGCGATCTCGCCGCGTTCCAATTGAATGAATAGTCGTTCAGGCGAAGCACGATGACAACAGGCTCTCCTCTCTCGCCGTCCGATAAAAAACGAGACGGCGGGTTTCGCGACGCTTTGCGACCCCAACGCATGATCCCTGCTCTGCTGGCCGGGGTGCTGGTCGGCATCCTGGAGATCGCGCTGGCGGCTTCGTTTGCCTCCCTCATCTTCAGCGGTGAGACGGCCGCCCACCTCTCGCGCGGCATCGGCATGGCCCTCTTCTCGGCCACGGTCGGCATCACCATCACCTCCCTGTTCACCTCCTACCCGGCCCTGATGGGCGGCAATCAGGACGCCCCGGCGGCCATCCTCGGCGTGATGGCCGCGGCCAACACGACACTGGTGATCGATGACTCGGCGCGCGTGGCGACTGTGGTCGTGGCCGTCGCCCTGACAACCCTGGCAACCGGGCTGTTTCTGCTCGGGCTGGGCGCGTTCAAGCTGGCCGGGCTGGTGCGTTTCCTGCCCTATCCGGTGGCCGGCGGATTCCTGGCCGGAACGGGCTGGCTGCTGTTCATCGGCGGCATCGGCACCATGTCGCGGTTGCCTTTCTCGCCCGCGCACCTGCCCAACCTGTTCAGCGCGGCCGTTCTCCCCTACTGGTTGCCGGGCCTGATATTCGGCGCGCTCATCCTGATCCTCTCCACACGCGTGCGACACTACCTCTTCATGCCGGGGATGATCCTTGCCATCATCATCGGCTTTTATGCCGTGGCTCTGGCGCTGGGGAAGTCGCCGGCGGAGTTAAGCGCCGAAGGGTGGTTGCTGGGGCCTTTCCCCGCGGGGCGTTTGTGGCAACCCGTTACCGCCGCCGAACTGGCGGCGGTGGAGTGGACGGCCGTCTGGCGACAGTTACCCAACCTGATCAGCGCCGTCGTCATCAGCGCCATCGCCTTGCTGCTGAACGCAAGCGGTCTGGAACTGGCGACGCACCGAGACATTGATCTGAACCGTGAGATGAAGGCCGCGGGTGTGGCCAATCTGGCCTCCGGTCTGGGAGCAGGGCTGGTCGGCTACGCGCAACTCAGCCTCTCGACGCTGGTCGACCGGCTGGGCGCGACCAGTCGACTGACGGGGCTGACGGCCGCGGCCATCTGTGGCATCACTCTCCTGCTCGGCGGGACGGCGCTTGCCTTCATGCCGGCGCTCGTGTTCGGCACGCTGCTCATCTACCTGGGCCTGTCGTTTCTCTGGGAATGGGTCGTGGAGGCGCGCCGGCGACTGCCGAGCATCGACTACGCCATCGTGCTGCTCATCCTGTTCGTCATCGCCGCCGTGGGCTTCCTGGAAGGCGTGGCCGTGGGCATCATCGCCACGGTGACGATGTTCGTCGTCAGCTACAGTCGCACCAGCGTCGTCAAGCACGAGCTGAGCGGCGTCACCTTCAAGAGCCGTGTCACGCGCAGCGCCGATGATCGCGTCGCGCTGGAAGCGCTCGGCGAACAAGCCTATTTCCTCCAGTTGCAGGGCTTCATCTTCTTCGGCACGGCCAACGGCCTGCTGGAACAGGTGCGCGCCCGCGTTCGGCGACAATCCACGCGCTACGTCGTCATCGACTTCCGCCAGGTCATCGGCCTGGATTCAACCGCCCTCCTCAGCTTCGATAAAATGCGTCAACTGGCACGCGACTCCGGCTTCATCCTGGTGCTGTCGGGTCTGCCGGCGCGCTTGCGCCGGCAGTTCGCCCGCGGCGGCATCGACGATGAGCCGGGAGTGGTTCGCTTTGCCGCCGACATCGATCGGGCAGCCGAGTGGTGTGAGGATCAAATGTGCGCCATCAGCCACGTCAACGCGGCCGATCGATCCCTCACCGGCTATCTCCAGGACATCGTTCCGGGGGAGGCGACCGGCCGCCTGGTCGGCTATATGGAGCGTCAAAATGTAGATCAGGGCGAGTATCTGATCCGGCAGGGGGCCGCGCCGGATCACCTGTTCTTCATTGAGTCGGGGCAGGTGACGGCGCAACTGGAGAGCACCGACGGCCCGCCGATACGGCTGGAGACGATGCAGGGCGGTCGAAGCGTCGGCGAGTTGGGGTTCTATCTGGGCACGATACGCAGCGCGGCCGTCGTCGCCGATCGGCCAAGCATCGTGTATGGCCTCTCGCAGGAAGCGTTGAGCCGGATCGAACACGAAGACCCCGAAGCAGCCTATGCGTTTCATCGCATTATCGTCCATCTGCTGGGGGAGCGGGTGCTACACCTGGTGCAGGCGGTAGACGCGCTGCAAAGGTGATCCCGCCACGAACGAAACCAGGCCGTTCCATGCGCAAAAACCCGGCTCAAGTAACATTGCGCAACCGGGAGCACGCGGCATAATAACAGCCCCATCGGTTTTTCCGTCAAGCGTCTGTGACATTGCCGGGGGATAGCATGATATGAAGTCACGGCCGTTTCAATCTGGAAATCATCCGGCAAACGACATTCGAAACGCGTTGCATCCTGAGCGATTGATCCCCAGCCTGTTGGCCGGTGTGCTGATCGGCATCCTCCAAATTGCCCTGTCCACCTCCTTCGCAGCCCTCATCTTTCGCGGCGAAATGGCCGCCGATCTCTCGCGCGGCATCGGCATGGCCCTGTTCTCGGCCACCCTGGGCCTCGGCCTCACCAGCCTGTTGACCTCCTGCCAATCTATCCTGGGGGGAAACCAGAGCGCCCCGGCTGCGATCATGGGCGTCATGGCCGCGGGAATCGCCGGGATCGTCACCGGGGGCGAGGCCCGTTTGGCCACAGTCGTCGTCGCCGTTGCCCTGACAACCCTGATCACCGGCGCGTCCCTGTTCGGCCTGGGCATTTTTCGGCTGACGGGCCTGGTGCGATTTTTACCCTACCCGGTGGCCGGTGGGTTTCTGGCGGGAACCGGCTGGCTGCTGGTTGTCGGCGGCATCGGCACGATGACCCGCCGGCCCTTCTCCTTCACCGGCCTGCTCGGCTTTTTCGATCCCGACACGCTCATCTATTGGCTGCCCGGCCTGATATTGGGGGCCGCGCTCCTGATCCTGTCTACACGTATTCGTCATTATCTGTTCATGCCGGCGATGATCGTCGCCATCATCGCCGGGTTTTACCTGATCGCAAGGCTGGCGGGCTTATCGGCCCCGGAGTTGAGCGCCGGCGGGTGGCTATTGGGGCCGTTCCCCGCGGGGAAATTATGGCAACCGATCGGCATGGCCGAACTGTCGGCCGTGGAGTGGGGCGCAATCCGGTCTCAATTTCCCCACCTGATCAGCGCGGTTGTCATCACCACCATCGCCTTGCTGCTGAATGCCGCGGGGCTGGAACTGGCTTTCAACCGCGACATCGATCTCAATCACGAGATGCGCGTGGCGGGCGTGACCAATGTGGCATCCGGCATGGGAGCGGGGCTTGTGGGCTACCTTCAGCTCGGCACATCGACGCTGAACGAACGATTGGGCGCGGCCAGCCGCCTGACCGGGTTAGCAGCGGCCGCCGTCAGCGGCGTGACCTTGTGGATGGGCGGCGCGGCGCTGGGGTTCGTGCCGACCGTCGTCTTTGGATCGCTACTGATCTACCTGGGCCTGTCGTTACTGTGGGAGTGGCTCGTCGTGGCCCGCAAGCGCCTGCCCACTGTCGATTATCTGATCGTCCTGCTGATCCTGTTCGTCATTGCCACTGTGGGATTCCTGGAAGGGGTGCTCGTCGGCATCCTTGCCACCGTCATGCTCTTTGTCGTCAGCTACAGTCGCACCAGCGTGGTCAAGCATGCCCTGACCGGTGCAAGCTTCAAGAGTCGCGTCACCCGCAGCCCGGAAGATCTCGCTCTGCTGGAAGCCGTCGGCGATCAGGCTTACCTCTTGCAGTTGCAGGGGTTCATCTTCTTCGGGACCGCCAACGGCTTGCTCGATAGAGTGCGGACTCGCATTCGCGAAGTGCCAACCCGTTACATCGTCATAGACTTCCGCCAGGTCATCGGCCTGGATTCGACGGCTTTGTTGAGCTTTAACAAGATGGTCCAGTTCGCG